>ENA-ORLM01000008-ORLM01000008.1-human-gut-metagenome-genome-assembly--contig:-NODE-8-length-322504-cov-6.794676_pt1 | contig 322504 bp, 318 predicted proteins | sample MGYA00243063_ERZ508815 | MGnify/ENA primary metagenome ERZ508815 (study PRJEB26277, sample SAMN04329768) | human gut metagenome | biome: human-associated habitat | host: Homo sapiens | place: USA...
CATACATCTACCACGTATATATTTGTTGCATTAATCGTATTTATTTCTATATACGTTATAGATATAAATACTCCACCTAGATGATACCATTATTTTCACACCAGTGCAATAGTTTTTTCTTATTTTTTCAATTTTGTCGTTTTTTGTCGAACACCATTATTTTTTTATTTTCTTTCTTGGTCTATTTTTTCCTTTTTATAATATATTTATTACTAGATTTTATTTAGGGGTGTTGTTTTGGTTAGCATAAGTACTTCTTCTAAAAATGTTAAAACACGTTTTGCTGTTTTTTCTATTAAAAAATATATTCTGCCTGCTACATTTGTTTTGTTTGTTATTGGCCTTGTTACTTTTTCTAGCAGTAATCTAACTGCAGCAAAATCTGGTTTAAAGCTGTGGGCTAATAATGTTGTACCAAGCCTCTTCCCTTTCTTTATTGCAACTAATCTTTTATCTCACACTAATATAATAAATTATATTAGCAAGAAATGTAACAAATTTATGCGTCCTATTTTCAATGTGCCCGGAGAATCTGCATATGCTTTTGTTTTAGGACTTATTAGTGGCTACCCTATGGGTGCTAAAATTGTTACAGATTTGCGCACCAACAATAATTGCACTAAAGATGAAGGCGAACGAATGCTTTGTTTTACAAATAATTCTGGTCCTCTCTTTATAATTGGAACAGTACGGAATTTCTATGTTTTCCAATTCTAATATTGGCTTGCTTTTATTTATTACACATACACTCTCAGCTATAACTGTTGGAATTTTATTAGGACAATTAGCACGTTTAAAGCATAAATTTAAAAATAATATTTTTGAACATTCGTATAATTCATCAACTAATGAATTGTGTACATTTAACAATTTAGGAAGCATACTTTCTAATGCAATACTAGAATCTAGCAAAACAATTATAATGATTGGTGGGTTTGTAGTAATCTTTTCTGTAATAATTTCTATTTTAGGAAACAGCAAAATTTTAGAAATATTTTCATACTTGTTATACATACCATTAAAGCTCTTAAATATAGATTTATCTTTTGCAAAACCAATCATTTCTGGAATTATAGAACTAACTAATGGAGTATTGCTTGTAAGCTCAGTTACAAGTAAAGCCCTTTCTTTCAATATCATCATTTGTGCATTTTTACTCGGGTTCGGCGGAATATCAGTATTACTTCAGGTTTTAAGCATAACATCAAAATCAGATTTATCTATAAAAAAATACATTTACGGAAAACTTTTACAAGGAATTATTGCAGCAATTTACACATATATTTTAATAAACCTAATACCAATGTTTTTCTTAAACTTGTAATTACATTATTGCTTATTATGGCTATTACTCTACATTATTACTTAGCCACTAAAAATACCTAATTACAACCTTCGTTTGGTAAAAAATACATCTATTTTAATATTAACTTGAGTATATCTTTTTCTTATTGGTTTATGGGTAAAACCTTAAAAAACCTAAATACATTATAAGGAATTAATTCTATGGATAAGAATGTTGACTATAATTATTACGGAATGCCTCCATTTTCTGGGCCAAACATGTACGACATGAACGCAGACCCAACAATGGACTCAAATGCTATGTTTAATCCACTTATGCAATACGAGCAAGCCTACATGTATTATCGTTATTTGAGTATGCAAATGGAATACAAAATAAAATGCAAGGAATATGAAAAATTAACATCTAAATCTGATTTTTCGCGAGATTCTGGAAGAAAAGTAGAATAATTATTGATTTAGGCCAAATTATATGATATAATGTATGTGGAATAATTTTAATTAACGAATCGGAGGTGTGCTTCTTAACACTATAGTTAAGAGCAAATTATAATGGAAAAAACTAGAAACTCAGTAATATATTTATTTAAAAATTGTTGTCGTGTAATTAGCAACTTAGTAAATGGTGGCGAAGTTGATGATGTTGAATTAACTGGCGAACTTGCAAAAGATCCTATGGAAGCTTTAAAAGAATATGAAGCTTCTGTTAAATCTGTAGAAAAACCAGTACAAGCTAAAACTAAAGCTAGAACTCAAAATCGCGAAAAAATGCAAACACGCGAAGCATCTGCTGTAAAGCGTACAACAAGAGCTACTAGAAAAGAACCAACAGTAAAAATTGTAGACGATGACGAACGCGAAATGTAATATTCTAAGCATAAAAAATTTATATATTTATTGAAATTTAATAAGAGTATTTATAAAAATGCATGCAGACATTTATTAAAATTGTTTTAAAAATTAAAAATATTGTGTTATAATTCACAGGCAAAAAATTGTATGCATTTTTTATATTTTTGCTTGACAAAATACTCTTTTCCCTTTATAATAATATCTGTTGTAAGAAATGGCGACGTAGCTCAGTTGGCTAGAGCAAACGGTTCATACCCGTTAGGTCAGCGGTTCGAATCCACTCGTCGCTACCATAAATTAAGGCTGTAATTTGAATATTACAGTTTTTTTGTTTTTTATAGTATTTTTGTGGATTCGAAAAGGAGGAATAGAAAAGCGTCCTGTGGACGGTTTTCCCGACGCGGCTCGCCGAATCCACTCGTCGCTACCATAAATTAAAACTGTAATTTAAATATTACAGTTTTTTATTTATATGAATTTAATTTTTAATTTGACATATAATAAAAAAGTGCTATTATAATTATAGCAATTGCAAATAAGTCGTGTACGTTGCAATAAAAAAGACTAGGTGGCTAGACCTAGTCTTTTTCAATGCTAATTCATTAATTCATATAGTCTTTTAATTTTTTGCTTCTGCTTGGATGACGTAGTTTTCTTAATGCTTTTGCTTCTATTTGTCTTATTCTTTCTCTTGTTACATTAAATTCTTTTCCTACTTCTTCTAGTGTTCTAGATTTTCCGTCTTCTAGTCCAAATCTTAGTTTTAATACTTTTGCTTCCCTTGGAGTTAGTGTTTTCATTACTTCTTCTAGTTGTTCTCTTAATAATGTATATGCAGCTGCATCTTGTGGTGCTGGGCTGTCATCATCTTGTATGAAATCTCCTAAGTGGCTATCGTCTTCTTCTCCAATTGGAGTTTCTAAAGATACTGGATCTTGTGCTATTTTTTGTATTTCTGTTACTTTTTCAACTGGTATTTCCATCTCAGCTGCTATTTCTTCCGGGGTTGGTTCTCTACCTAATTGTTGTAATAAGTGTCTTGATGTACGTATTAATTTGTTTATTGTTTCTACCATGTGTACTGGTATTCTTATTGTTCTTGCTTGGTCAGCTATTGCTCTTGTTATAGCTTGTCTAATCCACCATGTTGCATATGTGCTGAATTTGTATCCTTTTGTATAATCGAATTTTTCAACAGCTTTTATTAATCCCATGTTTCCTTCTTGGATTAAATCTAAGAATAACATTCCTCTTCCAACATATTTTTTTGCTATACTTACAACCAATCTTAAGTTAGATTCTGCAAGTTTTTGTTTTGCAGCTTCGTCTCCTGCTAATACTTTTTTTGCAAGTTCAAGTTCTTCATCATATGATAAAAGTGGAATTCTTCCTATTTCTCTTAAATACATTCTAACTGGGTCATCTATATTGATACCTTCCATACTTGCTAGATCTATGTCTTCTACTTTTATATCTTCTACAGCTTCTAGTTCATCTATGTCTGGCTCTTCTAAGTCTAAATCGTCTTCTTTTAAAACACTTACACCCATATCTTCAAATGCATCAAATACTTTATCTATTTGCTCAGTATTTGCATCATCTAATTCACTTGCAAGCTCGCCATATGTTATTTTTCCTTTTTCTTTTGCCTTTTTTATTATATTATTTAATTTTTCTTCTGGTGTAACATCTTTTTTATCTTTATGCTCAACTGTTTTTTCTACTTTGCTTTGTACTTTTTCGTTTTCATTTTCTTTCTTCATTACAATATAACCTCCCTATTTTATTTTGGCTAATTGGATAATTACCTCGTTGAGTTGAGCTTCCAGATTAGCTACTTCTTCTTTTGTTAAATTGCTGTTGTCTATTTTACCTAATATTTCATTTCTTCTTTGTAATAATAACTCTTTTCTATATGTTACAAGAACATCTTCTATGCATTTATCTACATCTGTTATTTCAAAATCTGACGACATTATTCCAGACAAATAATTAACTGTAATCTCATCATCGAATAAATCTAATATATTTTCTATATTAATATTACCTTTTTCGTGTTCTTCATACAGTTTATTTATTATTGCCTTATTTCTTTCTATTTTGATTACATTATTATCAATGAGTTTTTTCAGTCTTTCGAAACTTTTGTCTGGGTAGTTTATTAATAGATATATAACTAAGCTTTCTAATCTTTTTGTTTTTACGTCTACAGGTTGTTCATCTTGTTGAATTGATACATTTTTTACAGGAACTACCTTTTTTTCAAGTTTTTGTTCTGTTCTTGAATTTGCATATAATAGCTTATTTATCTCTGCATAAATTGCGTCTTTTGATACTTTATATTCAAGAGAAATTTTGTCTACATATACTTCTCTCTCCATGCTATTTTCGACTTTTGCAACAATTTTTGCAACTTCGTTTAAGAATTTAATTTTATCATTTACATTGTCTAAATCTAGGCTTTTCTTTAGCATTTTTACTTTAAATTCAACTAAAGAAATTGCTTTATCTACATACATTTGGAATCTTTCTGGTCCGTATTTTACAACAAATTCATCTGGATCTTTTGCACCTTCTATTTGCAATATTCGTATGTCGCATCCTAAATTTTGAAGTATTTCCAAACCTCTTAAAGTGGCAGCTTGTCCAGCTCCATCAGCATCATAACCAATTATTACTTTTTCACAACTTCTTCTTAATAATCTGCCTTGAGCTTCTGTTAATGCTGTTCCTAAAGACGCCACTGCATTATGTATTCCTCTTTGATGAAGTGATACTGCATCCATATACCCTTCTACCATTATTATTGTCTTTGAATTGTACTTTCTTGCAATATTAAACGCAAAAAGATGCCTTCCTTTACTGTAAACAATATCTTCTGGAGAATTTATGTACTTAGGCTTACTGTCATCTAATACCCTTCCCCCAAAAGCAATTACTCTTTCATGAGTATCAAATATAGGAAACATCAACCTGTTTCTAAACCTATCTATAAATTTTCCGTCTGGATTCTTATTAACTAAACATGAAGCAAGAATTTCTTCCTCTGTAAAACCCTTAGATTTTAATTCTGTATATAATTCATTAAATCTTCCAGAATATCCTATTTTAAAGGCTTTCAACGTTTTGTTATCTAAGTGTCTTTTCTTTACATATTCTTGTCCAGGCTTTGCAGTTGGTTTGTATAAATTTTCATGGTAAAATTCGGCAGCACATTTATTTACTTCATATACTCTAGATTTCAACTTTGCAAGTTTATCATCTTCGAAATTGCCAGATACCGGCAGTTCAACCCCGGCACGATTTGCAAGCATTTCAACAGATTCTTTAAAATTTAAATTTTCTATTTTGCTTATAAAATGAAAAACATTTCCACCTACTCCGCATCCAAAGCAGTGGAATATTTGCTTATCTGGTGATACGCAGAATGAACCGGATTTTTCTTTATGAAATGGACATAATCCCATGTAATTTCTGCCTGCTCTTTTTAAAACCACATATTGTGACACTATATCAACTATATCATTTTTACTCTTAATTTCATCTAATAATTCGTCACTATACCTTACCATTTGCAATAACCTTTCTCCATTATATATTATATTCGACATAAAGTTTGGTATTCCTTCTTAAAATTCCACTTTACGTAATCAAAATAAATGAGCCAACACTAATGTCAGCCCTATTGTTTTTTATAAATTTTGTGGATTTCCTGTACTTGCATCATTAAATGGTATAAATTTGCTTACTATATTGTTTGCACTTACTGGCTCCACCATGTTCCTATGTTCTTCAAAAGATAGATTTATTTTATTTTCTACTAGATTTTCAACTTCATTTTCTGAAGCATGTTCTGCTAAAACTAATTCGCTTACCAAAATTTGTTTTGCATTATTTAGCATTTTCTTTTCTCCAGTAGATAGTCCTTTTTCTTTTTGCTTGTAGCTTAAGTTTCTTACAACATCTGCTACTTCGTAAATACTTCCACTCTTCATTTTTTCCATGTTTTCTTTATATCTTTTGTTCCAATTATTCGACATTTCTGTTTCATTAGCCTCTAATACTTCAAGTACTTTTCCAGCTTCTGCTTTATCTATTACACTTCTAACTCCTATATCACCTGCTTTTGATATTGGAACCATAACCTTTACTTCTCCAGGCATTTTAATTATATAATAATTTTGTTTTTCTCCTAAGATATCTTTTTCTTCTATTGCGTCAATTGTTCCTGCCCCATGCATAGGATATACTATTTTGTCACCAACATTAAACATGTAATTATCTCCTTCCATACTGTATATTTTAGAGTTAATAAAGGTATATTTATCTCTTTCAACTACGTTTCTATTATACCATAAAAAATGGCAAAAGTCAAAGATTTTGCCATTTTATTTTTTGCCGTATTTTCCAGTATTTTCAACGTTTTTACGTATTTTTACATTTTTTTAGAAATAATTTTATGTTTCTTTTTTATGTATTATTTTTTATGTAAGTAATATTTAATTTATACATAATAGCTTTGAATACAATCACAAGTTTTTATTATGTTTAACTTATCTGCCAGTAGAACCAAAGCCACCTTTTCTTTCGCCTTGTGCATTATCATTATCTGCTGTTAAATATTTCATGAATATTAATTGACCAATTGCATCTCCTTTTTTTATTTCAACATCATGGTCAAAGAAATTATAAAATGCAAACATAAAATGCCCGTCATTATCTTCATTCCCATAATAGTCACAGTCTACAATTCCAACGCTATTTGCCATAACTAATCCTTTTTTTGCAGGTCCAGAGCTTCTATTACATAGTAAAAAGAACTCGTCTGGTGGGCAATATGCTTTTAAACCTGTTTTTACTAATGTAGGTTTTTGACCTAGTTTGAAAGGTGGTATTACACAGTCTTCTGCTGCTTCAATATCATAACCTGCTGCGTGTTTTGTTTTTCTAATTGGTAAGTTTATTCCTTTATCTTCAAAACCTTTTGCAATTTCAAATCCTCTAACTTTTTCCATTTTCATATACTCCTTATGATGTTTTATTAATAAGAAGCAATTACTATTTTTCAAATATTAATTGCTTCTTGGTTAATTAATAATTTTCTGCTTTAACTTCAAAATAAGATTGTGCGTGGTTGCAAACTGGGCAAACCTTTGGTGCTTCTGTTCCAACTACAATGTGTCCACAGTTTCTACATTTCCAAATTGTTATGCTTCCTCTTTTGAATACTTCACCATTTTCAACATTTTCTAGTAATCTTCTAAATCTTGCTTCATGCTCTTTTTCGATAGCACCTATTCCTCTGAATTTTGCAGCTATTTCTGTAAAGCCTTCTTCATCAGCTTCTTTAGCCATTCTGTCGTACATATCTGTCCACTCGTAGTTTTCTCCAGCTGCTGCAGCTGCTAAGTTAGCCTTTGTATCACTAATTCCATTTAAATATTTAAAATGAATTTTAGCATGTTCCTTTTCATTTTCTGCTGTTTCTAAAAATAAAGCAGCTATTTGTTCATATCCTTCTTTTTTAGCAACACTTGCAAAGTATGTGTATTTATTTCTTGCTTGTGATTCACCAGCAAATGCTTCCATTAAATTTTTCTCTGTTTTTGATCCTCTAAGTTCCATTATAATTTACCTCCTGTAATTTGAACTGACTTAGTTATACTATACTTTAGTAAAACAGTCAATATGTATTTTTTTATTATTTTTCAACTAGAATTAAGTCATAGTCTTTTACATCAACTACCCTTGCTTTTACATATTCGCCAATTAAATCTTCATTTGATGTATTTTTTACGTAAGCTACTCCATCTATATCTGGGACGTCCATGTAACTTCTACCTACATAATATTTTTTGTCTGGTGTAATTCCTTCAATTAAAATTTCTAGCTCTCTTCCTATATTCTTTTTTTCATTTTCCTTAGAAATTTCTTGTTGTAATTTCATTATTTTGTTGTATCTAGATTTTTTAGTCATTGGATGAATTTGTTCTTTGAGTCTTGAAGCTGGTGTTCCATCTTCTTTTGAATATGTGAATGCACCTAATTTATCAAATTTTGTCTCTTTAACAAATTCATATAGTTTTTCGAAGTCTTCTTGTGTTTCTCCTGGGAATCCAACCATTAAAGTTGTTCTTATTACTACATCTGGAATTTCTTTTCTTAACTTGCTTATTGTATTTTTTATGCTTTGTCCTGTACACTTTCTATTCATTCTTTTTAAAACTGTGTCAGAGATGTGTTGTATTGGAATATCAAAGTATTTGCATATTTTGTCATTTTCTTTTACAACTTTTATTAATTCGTCTGTTATATCTTCTGGATATGTGTATAAAAATCTTACCCATTTCAAGTCTTTTATTTTACATAACTCTGTTAATAATTCTGCAAGTTTTGGCTCTCCATAGATATCTTTTCCGTATTTTGATGTATCCTGAGCAATTAAGATAAGTTCTCTTCTTCCTGTTGCAACAATTTGCTTAGCTTCTTCTATTATATCTTCCATCTTTCTGCTTACGAAATTTCCTCTGATATATGGAATAGCACAGTAGGTGCATCTATTGCTACAACCTTCAGCAATTCTTATATATGAATATTGTTCTCCAGTTGTGATAACTCTATTCATAAAATTTAAATCAGTATCGACTAATTTTACATTTTTCTTACTCTCGATTTTATCATATACTTCTTTTAATACTTTCGCAAATACTACTGATGAGTTGCCTTTTTCTTCTGCGTAATCACTATATTTCAAGAAAATATCTACCTCAGGAAGTGCTTTTTCTAGGTCTTCCTTGTATCTTTCTACTAAACAACCTGTTGCAATTAATACCTTACATCTTCCTGTTTTCTTGTACTCTGCCATTTCTAAGATTGTATTTATTGCTTCTTCTTTTGCAGATTCTATGAATCCACATGTGTTTATAACAATAACATCTGCAATTTTAGGATTATTTACAATATTAAACTCATTCTCCTTAAAAATTCCAATCATCATTTCTGTATCTACTAAATTTTTGCTACATCCTAGTGATATAAAGCCTACGTTCATTTTTTATTCCCTTCTTACTTTGAATTTACCGTATTTTGTAATTTTTCTAATTTTGATATAATACTGTCATAAGTTTTTCTTGAAATTCTGCTTGTATCTCCATTTGCATAATCTTGTGCAAGATTTTTCATATCTGTTAATTCAAATCTATTTTCTGCTTTTGTTCCATTATCTAACACATATATTGGTGTGTAATCAACTTTTTGCAATACTGCCTTGTCTGAGTCTGAACTCTTTGCAATTTGAATGTTTAAAATAAGCTCTACATCTGCATTTGCATATTTTAAAGTAGAAATATAATTTCCAAGAGAATACGCAACTAGTACATTTTTTCCTTCTTCTGTTTGAATTATTTCCATTGGTTCTACAACTGATGGATGTGAACCTAAAATCATGTCTACTCCATTTTTCACTAAGAATGCTGTTATATTTCTTTGATATTCTGATATTTCCGAGCTGTTTACATCTCCCCAATGCATTATTGCTATTATGTAATTTGAATTTTGTTTTGCATATTCTATGTCTTTTTGTGCAAGTTCTTCTGAATAAATATTAGCTGACTTTTTTTCTTCATCTGTAATTTCATTTTCATTGCTTAACCCGTATGTGTAACCTAAAAAAGCAACTTTAATTCCATTAATTTCTTTAATGTTTCCTGTAAAATTCGAGCTTTCTTGTTCTTTTGTCTTTTCTTCATCTAGTGTGTTTCCATTTGATTCATCTACTTTGTTTTTAATTCCTGTAATTTCAACATTTTGTTCTTTAATTTTACTTATTGTTGTCTCTAATCCTTGAGTTCCATAATCCAACACGTGATTGTGTGCCAGCGAAACTAATCCTATTCCTGAATCTTTAACTGCTTTTAGAAATTCAATTGGTGAATTATATTTACCAACACCAGAATATTTTCCATCAACAAAATTTGTTTCTAATGTTCCAATAGCAATATCTGAATTTTTTACAAATTTTGAAATTCCAGTAAACATATGAGAAAAGTCATATCCATCGTCTATTTTTGCATCATCAATCATATCCATTTGGCACAATATATCTCCAACAGCCGAAATCCTTGCTGTTCTTGTTATTCCTGTTGTCTCATCATCACTTGATGGGTTTGTAAGATTATTCTCTATTGCTGTAAAGATTTCGCCAGTCTGTTTTTCTAGCTCTTCTGCCTGTTTTGCTAATAACTTTCTGTCTTGATATTTTCGTATTTGAATTACACCTTCAGCAACTATAATGACTGCTAGTAAAATCGATACAATAATTATAAAATTTTTATTTGTAATTGTATCTAATACTACATTTCTTTTTCTAGTATTTCTTCTGTTTCGCATTATATTTCTCCTTCAACTTCTAATGGTGGAAATTTGCATTTACTACATACAAAAAACTGCATATAAGGGTACAGATTTAATATTATTTTCAAATCCAAAATTTTTCTCCGAAATTCTAACCGCATAGTTTGGACTATATGTTTTCATATATAAATCTAGGCTTCTTGCCTTCGTGTGTACACTAGTTTTTACTTCGATTGGCACAATGTCTGTTTCTTTTTGTATCATAAAATCCAATTCGGCTTTTCCGTCAGATTCCCAGTAATATAAATCATATCCTTTTACTCTTAATTCATTTGCTACATAGTTTTCTGTTAATGGTCCCATGGCAATCATTACCGGTTGTTGACTTAAATCCACTTGATAAAGTGGATACCTTGCCTTATTTACGAATAGTCCAACATCACTCATATATAGTTTAAATGATGATAAGTCTTTATGCATTTCCAGAGGAAGTTCAGCTGTTGTTTTATATACTTGGTTTACAATTCCACTATTTTTTAGCCACATTATTGCTTCTCCGAATATACTTGAAGTACCACCCTTTGCTATTACCTTGTACTGAAATTTTGGATTATCTTTCGCAAGTTGAACCGGTATAGAATCAAATGCTGATATAATTCTATTTGATAAACTATTGTCTGCATATTTTGTCATATCTCTTACATACGATTCTAAAATTTCAGCTTGTACATCAATAGCAGATATCGTTTTACCTTCTGTCAAGTATGTTTCTACGACTTCTGGCATTCCACCTACTACTAAATATGTTCTATATAATTTTAAACACAACTCATGAATAGTTTTATCCATTCTTTCATCATTTTCAAAATGTTTTTGTATTACTTCAATTAAGTCTTCTCTTCCAACAGCAATCAAAAATTCTTTAAATGATAATGGATACATATTAAGCATTTGTACTTTTCCTACAGGGAATGAATAGTTTTCTCTATTTATTGCTACACCTAATAATGAACCTGCTGCAATAACATGATATTCTGGCGCATCTTCATAAAAATATTTTAATGCTGTTAATGCCCTTTCATTAGCCTGTATTTCATCAAAAAATATTAATGTTTTTCCCGGTAATATTTTTTCTCCATAGAAAAGTTCCAGTTTATTTATTATATATTTAGCATCTATATGTTCTGATATTTGAGAACTAAACTCTTGATTTGTTTCAAAATTAACATATATTAAATTATTGTAGTTTTCTTTTCCAAATTGTTTTATTATATATGTTTTCCCAACTTGTCTAGCACCATGCACTATTAATGGTTTTCTATTTGATGATTCTTTCCATTTAAGTAAATCTTTTATAATTTCTCTTTTCATAGGAACTCCTTTCTATATGTGTCATTATACCATATAAGTTCAAAAAAAATCAATTGTACTTTAGACTTTTTGGAACTTATGCATCATTTTACCATTCTATTTCTTCTATTGGTGTTGGATTTTTGTTGATGATAATGTCCTCCGATTTTCCATTTTTGAAGTGTATTATTTTATCTGCCATTGGAGCTATTGCGCTGTTGTGTGTTATTATGATTACCGTCATATTTTCTTTTCTGCAGGTATCTTGCAAAAGTTTTAAAATTTGCTTTCCTGTGTTATAGTCTAAAGCTCCAGTTGGTTCGTCACAAAGAAGTATTTTGGGATTTTTAGCAATGGCTCTTGCTATTGCTACTCTTTGCTGTTCTCCTCCAGATAATTGTGATGGAAAATTATTTTTCCTTTCTTTTAATCCAACTTTCTCCATTACTTTTTCTGGGTTTAATGGATTTTTGCAGATTTGAGTTGCAAGTTCTACATTCTCAATTGCAGTTAAATTTTGAACAAGATTATAAAACTGGAATACAAACCCAATATCTTCTCTTCTATATTTTGTAAGTTGCTTTTCGTTGTAATTATTAACATGTCTTCCATCAATTACAACATCTCCAGAAGTTACACTATCCATTCCGCCGAGAACATTTAGGGCAGTAGTTTTTCCTGCCCCACTCGGCCCAACAATTACAACAAGTTCACCTTTATTTATTTCAAAATTTGCATTATCTAAGGCTCTAATCTTATTATCACCCATAGTATATTCTTTTACAACATTTTTAAATTCTATATAGGCCATACTTTCATCCTTTCTAATCTACACTCTTTAATGATTCAGTCATACTTATTTTCTTCAAAGTTCTATTTACTGCTAAATTTACTATTTCAGCAAATATTATTGTTATTATAATCCCATATATAAAACACATTTTGCTTATTTCGTAATTAAACATCATCATATCAAGCTCGCACGTTTTTACCGCATACATTGACAAGAAATATCCACCAAATAGTCCGAAAAATATTCCAATAACTGTTAATATTCTTGTTTCTTTTGTTATATAATTAAATACCTCTTTATTATAAAAACCGAGTACCTTTATTGTAGCAAGTTCACGTATTCTTTCACTTATGTTTACATTTGATAAATTATATAAAACTGCGAAGGCAAGCAATCCAGCTGATATTATTAGCACATATACTACTAATTGCATTTGTTCCATTACTGTTACAAAAATATCTTTCGTACCAGATAAGAAACTTACACCAGCAACTGTTGTATCATCTTGCAATATTGTTTTTCCAATATTATCCTCATCATCTTCTGTTGTACCTTCTGCCTCTTTTATTAGCAAAGTGTTAGGCTTGAAACTATTTTCTCCATATAGTTTGTTGTACAAATTACTAGACATATACATATAATGATAGATGTAGTTTTCTGTTATTGCTCCTACTTTTACATCTTTTTCTATATCGTCTGTATTTTTTATGGTTATTGTATCTCCAACCTTTATCTTTAATAGGCTTGCAATCTTTTCTGAAATTATTACAGAGTCATCATCTAATGTGTATGTTTCCTTCTTGTGCTTTCTGTTTCTTAATCCTATAAATTCATCTAATTTATCTGACTGCTCTGGTACTACAAGGTTTATTGTCTGTGAATTTTGAATGCTTGTTATTTCAACAGTTTTCATGTAACTTGGCAATGTGTCTGCAATTTTATCTAGGTTCTTTACTTTTTCATTTTCTTCTTGAATTTGTGTTTTTGTTACATCCTCTTTAAATTCGATTGTTCCATCATATTTAAAAATTTCACCATACTGATTTGGAATCATGTTTCCTATCGCATTTCTTATGCCAAATCCTGCTATTATAAGCGATGTACAACCTGCTACACCTATTACAGTCATAAGCATTTTTTTCTTATATCTAAATACATTTCTTGCAGTTACTTTATTAGTAAACTTCAACCTTTTCCATATAAATGTTATTTTCTCAAGTATTATGCGTTTTCCAGGCTTTGGAGCCTTTGGAAGCATCAGCTCTGCTGGCTTTTCTTTCAATTCTTTAATACATGTATAAATTGTAGCTCCCAATGTGCAAACAAGTGCAAATCCCAATCCTATAGCTCCCATTTCAATGCGAATTATACAGTCAGCTTTTGGAATAGTGTACATCATTTCATACATCATTATTATTATTGATGGTATTAGCTTAAATCCGATTATCATTCCTACTACTCCACCAATCATGGTTGCTAAGAATGCATAAATTAGATATTTAAATGATATCTGAATTTTGTTGTATCCCAACGCTTTCAAAGTTCCAATTTGAACACGTTGTTCTTCAATCATTCTAGACATTGATGTTAAACTAATTAATGCTGCAACTAAGAAGAATACTATTGGGAATGCTTTTGCTAAATTAGCAACTCTATCTGTATCTTGAATATATTCTGCATATCCATAGTTTGAATTTCTATCTAAAATATACCAAGAAGGCTTTTCTATTTTTGCAATTTGAGTCTTTGCATCATTCAATTTTTCTTGTGCTTCCTCTAATTTTTCTTGAGTTTCTTTTCGAGCATCTGCAAGCTTTTGTTCATTTTCTTCAATCTCTTTTTTAGAATTTTCTAATTTTTGCTCATTGCTCTTTATAGTTTTGTATGTGCTTGTTTTGGTTTGTGCAAGTTTCTTTTTCTGGCTTTCCAGCTCTTTTTCATTCTCGTTTATTGTGTTTTCTGCCTTTGCGAGTTCCTGCTTTCCTTGCTCTATTTGAGAATTTATAGAACTTATAGTCTGACTTAAATTTTCTGCCTTTATTTCCTGGCTTGAAAGAGCAGTCTCTATTTGAGAAATTCCTGCATTAATCTGACTAAGCCCTGCTTCTAATGCTGTTTTATTTGTAGTTAACTCTGTTATCTTTTCCGCATTTACTTCTGGATTTTGATTTAAGATTTTTAGAGTCTCTTCTATCTGTTTTATTTGACTCTCCACAGTCTGTTTTTGAGTTACAAGATTATCATAGTTAGTTTTTATTTGATTTAAACTATCAACATTTTTCTGTGCCTCTTCTAATTGTGCTTCAGTTTCTTGCTTCTTTGTTTCAAATTCAGACTTTGCACTACTTAGCTGTGCTTCAGCATCTTCCAGTTTTTTCTCTGCATTTGCAAATTTAGTATCAGCTTGTCTTCTTGCATTTGCAAGTTCTCTTTCTCCAGCCTCAATTTTTGCTTTTCCATCATCAATCTTATTTTGTGCATCTTGAAGCTCATCTTCTGCTTTTTGCTTTTGCTCATCATATTCTTTTTGAGCATCGTCTAACTTGCTCTGAGCAGTATTTACAATAGAATTATATCTAGCTTGTTTTCTTTCATCAGATATTGCTTCTATATTATCTTTTACTTTGTCAATCTTTTTCTGGTATTCGTCTTTATATGTTTTTAAATTTTTTGCACCATCAGCAGTAATGTATGCAACTGTGTAAACGTCCATATTGAAATTTTCTTTTGGCATATACATATAAAAATTTACAGAACCTGCTCCAAGTTTGCTGGTCCCTCTCGACCTAGAAATATATAAAGGAGATTGAACCGTCCCAACAATTTTAACCTTTTTATTTTTTACAGTTGAATCATTGTTACTATCACTTTCTACATTACTACTATTATTATCATTGCTATCTTCATCGTTACTTATGTCTATATCTCCAATACTTGTAGATGATTCAACCTTTTGTGGATTTAATGTGATATAATCTCCAATTTTATATCCAGTCATTGTTAATAACGAGCTCTCAACCACACATTCATCAGCATTTTGTGGCAGGCTTCCCTCTTTAAGAATTACATTGTTTATCGTATCTGGCATCGACTCAATCTTAACAACATACTCTTTTTTATCATTGCTAAAAGTTGCATCAATACTATAAGTTCCAACTACATCTTTAGTTCCATCTACTTGTTTCAATGCTTCTATGTCTTCATCTGTTAATCCAAGTGTTGAAATTACTTCAATGTCCATTACATCTTCATCATCAAAATATTTATCTATGGTATCTTTCATATCTGGACTTGTAGCCGTAATTCCAGCAAAAAATCCTACTCCAAGCAATACTATTGCTACAATAGATAGAAATCGCTTAAATGTATTTTTTATTTGTCTTACACTATCTTTCAAAAGTGATTTTTCCATAATTTATATTTCCTTTCACAAGGTTGTAATTGTTTTCTAATCATTAATAATTTTACCATTAAATAAATAGTAATTCAATGAAAATTTTGTGAATTTTTTTAAGTTAATTACATGTTTCGACAGACTTTCTCACGGCTTATGTATTATAATTATGTCATTCTCATAAGAAAGGAGGTGAGAATGATGCATCAAAAGCAAAACAAGAGAAGAAAACGCTCGAAGAAATTTTTTAAAGCTTTACATATTATAGTTATTACTCTTAAATATGCTTTTAAAATTTTAAAAGAGCTAAAAACTATTATTGATTTATTCAATAAATAGCAAAAAATCAGGTATGTTCACAGCATACCTGATTTTTTTGGTAATCTTTGATTACCCATTCTCATATGAAATTTAGTGTTATGCACCAAAAGCATTTCATTTATTATTATACTATATTTTATTAGTTTTGCAATATTTTTTCTAAAATTAACTTAAAAATCGTTCGACAATTTCTGCATACTCATTGTAGTTTGCCATAGTTAATATTGAAAATTATTTTTCAAATACAGCATTTTCTATTCCTACAATTTCTTGTATTTCTTCTAATATTTCTGGCGTTACGAATAAGCCTCCTGCTGGAGCTATTTTTTCTCCATTTATTATTTCTATTTGAGTGTTGTTTCTATCTCCATTGAAGAATTTCAATGCCCCTCTTAGTCTGTCTTTTTGTGCTTCATCTAAATTAGTTATGTTTATGTTTAATCTTTTTTTAGATATTTTTACTGCTTGATTTGCACCATTTTCGTTATTAACTGATATATTTGTAGAACTTGGATTATTTGCTACATCTTCTAAGTTTCTTATTGTTCTTGCAATTATGCTTGGAGCTTCATCTTCTCTTATGCTTAGACGTCCTTCTACAAGTACTATGTTCTCATCTATCAATTCGTTTGAACATTGATTGTAACAATTTTCGAATACAATTACATCTACACTTCCATATAAATCTTCTATTGTGACAAATGCCATTAATTTGTTATTTTTTGTATATTTTTTCTTTATTCCAGTTATTATTCCAGCATATTTTACAAATTGTCCGTCTTTTAATTGTTGTACTCTTCCAGCTAATTTTTCTGGTGACACCTCTTCTTCGTTTTCAGTTTCAGCTAATTCGCTTGCGTCTCTCATTTGAAGTGTGTTTACATCTGCAAATTTTTCTATTAGCTCTCTATATTTTTCAAGTGGATGTCCAGATACATATATTCCGAGCATCTCTTTTTCCATTGATAATAATTCTTGATCTGAATATTCTTTTAGAGTTGTATATTTGTATTTTAGCTTTTCCATATCATCTTTGCTTGAGTCTGTTTGTGACATCGCCATATCAAACATCGAAACTTGACCTTGTATGTTCTTTTTTGATGCTCCAGAAATTGTGTCTATTATGTCTTCAAACGAAGCCATTAATGTACTTCTAGTTTCTGCAAAGTTATCAAATGCTCCTGCTTTTATTAAACTCTCTATACATTTTTTATTTACGGCTTCACCTTCCATTCTTTCGCAAAAGTCTGTAAAGCTTATGTATTCTCCATTCTTTTCTCTATTTGCAACAATCGTGTCTACTGCAGCAAGTCCAACATTTTTAATACTTCCAAGTCCAAATCTTATTTTGCCACCATCTACTGTAAACTTCGTATAACTTCTGTTAATGTCTGGCTTTAGAATTTCTATGTTCATTCTTTTACATTCATCAATGTACTCTGGAATTTTATCAAGATTTCCTAAGAAGCTGTTTAGCATTGCTGCCATAAATTCTGTTGGATAATATGCTTTTAAGTATGCTGTTCTATATGATACAACTGCATAGCAAGCAGCATGTGATTTATTGAAAGCATATTTTGCAAATTCAGACATTTCATCAAATATCTTGTTAGCAGATTTTTCGTCTATTCCATTTCTTACACAGCCTGGTACTATTATGTTCCCATTTTCGTCTACTTGACCATGTATAAATATTTCTCTTTCTTTTGCCATTACTTCTAGCTTTTTCTTGCCCATGGCACGACGTACCAAATCTGCACGTCCTAGCGAATATCCAGCTAAGTCCCTAACTATCTGCATAACCTGCTCTTGGTAAACCATACATCCATAAGTTACTTTTAATATTGGCTTTAGGCTGTCATGTGTGTACACAGCATGGTCTGGGTCTTTTTTATTGGATATATACCTTGGAATTTGGTCCATTGGTCCAGGACGGTACAATGAAACTCCGGCAATTAAATCTTCCAAACAATCTGGTTTAAGTTCCTTCATGAAGTTTGTCATTCCCTGACTCTCAAATTGGAATATTCCCATCGTGTTTCCGTCTTGCCATAATTTAAATACCTTTGGATCATTCATTCCTTGGTCAAATTTTACATCTATCCCTCTATTTTTCTTAACCAAATTTATGGTATCTTGTATAACTGTTAGAGTTCTAAGTCCTAAGAAATCCATCTTTAATAGGCCTAACTCTTCAAGTGTAGTCATTATATATTGTGTCGAAATCATTCCATCTCTTACATATAGTGGAACATAGGTTACAACTGGGTCTTTTGTAATAACTATACCACAAGCATGTGTAGAAGCCTGTCTTGGCATTCCTTCTAAGGCCATTGCAATATCCAGTAGCTTCTTTGTTTCTGGGTTATTTTCATACTCATCTTTGAATTCCTTGTTTTGTTCTAATGCCTTTTTTATTGTGATGTGTAGCTCATTTGGAACCATTTTTGCTAGCTTATCGGCTGTCGCATAAGGAACATCTAAAACTCTTCCTACATCTCTTATAACCATTCTGGCAGACATAGTTCCAAAGGTAATAATCTGCGAAACATGGTCTGGACCGTACTTTCTAGAAACATAGTCTATTACCTCTTGTCTTCTTTCGTAGCAAAAGTCAACGTCAAAATCGGGCATACTTATTCTCTCTGGATTTAAAAATCTTTCGAAAAGTAAAGCATACTTCATTGGGTCTATGTCTGTAATTTCTATGGCATACGCAACAATAGAACCAGCTCCAGAACCTCTTCCCGGTCCTACTGGTATTCCTTGAGTTTTAGCATAATGTATGTAATCCCATACAATCAAGAAATAGTCAACATAGCCCATTTTCTTGATTACGCCTAACTCGTAATTTTTTCTGTCTATAATTTCTTGTGAAGGATTATCTCCATATCTATTTTTTATTCCATCATTACATAGCTTTTCTAGATAATCGTAATGTGTAGCAAATTCTTCTGGCACATCATAATTTGGAAGTATTGTGTGTCCAAATTCAAAGGTTACATTACACTTATCTGCAATCTTTACAGTGTTTTCTATTGCTTCAGGCACGCCAGAGAAAAAGTCTGCCATCTCTTCTGGTGACTTAATATATAGCTCGTCTGTTTCAAACTTCATTCTATCTTCGTCGGTAATCTTTTTGCCAGTCTGAATACAAAGTAAAATCTCATGGTTGTAAGCATCTTCTCTTCTTAAATAGTGCGAATCATTTGTTGCAACAAGCTCTATGTTCAACTTTCTTGAAAGTTCAATTAGCTTTTGATTTACTAAAACTTGCTCTTTAATTCCATTATTTTGTATTTCTAGATAATAATCTTCTCCAAATACATTCTTAAACCATGTAGCAACTCTCTCAGCCTCTTCCATATCACCTTTTAGAATCGCCTGTGAAACCTCTCCAGCCAAACATGCACTACAGCAAACCAATCCTTCATGGTACTTTTCTAGCACTTCTTTATCAATTCTTGGCTTGTAATAAAATCCTTCTGTAAATCCTATAGAAACAAGTTTTGTAAGATTTTTATAGCCCTCATTATCCTTCGCAAGTAAAATTAAGTGGTTATACCTTGCATCAATATTAGGGTCTTTATCCTCTCTTCCTCTTGGGGCAACATAAACTTCGCAACCAATTATAGGCTTAATTCCATTTGCCAAACATGCCTTATAAAAATCGATTGCACCAAACATAACGCCATGGTCTGTAATAGCCATAGCCTTCATTCCAAGCTCTTTTGCTCTAACTGGTAAATCTTTAATTCTGTTTGCTCCATCTAGTAAACTAAACTCACTATGCACGTGTAAATGTACAAAATCTGGCATTGTTTTTCCCCCATTTGTAATATTTTGTCTAATTCTATCATCAAAAGGGAGATTTTTCAATACAGATTATATTCTTTTCTCTTTAATTATAATAAAAATTTAAGAGGTTCCCAAACGGGAACCTCCTTTACCTCCTTAAAAGAATTCGCTAAATTCATTTGACGGAACAAACTTGATTGGACCTTCGTAACGCCCTGCTTTGCAAGCATTGAAAACGTAATTAAAATATTTTTCTCCAGCTTCGAACTTTTCTACAGGAATTGCAATAAATGCTGGCATTGAAAACCCACATTTTATATTCATCGTTGCTTCTTTGCCTTCGGCAATTTGCTCCATAGCAAGGTCTTCAACTTCTTTATTTCCTTGCCCCATATTTTCCCATGTAGTCCAACTGGACCAAATAACTATTCCTAATTGCTTTTTTTCTTTTGCTTCCTTGATAACGTCCCGAAGTAATTTTTCTGTCATAGCAATTCTCCTCCATTTATCAGGATTTTGGTTACACAGCATAGCGTATTAAATACGCTAAAATACTATCAAAGTATAACATATTTATGTATTTATTTCAATACCTTTCACTATAGCAAATCTTGAAATAAAATTTCTAAATTTAATAATAATTTGATAAAATCAATCCAGAACTGGTAGTTAGCATACAAAAACTAACTACCTTATACTTTTTCTCTAATTTTCCTGTGTCTTTAATATTGCTTCTACTTCTTTTTTGGTTAGTTCAACTGCTTGAGCTATTTGTTCTATAGATAAATTCATGTTTTTTAACGCTTTCACGATTTTTTCTTTTGTTTTCTTTTCTCCTTCTTTTTCTCCAAGTTCTCTGTTTGTTTTCATCTCTACATTGTATCTCATTATACTCCACTCACGTTCTTCATACTTTGCCACTTCGTCTGGATCTTTGCTTAATTTATTTAGTTCTTTTACTGTTTTGTCTATTTCTTTATTTTCTTTGGCCGACATTTCTACTTTCTCCTCCTTACTTCCATCTATCAACCATAGCCATTGCTCTAGCTTTGTGTTGCAGTCTGGATTTTTTTGTTTAAATTTTGGTAATTCTATAAAGTGCATTTCAAATGTATTTGTTGCTTCTTTCTCTTCCTTGTTGTAGCCCATATCAACAAATTCTATTGGTTTTGTATCCTCATATTTCATTCGTGCTATTGAATGATATGCATTTCTCTTTAGATAATTATATTTCAATATATTTATTGTTATTATCTTTTTTAGCTCTTTATAATTCTGTTTAGCTTTTAGCTGTTCTGCTGCTAGTTTCGATAAATATGTGCTAGACCTTTCTTTTATATTATGCTCATTTGAAACCTGCATTTCAACATCTACTACTCTTTCATTATCTATATCCAATTTTAGGTCTAATATTCCAAGTTTTTCATCTGCCATATTAGGCGTTAATTCTGGGTTCTTTACTTCTACTTTATCTATATGTATATTCAATATTGCCTCTAAGAAATCCTTTAACATTGAATTATTTTCTTCTCTTGCAAATATTCTTTTAAAAACATAATCTGATGTTAGTGCTAACCTTATCATCTTTGTGTCTTCTATTCTAATATTATTTTCTTTTAAATCGTCCATTTGCTTCCTTTCCATTTTACCATTCTATTGATTGCTTTTCAACTCATAAGTAAAATTTTTGTGTATTTTATCTCAATAAATTTTCTCTGAATGTTTTCAAAATAATATTTTTTTATTTGCAACACAACATGTTGATTGGTTTTGGATTTTACCTTTCGCTATAGCGAACACAGAAATTAAATTTATAGAACTAATGACAATTTGATAAAATTTATTTAATAATTAACGTTAATACTTTCATAGATGTTTTCATCTATTCCAAGCTCTATAATTATATTCTCGAAACAAAAGAAAAGCAAGCAAAATCGTACGTCAAATTCTTACACGTTTACTTACTTTTCTACATCTTTCTATTGAATTTCTATTCCAATTCTTCTACCATCTGTGGCATGTTTTTACCTTGTACTGTTGGTATTGCTACTATCTTAAATTTTGATATTTTATCTCCAAATTTGATTTCTACAATATCTCCAACTTTTACTTCATAGCTTGGTTTTACTACTTTACCATTTACAGATATTCTTCCACCATCAGCCGCTTCATTTGCAACTGTTCTTCTCTTTATTATTCTTGAAACTTTTAAAAATTTGTCTAACCTCATTTTTTCTGTACACTGCGAGTGCACTTCCTCCTTTCTCTCTTTAGGTTAAATTTGATTGAAAAAAAATTGTAATTATTTTTCAATCTCTATTGATTCATTCAAATACAAACTATAAATCCACATCCTATCCACTTTTCTATTTAATGCTTTTTCTAGTGCATCTTTATATAAATATAATTGTTCCTTGTATTTTTCTACTAACTCGTTTTCTTTTCCCGCTTCCACATAGTCTGTTTTGTAATCGACTAGTACTAGCTTTCCGTCTTTATCTATATAATATAAATCTATAATTCCCTGCACTAATATGTTTTCATCATTTTCCTTGCTTATATCATACATTCTGCTTGCTTTTACATTTATATAAAATGCTTTTTCTTTATGGATTTCTTTTGCATTTTTCAATTCTTGCCATAAATCGGATTTCGTGTATCCTTGTAATTTGCTTATATTTATATTCTCCGCTTCTGCCTTGCTTATTATTTCTTTTTGCTTTAATTCATCTATCAATTCTTGAATTTTCTCAGCTGTATACTCTTCTTTTTCATTCATTTTCTGAACACATAAATGCATTAAAGTTCCTTTTTGTGCATTGCTAATCTTTGCATTTTCATTATTATTTACAAATTTAGGTTTTTGCGTTATAGCTCTTGCCTCTTTTGTTTCTTCTACTGCAAATTTCACATTTTTAGTCTGTTCTTCTACCTGTTCTGCATTTACCATTTCTTTTATTTTTGTTACAGACGTCTTGGTTGGAACTCCTTCTATTTCTTCATGTGGATATTTCCAGTTTAAGTACTCTAATATTTTTTGCTTTTCTTCTTTATTAGCTTTCTTAGCATTTTCTATTATTTTTTGATAAATGTCTTCTTCTATTTTCTCTTCTTTTTTCAAATTTTCTAATAGTTCTTTTTTATTATGCACATTTACTCTGAATATTTTTTCTGTTTTTGCAACTCCCTCTTTTTCATATATTAGCTCTAACCAATCCAAATATGTTTTGTATTTTTGCAATAAATATGCATTTATTTTACTATCATCTGTTGGATATACTTCTAAAGCCTTTTGCTTTTCAGTTATCTTTTTGTTTGCATCTTTTTGCCTTCCAACTATTATCAATTTTTCTTTTGGTCTTGTTAATGCAACATACAAAACTCTCATTTCTTCAGACACGGCTTCTCTCTTTGCTTTTATTGCTAGCGCCTTTTTAGCTAAAGTCTTAAACTCAATATGTCTTTCCGAATCGATATATTGTGGTCCAAGTCCTAAATCTTGATCTAGCAATATTTTTTCGTTTAAGTCTTGCATATTAAATTGCTTTCCAACTCCTGCTAATATTACAACTGGAAACTCCAATCCCTTACTCTTATGAATACTCATAATCCTTACTACGTCTTCGTTTTCACCTATTATTTTTGCAGAAGTTAAATCTTCACTATTAAATTTTATCTTATCTATAAAATTAATAAAGTTGAATAGGCCTTTAAAACTTGCAGATTCATACTGTTTTGCTCTTTCAAATAGCATCTTCAAATTTGACACTCTCAAATTTCCATTTGGCATCAAACTCACATAATTCATGTAACCTGTCTTTGTATATATATTCCAAATCCATTCATCCAGAGCCATATATTGTTCATCATTCCTAAGCTCTTCTAATAATTGCAAAAACTTCTTAACCTTTGGAGTATCAGTCTTGATAAGAGCTTCATAGAAATTTGAATTTCTATCATTTAATCTAATTTCAATAAGCTCGTTGTCTGTAAAATTACCTATCGGCGAGCGCATTACAGTAACTAGTGGAATGTCTTGCATTGGGTTGTTTATTATTTTTAGCAATGACATAATGGTTTCTATTTCGATTGACTGCAAATATTCTCCAGAGCTATCACTGTATACAGGAATTCCTAGCATAGAAATTTCTTTTTCATAAACATTCGCAATTCCGGTTATACTTCTTAATAAGATTGCAATGTCTTTATATCTAATGTTTCTTTTTCCTTCTTTTCTGTCTATAACTTGATACTTGCTATCAATTAATTCTTTAATTTTCTTTGCTACAAATCTTGCCTCTAATACAACATCTTCTACTCTTTCTTGTTCTGCAGCATTGCTATCTTCCTCTGATGGTATGTATAGTGATGGTTCTGAATCCTCATCTTTCCAGATATCATTATCTTCATCACTCGTATCTATAATCTCGATATCAGTCGTGTAATCCTGCTCTGGAATTTCCAAATAAGATGCTCCTAAATTCAAATACTCATTCGTATTGTAATCTATGTCTCCGAGCTCTTTGCTCATAATATCTTCAAACACCATGTTTGTAATGTTTAGTACATTTTCTCTACTTCTAAAGTTTTTGAATAGCTGAATTTTTCTATCTTCGCCCACTTCTGGTTCTAACTTATATTTATTGTATTTTTCTATAAATAATTGAGGTCTTGCCTGTCTAAACTTGTAAATGCTCTGCTTAACATCTCCAACCATAAAAACATTGTTTCCTTTTGATACACTCGTTAGGATATACTCTTGTACTAAGTTACTATCCTGATATTCGTCTATTGCAATCTCTTCAAATTTTTCCTCATATTTTTTTGCGACCTCTGTTTTAACAACATTTCCAGCTTCGTCTTTTTTTACTAGAATTTTTAAAGCTAAGTGTTCCATATCATTGAAGTCCATTATGTTTTTCTCTCTTTTTTTCTGATAGAACTTCTCAGAAAACTCCAATATTATGTTTTTAAGTTTATTCAGAATATTGTACATAAAGTTTATGTCTGCAATCGCTTCATCTGACGTGCAATTTAACAATTCTTTTACTTTCTTAAATTCTTCTTTAACACTGTCTCTTATATCTTTTGCCTCATCTTTTAGGTCATTAGTAACTTTTTTATCAGTTGGCCAATTATTTCTTTTATCTTTTAGTGCTACAATTGCATTAACACACTTATCCCAATCATTTAGATTATCCTTTAAAAAGTAGTAATCCACAAGATCTATATTTATCGTATTTATAAATTTTTCAAGTTCTGGAAAACGAGTCATTTTGTTTCTAATACTTTCTAGCTTTAAAATTCCATTTTCCAATATATCACTTACATTTTTAATTATAATCTTTCCCCATGGGGTGTCAGAGAAGTTTGTGTATTTTCCTTCAATATCAAACATTTCCACCTTTTCATTTAACCATTCTTCTGGAAAGGGTGATGCTTGAATATATGTATAAATTTTCAAAATTAGTTCTTTTAAATCTTCATCTTTGTTATACTTCGTGTAGGTGTCAATTAAATCTAGAAAATCTTTATCACCTGAAATATATTTATCTTCAAACATATCATCTAATACTTCTTGCTTTAATAGCAACATTTCAGTGCTATCTGCAACTCTCGCATTCGCAGATATATCAATCTCATAAAAATTATTTCTAATAACGTCAAGACAAAACGAGTCTATTGTACATATACTCGATTTATTAAGAAGAATAATCTGTTTTTGAAGATTTGCATCTTCCGGATTTTCTTCAATTTTCTTATAAATAGCTTCTAGAATTCTCTCTCTCATCTCAGATGCTGCAGCATTAGTGAAAGTAACCACCAAAATTTTATCTATATCAACACGGTCAACAATAATTTTCTTAATAATACGCTCAACCAAAACCGCCGTCTTACCACTACCGGCAGCAGCAGCGACCAAAATATTTGAACCTTTCTTATCAATCGCAGCTTGTTGCTCATCAGTCCATTTAACACTTGCCATAATTTTTTTCATTTCCCTTCTATTGCAATAATTTGAAAACTTCTAAATTTTTTCAAACTTTTGTGATTGAATTTTATTTCTTGTACCAGTATATATTAAAAACAGCAAAATTTCAATGTGCAATTCGGGGACGGAGAAAAAAATGTACAATCATAACCTTTTTCTAAAAATACATATTTTTTCATTTTCTGCAAATAATATTATAAAATTTGAAAGGACTGATTTTATGGAAGAAAATTTTAATAGTGGAAAAGATGAAAATATTAATTTAACTATTTTAAATGAGATTAATAAGGCTGCAAAGATGGGAATGGATTCTATCTCGTATGTTTTGAAAAAAGTTGGCAACGAGAATATGAAAGAAAATTTAACTTTTCAATACACAGAATATGGCAGAATTATTGATAGAGTAAACAATCAATTTGATAAATATGGAGAAATTCCAGATGAAGCTCCTGTTACAGACAAAATGATGGCTTGGATGGGGACTCAAATGAACACTATGACTGATAAGAGTAACTCGAAAATTGCGGAACTTATGATTCAAGGTGGAGACATGGGAATTATAAAATGTCAAAAGCTTTTGAACCATAATCCTAGAGCTGATGAACCTGTAAAAAATATTTTAAATGACTTTGTCACATTACAAAAAAATGATATAGAACAAATGAAAAAATTTTTATAAAATTTAAGACGTTCTTTTTAGACAATTTAGTCTATTTTAAGAACGTCTTTTTTCTCTAAAATCTTTGTATTAAGTTTGGCACTTTAGTCGGATTTTCTACACTGCTCGATATTCCTTCTCCAACGTGTGGATGAAAATGTGAGTAAACATTGTCTGCTCCAAATATCAATAGCAAGGCTATGCACATTGATATTTTTAATTTATTTGTTAATCTTTGCAAATTTCTTTCTAAGAATGGTGCCACAATATATACACATAATACACCTCCGAGGCCAAAGAATAGTGAACATTCCAAACAAATTCGTCCATTTATATTCAAGAATACGCCTGTATAATCCCAGTATCTTATTCCAGTAGTAACCTCTATATACCAAGAAGTTGCATATTCTATTGCAGAACATAAAAACATTACCACTCCAAATGTTAAAAATGGATTTTTCAACATCTTTCTAAACTTTTTAAATTTTGTTAAAAGTACTATGAGTGTGCAACCTGTTCCATAAATTGGTAACCAAGGTCCATATAAAGTTCCCCTGTTTACTAATATTCCATCTCTAAATAAATATAGTGCTACTTCCCACAACCAGCCTACAAATGAAAAAATAAAGAAAAATAATATTATAGATGTAGGCTCATAATTTTTATTATAGTCAATTTTTATCTTCTTTCTTTCAAATTCAAATGCATCTGGATAGCTTGCTGTCTCTGGATTTTCTTCATACAATTTTGTATCATTTAATAATTCATATCCATATTTTTTATTTTCTATGTATTCTTTTCTTAAAAATGCGTATAATTCGACTTCTGTAGCAGTATAATATGGTGAAACATAAATTCCAGCTAATCCAAACGTAATGTATTGTAAGATATTCCAGCCAATAAATGATAAATCTAATAAAAATGCTCTCAACTTATTTCCGTTCATCATTTCTCTTGAAATTCTTATTGCATCTTTTGAACTAATTTGTGGATTTTCCGCAATTATGTACATAACCATTTTGTATGAATACTTCTTTATAATGCCTCCAACAATTGTCAAATTCCATAAAAGTTGATATATTTCCATTCGTAGCATAGATTTTACTACATTTAAATATCTTCCTTTTCTAAACGGATACAACATTCTATACACTTTTGTTTTCTTGTAATTTCTGCTCTCTAAGTATATTCTTGTCTCTCCTATTTGAATTGGATAAGATATAAATATTTTTATTGCCATACCTCCTGCAGCAACTACAATAATTAGAATTTTCAAAATTGTTGTTTTATTTTCGTAACTTGCAATAGTTTGAATAATTTTTTGAACATGTTCATGTCCCTTAGTTACAACATTAAACACCGTATAAAATACGCCTTTAGTAACATTATTCTTTTCGTTGTAATCATTTATTACATCTGTAATAACACTACTATTTCCAGAAAACATCTGAGAAACCATCTCATCAAGATATTTATTTAACATTACTTCTGGATTTTCTTTGTCAATCCAAGTTAGCTCTTTTCCATTTTTTCTATCCTCTATAAATTGTTTCAAAACATTCAAGTTTGATAAAGAATCGTTATTAACAGCATACTTTCCAACTACAATCGTCATAAATAAGCCAATTAAAAGTAATGTCCATAAATTATTTTTTAATGTTTTCTTACCTTTTTGTTTTATCTCTTTAATACTCCACATATTATACCTCTTATAAATATTCATCAAGGTAATAGTATCATAAGATAATCGCATTTTCAATATTGTTAGGTTTAAATCATGCTTTTTATACTTTCAACCTTTCAATTCATTCATTTAACAACTCATATCTATTGTTTTTTTATGTAAATCGTGATATACTCTGTGTATCGCAATATTGTATTGCCTTCGAACACCAATATTTTCGGAGGCACGGTCCTCCGAACAATTAAATGGAGGAATAAACATATGATTGAAAGAATTTTACAAAAATTATATGACGAATATTATCCTGATCGCGATATACAAGTATTAATAGTAAACGGAAGAGTAACATTAGCCATAAATGACACAGCTCAAGCCTCTTATTCTATCAAAGGTACTTATCGGTATGAAGAAGTTCAAAAGCTAAACCAATTTACAAACGGCTTTGTTCAATATGGCTTTTGCCCTGGAGATGGACCAACAGCCATAATCGGTTTAGCCGACCCGAATGCAAATTTAAAATTCATTCTTGATGCCTCTCCTTATGGTAAAATGCCTAATACACACAGTATGATATTTAATCGTTACCCCGATGAGGATGCCAAGCAGGTGTCAAATTACACAGTTTATGGTCTGAATGGTCTTTTAGAACTCGCAGATATTGTTAAATTTGACAAAATTCATTTTTCCTATGATGCTCGTTATCAAGAAGCTGTTATTTCACAAGAGCCACGTGTCTTAAAAATGAACTGTAAATTTGACAGATTTCATTATTCTTACAGAGAATGTAAATACTTTGCGACACATCAGCCATACTTTGAAATTAGTAATTCTGTTGCTTTTGCAACTTTGGAAGATGGCAGACACATTGCTCTACCCGGATTTAGCTATGACAGGAAAGATGAAGCTCTGGGTTTCAGAGATGTATGGGAGTCTTACTGTGAAGAGCCTCCTGTTCTCGGAATTAATTTCATTACAGACAAAGAGGCTTCTCAATATGACGACTTTGAAATTTACATTTACGATTATTCGTATTTGTGTGACCCATCTCTGGTTCCTAGGCTTGCAAAAGTAGACCGAACATTTTCTAGCGGATTTGACTTCTGCAATACACCTGATGGAAAGGATTTGAGAATAACAGGTAATTTTTGAGCTTTCGATCATGTCTGTTATAAACAAGATGTAATAAACAAAACAGCAAGGATTAACCTCCTTGCTGTTTTCTTAGTTTTATAGATAATTTGACACACTTCTTGACACACAAAATTACTAAAAATGTTGAGCCCCAAAATAGAAAAATAAAAACTGCTATATCTGTTGATACAATGTTTTTTGCTTGGTGCCTTGAACTGGAATCGTCGAGCCGCGTCGGGAAAATTGTCCACTGGACAATTTTCTATTCCTCCTTTTCGATTCCAGATTAAATAATCACAAAAAATAAGAGATTAACTATTCTAGTTAATCTCTTACTCTGGTGCCTTGAACTGGAATCGAACCAGTGACACAAGGATTTTCAGTCCTTTGCTCTACCGACTGAGCTATCAAGGCAAAAAAATGGCGACCTGGAACGGGCTCGAACCGTCGACCTCTAGCGTGACAGGCTAGCGTTCTAACCAACTGAACTACCAGGCCGTAAATAAAAAAATTTAGATAATTCTAAATCTTCTTATAAAGAAATGGTGGTCGCTATAGGGCTCGAACCTATGACCCCCTGCTTGTAAGGCAGATGCTCTCCCAGCTGAGCTAAGCGACCATTTCTCTCGACTTCCTTAGTATACTAAAAATACTTAAATTTGTCAATACATATTTTAAATTTTTTTCAAATTTTTTCGGTATTTTTTTAGCAAATCCGAAAGTACTTGAAAATACTATATTTGAAGCTATTTATTACTTCATTATTTTTATTAATTTATCATACTAAACAATAAACTCTGGTGCGAACAATGAGATTTGAACTCATACGCCATAAGGCACACGCTTCTGAGACGTGCCTGTCTACCAATTCCAGCATGCTCGCAATTATAAAAATATAAAAGACACAAGAATTTTATAATATTATTCTTGTGCCTTTTATTATAGCATTTTTTACTTTATTTTTAAATATTTCATTTAAAATTTTATAAAATATTCTATTTAACTGAATTTATGCAATTTCACTTCTAATACATTCCACCCATGTCTCCAGCACCATCATTATGGTCTCCACAACCACAAGCTTTTGGCTCTTTCTTGTCTGTTACTATGCTTTCTGTTGTTAATATCATTGAAGCTACTGATGCAGCATTTTGAAGTGCACTTCTTGAAACTTTTGTAGGGTCTACAATTCCGGCTTTCTTCATATCTACATATTCTTCTTTTCCTGCATCGAATCCGACTCCTGCTGGTGATGCTTTTACTTCTTCTAGAATAACTGCTGGCTCAAGTCCTGCATTTATTGCAATTTGTCTTACTGGCTCTTGTAATGCTCTTGTTACTATTTTACCACCTAGTTTTTCTTCTTGTGGTAAGCTTTCTACAAATTTTTCTACTTCTGGTAAAATGTTTATAAATGCTGTTCCACCACCTGCAACTATACCTTCTTCAACTGCTGCTCTTGTTGCTGATAAAGCGTCTTCAATTCTTAATTTTTTGTCTTTCATTTCAACTTCTGTTGCAGCACCAACACCAATTACAGCAACTCCTCCAGCAAGTTTTGCTAAACGTTCTTGTAATTGTTCTTTTTCATAAGAACTCTTTTCTTCTTCAATTTGTGCTCTTAATTGAGCAACTCTTTCTGCTATTGCATTCTTGTCTCCGCTTCCATCAACTATAATTGTACGCTCTTTGTCTGCTTTTATTTGTTTTGCTCTACCTAATTGAGCAACTGTTGTGTCTTTTAATTCTAGCCCTAAATCTGATGTTATAACTTCTCCACCTGTTAATGTTGCAATGTCTTGTAACATAGCTTTTCTCTTGTCTCCATATCCAGGAGCTTTAACAGCTAAAACATTTATTACACCTCTTAATTTGTTTAAGATTAATGTTGATAATGCTTCTTGCTCTATATCATCACAAATTATTACTAGTTTTCCTGATTGTTGCATTAATGTTTCTAGTAATGGTAATATTTCTTGAATATTGCTTATTTTTTTATCTGTTATTAATATATATGGGTTGTCAACAACAGCCTCCATCTTTTCTGTATCTGTTACCATGTATGGAGAAACATATCCTTTGTCGAATTCCATTCCTTCTACAATGTTAAGCTCTGTATTTGATGTTTTAGATTCTTCTATTGTTATAACACCATCTTTTGTAACTTTTTCCATAGCTTCTGAAATTAATTCACCAATCTCTCTATCATTTGCAGATATGCTTGCAACTCTTGCTATATCTTCTTTTCCAGCAACTTTTGAGCTTACTTTTTTAAGTTCATCTACAGCTTTATCAACTGTTTTAGAAATACCTCTTTTTATTGCCATTGGATCTCCACCAGCAGCTACATTTTTGACACCTTCTTTGATCATGCTTTGTGCTAAAACTGTTGCTGTTGTAGTACCATCACCTGCAACATCATTTGTTTTTGTAGATACTTCTTTAACAAGTCTTGCTCCCATATTTTCAAATGGATCATCTAATTCAATTTCTTTAGCGATTGTAACACCATCGTTTGTGATGAGTGGTGCACCAAATTTTTTATCTAGTACAACATTTCTTCCTTTAGGTCCAAGTGTTACCTTAACTGTATCTGCTAATTTATTTACACCATCTAATAAAGATTTTCTTGCGTCTTCTCCAAATTTAATTTCTTTTGACATTTTAAATTCCTCCTCAAAATCAATTTAATTTACTTTCCATTCTTTTATATCTTTAATTGCAAAAGCCCTTTGCGCATTTTTATCAACGTCCATTGCATTTAATATCCATTGTTCTTCTGGATGCCATTGTGTGGCTTTAAACTCAACCGACATTGGTATAATATTTCTATATTTTGTTTCGCCTTTCCAATTTGTATATAAAATTGTTACTTTCTTTTTTTCTTCCATATTTTCACATAATTAATCTTGTTTACTCAAAATTAATTCCTTTCTCTTTTCGCCCATTAGGGACAGCCTTTCTTGGGCGAAAATTATTTTTTCTAAAAGTTTGTTTCGCCCCAAAAGGGGCGTCCCTATTGGGCGATTATTCTGCTATTGCTAGAATATCGTTTTGCTTTACTATTATATAGTCTTCGCCTTCATATTTTATTTCGGTTCCTGCATATTTTGTTATTACAACTTTATCTCCTGTTTTTACATACATTTTTATTTCTTTTCCGTCTACATTTCCACCAGGTCCTACTGCAATTACTTCCGCAATTTGTGGTTTTTCTTTGCTTCCTTCTGAAAGAATTATTCCACTTTTAGTAGTCTCCTCAGCTTTTGTCATTTTTAATACAACTCTGTCTGCTAATGGTTTTAACATATTAAATTACCTCCTTGTTTTATTACCAAAATTATAAAATTCCAGTAATTCATAGTCTGTTGGAATTCTAATAACATTAGTTCTAAATATGTACAGTTAATTAATAATTGGCTATATTCTAAATTTTTTAGCTCCTTACTATTTCCACTAACCTTGCACCAACGTTTCTTAGCACTCTTTCTTTATGACTGCTAATAATTTATACCTTTTGTTAGCAAATGTCAATAGAGATTGCTAATTTTCACAAAACTTTCACATTCATTATATTTATATTTTCTTCAATTTATTCTTATTATTAAATTATTTATCGTTCTCTAATCCATTTATTATAATCTTTTTGTTACATGATACCGGTTTTATGTAAAAAATGTTTCATCAATATTATCGTCTTATGTAATTTAAAAAAGCTTAAAAGCATTGAAGCTTCATAAAATAACTAAAAACTATTATCATAACATCTTTTTTATAGAATTTATGCATATTATTTGATTTTTTTACCTTTTAGGTATATAATTGATTTAATTTACTGCTTTAATGTAAATAATATATTTAAGGGGGTATCTTCTCAATGTCAGCAAGATCTATTAATATCTATAATATGTTACCAGGTGACGATTTAATTAATGAGATTAATAAATCATTTTCAGGTCCTGCTCGTGAACAAAAGCTAGAAATTGCACGTCAACTCGAATTATATAACACTATGTTTGATGATAACTTGACATTTGGAGAATACGAAAGAGCTTATGTTTGCCCTAAAAAAACAAATGAATATGTTGAAGAGCTCGAATAATACGAGCTCTCTATTTTTCTACATTCTATTTTTTGCATTTTTTATTAATCCAACAAATAATGGCTGTGGTCTATCTGGTCTTGATTTAAATTCCGGATGAAATTGTGCTGCTATAAAGTATGGGTGTTCTTTTATCTCTACTATTTCTACTAGGTTACCATCTGGAGATGTTCCTGAGAATATCATGCCTTTTTGTTCCATTTCTTTTTTATAAGCATTATTAAATTCATATCTATGTCTATGTCTCTCAGATATTTCTTTTGAACCATACAAATCACTTGCAAGTGTTCCTTTTGCAAGTATGCAAGGGTATGCTCCAAGTCTCATAGTTCCACCTTTTTTTGTTATGTTCTTTTGGTCTTCCATTATATGTATTACTGGATTTTTTGTGTCTGGATTAAATTCTACCGAGTCTGCATCTTTTAATTCTAGAACATCTCTTGCAAATTCTATTACTGCCATTTGCATTCCCAAACAAATTCCTAAAAATGGAACATTATTTTCTCTAGCATATTTTACGGTTTGAATTTTTCCTTCAATCCCTCTGTTTCCAAATCCACCTGGGACTATAATTCCGTCAAATTTTCCAAGTTTATCTTTAGCGTTTTCTGCATTTATTGTTTCTGAATCTACAAAGCCAATTTCCACATCAACCTCATTTGCATAACCAGCATGTTTTATACTTTCTACAACTGACAAATAAGAATCTTCTAATTTTATATATTTTCCTACTATTGCAATTTTAACTTTTTCGTTTTTCTCATTTTTATATTTTTTATCTACATTCTTAAAATGTTCTATCATCTTTTCCCATTCATCATTTTTAGGTTCTATTTTTTCTAATCTCAAATGTTTACATATACTTGTTGCCAACCCTTCTTTTTCTAACATAAGAGGAACTTCATATAAATTTGATGCCGTCATATTGGCAATTACATTTTCTGGCCTAACATTGCAGAATAAAGCTATTTTGTTTCTAATATTTTCCGTTATTGGAAGTTCTGTTCTACACACTAGTATGTCTGGTTTTATTCCTAAAGATTGAAGTTCTTTTACAGAATGCTGAGTTGGTTTAGATTTTAGTTCATTCGACCCTGTTATGTATGGCAATAGCGTTACATGTATATACACAACATCCTCTGGATTATTTTCTATCCCAACTTGTCTAATAGCCTCTAAAAATGGTAAGCTTTCTATATCTCCAACTGTTCCGCCAATTTCAGTTATTACAACATCTGCGCCTTCTTTTCCAAGTGAATATACTTTTTCTTTTATTTCATTTGTTATGTGTGGAATTACTTGAACTGTCTTTCCTAAATAATCTCCTCTTCTTTCTTTTTCTATTACACGTTGATAAATTCTGCCTGTTGTTATACTCGAATTTTTTGTTAAATTTTCATCTGTAAATCTTTCATAATGTCCTAAATCCAAGTCTGTTTCAGCTCCATCATCTGTTACAAAAACTTCTCCATGTTCATATGGACTCATTGTTCCTGGATCAACATTTATATATGGGTCAAACTTTTGGTTTGCTACTTTGTATCCTCTGTTTTTTAATAACCTTCCAAGAGATGCTGCTGTAATTCCCTTCCCTAAACCTGATACAACTCCACCTGTTACAAATACATATTTTGTGCTCATTTTTTCCTCCTTTTACTACTTCAATAAACAAAAAAATAGGCTAAAAATTCCTAAAAAGGTGTTTTTTTTTAGCCTATTTTTATTACGCTTTAAACTGATTATTATTTTAGCAAATATTTTTAATTTTTGCAACACATTTTATTTATTCCATTTAAAACTATTTACAACTTCTTTTGTATATTCTTCTAAACTGTCATATAAATTTTCATCATCACTAGCAGTGCTTGCAGAAATAAAAGCAATTTTATCTCCATTTAACAGGTAATAACAAAATTCCATACTGTCTTCATATCCAATTAACATTTCAAGCGCATCATAACCATTATCTGTTGTTAATACTTCTACTTGATAATTACTAAATTTCATATATTCATAGAAATAGCCTTCAAGTAAATTTCTTAAATCATTTATTTTCATTTCTTCCCCAAAACTGTTATCTCCATAAGATACGGTTATAATTTCTGGGTAGCTATGTTCTTCATTTTCTACAGCTGTATTCATATATTTATAATACATCCATGTTTGTTCTGATGTTATTCCATCTTCTTCATCAGTACTAGCTTTATTTACCTTATACTCATTCCAGCTATTATCTATTGTAAAACTAACATCATTGTTGTAAACTTTTTTCTTTGACTGGCTGATCAATCCAAATGATAAAAGTATTCCTACAATTAAAATTATTGTTATAGCAACAGCTATAGCCCCTTTCCAATACTCACGGTGTAGCTTTATGTTGCTTTCAGCTTCTTCACAATAGTAATACTTTCCTTTATATTTTTTTACTATACGTAGACTATATAAATAACTAATATACATTTTTGCATTTTCATTGTTAATCTGTTCAAGTAATTCTTCTTTTTTTACAGCTTTTTCTTTTTCAACAGCGTTTAATCTTTTAAATATATCTTTAACAACATTTATAGCTTCTTCTTTTAGTTCTTGCTTTTCTTTGTTATCAGATGAAAACAGCTTTATCTTATTTACACGTAACATTACTTTTCTTTTTACTACTGTTCCTAAAGCATATGAACCAAATAATGCAAACACTAACGATAACAAGAAATCTTGTAATATGTTAAGGGAAATACTAGATTGTGAATATAACCCACCAATTTCTTTAAAGCCAATTTGTATATTAGATTTAACTAATAATGCTGTTGGTATAAATAAAAATGCCATTATGATAACATTTATTGAAGATAAAATTGCAATTATCCATGGTAATTTTTTGTCAATTTTTCCTCTTAATAATTTATAACCCCAATATTCAAAAACACCTAAAAATACTATCATTCCTAATAGTGCAATAAAATCAGTATATATGTATAAACTTACAATTAATGCACAGAATAACAGTCCTAGAATTAATCCCCCAATTATTCCTAAAAAATACTTTTTTTCTTTTTTCTTAGTTTCCATACTAAATTTCCTTTCCTTATTTTTTTCCTATAATATAACATACATATATTTTAATTTACAAGATATAATTTTAATAACAAATTATGCAGGTGGATTTATTACTGCCTGTATTTCTTCATCTTGTCTTAATTCTGGTACTATAAAATCATAAGCTCTTTTGTCATTTTTTATTGCCTCTATTGCTATTGTCTTGTCTGAACGCAGACGCTTGCTAGCATATTTTACAATTAAACCTTTATTTTTTACTGTTTCTAGCACAACATCATAATCATCTCTTAATTCTTTGCTTACATAATATAAAATTTGTCCATCTGTTTTTGCGGCTTTGAGTGCTAGTTCTTTATCTGCTTTCAATTCATCTGAGGCATAACATAAAACCCAGCCTTTTTTCTCAACTGCCTGCATCAATATTTCTCTGTCTGCTTTCAACCTTTTTGAGGCAAATTCCAATGCTCCACCATCTTTTGTAACAGCTTTCATTACTAGTTCTTTGTCGTCTTGCAATTCAGGAGATGCTGCATCTAATAAAAGTCCATCTTCTTCTATTGCTTTTTCTACATATTCTCTGTCATTGCTATGTTCTTTTACATCGTCATAAGTGTACATTTTTCAAGCCTCCCTCACATTCCAACTATAGTGCACTTGTTTTATATTCTATGTTTTCCATGTATGGATATATTTCTTTTAATCTTTTGTGTGTTATTATTGTTAAACGTGGTAATGGATTTTTTAAATTTTCTGTTAGTAACTGCTGTGTATAGCAATTTTCTGATGTCTTAAATAATTGGTATCTGTTTCTAACATATGTGTAAAAAATTATATACCCATTATCTAATTCGTTTTCCATGCGTTCAAATGAATATTTGCCTTCCATACTCTCTCCTTTATTCAATCATATTTTTAAAATCTTGCTCTGAAATAATTGCAACTCCCAATTCTTGTGCTTTTGTTAATTTTGAACCCGCTTCTTCCCCGGCTAGTACGTAGCTTGTTTTTTTAGAAACTGAACCTGATACTTTGCCACCAAAGCTTTCTATTATATCACTAGCTTCTTGCCTTGTATATTTTTCTAGACTTCCTGTTAATACGAATGTTTTTCCTGCAAATCTGTCATCTGTATTAGTATTTTCATTTTGTATTACCTCAGTATTTACTCCCGCTTCTTTTAGCCTATTTATTAAATCAACAGTTTGTGGTTGTCTGAAAAATTCGTAAATACTTTGTGCTGTAATTTCTCCAACATCATCTATCATGCTTAATTCTTCGAAACTTGCTTCTGCAATTTTGTCTATTGATTTGTATTTTTTGCACAATCCTTTTGCAGATTTTGTTCCTATATGTCTTATTCCAAGTGCTGTTAGTAGCTTAAATAAATCATTGTTTTTGCTTGCATTTATTGAATCTATTAGATTTTGAGCAAATTTCTTTCCATTCTTTTTAAGTGATGCAATTTCTTCTGCTGTTAATGTGTAAATGTCAGCAATATTTTTTATTAAACCTTTATCTACTAATTGTTCTAATATTTTTATTCCAAGCCCATCTATATCCATTCCTTCTTTTGAGACGAAATGTGCAAGATTTCTTAATATTTTTGCATTACATTCTATTCCTATACAACGTGCAACAGCCTCACCTTCTTCTCTTACTACTGGTGCTCCGCAGACTGGACATACTGTTGGCATAACAAATTCTCTTTCAGTACCATCTCTCTTCGATTTTATAACATCAACAACTTCTGGAATTACGTCTCCTTGTTTTTGAATTACGACTGTATCACCTATTTTTAGGTCTTTTTCTTTTATAAAATCTTCATTGTGAAGTGTTGTTTTTGAAATAGTTGAGCCTGCAACCTTAACTGGCTCTAATATTGCAGTCGGTGTAAGTGCTCCTGTTCTTCCGACTTGACATACGATATCTAAAAGTTTTGTCTCTTTTTTCTCTGGTGGGTATTTATATGCAATAGCCCACTTTGGAACTTTATAAGTGGTTCCTAATATCTCTCTTAGACGTAAATTATCAACCTTTATGACTGCACCATCTATTCCAAATGATAGATTTTCTCTGTCTTCTCCAATCTTTTTGATTGCTTCTATTGCTTCATCTATTGTACTACACAATGTTCTTACCGGCACTACATTAAATCCTAATTTTTGTAGCTGGTCTAATTCTGTAAAATGTGAATTTTCAGAATCAAATGTATCTTCATCATATTTTTGCACATTAAATATAAAAATATCTAGCGGTCTTGTTGCAGTTACCTTTGAGTCCAATTGGCGAAGAGAACCTGCCGCTGCATTTCTTGCATTTGCAAATAGGCTTTCATCTAATATTTCTCTTTCTTCGTTCATTTTTTCGAACTCTTTTGTTCCGATAAATACCTCTCCACGAACCGTAATATCTATTTTTTCTTTTAGTTCTTTTGGAATATGTGAAATTGTTTTTAAGTTATCTGTTACATCTTCTCCAATTAAGCCATTTCCACGTGTTGCACCTTGTACAAAAACACCATTTTCATACTTAAGTGCTGTAGATAGACCGTCAATCTTTGTTTCTACAACATATTTTAATTCTTCATTATTTTCTTCTGCAACTTTTCTAACTCTTGTGTCAAAGTCTCTCAATTCCTCAAAAGAAAATATATCTTGAAGGCTTTGAAGTGGTACTTCATGCACCACTTGTTTGAACCCTTCTTTAACATGCCCTCCAACTTTTTGAGTTAATGAATCACGAGTAATAAGCTCTGGAAATTCTTTTTCCAAAGCTTTTAATCTGTTCATCATCATATCGTACTCGTAATCAGTTATTGCAGGGCTATCCATATCGTAATATAATTTTGCATAATACTCTAATTTTTCTCTAAGTTCTTTAACCTCTGTTTTCGCTTGCTCTAACTCCATTATTATATAAGTTCCTCCTACAAAACTTTATAATTGTTCTCCACAATTATTGCAGAATTTGTTACCTGCATCATTTGGCATTTTGCACTTTGGGCAAACCTTTTTTGATGTTTTTGCCTTACCACATTCACAAGTCCAGCCTTCAGCTGTTGTATCATCAGCTTTAGCCTCTTCTTGTTTACTTAAATCCATTCTGCTCGCATCATTGTTTTGATTCCATGGTCCGTTTGCAGCATTTTGCATCATTCCATTTGTTGACATGTTCATCATTCCTATTCCCATGAATCCATTTGCTGCTCCATTTTCATTTTTTGCTGCATTTTCAACTGCATTTGAATATGCTCCAACCATTCTTCCTTGTTGCAGGTAAGAGTTTGAACTTAATTCGTAATCATCAATCTTCTTTGCAGAATCATCTGTTAATGTTACAGATTCAACAGCAAAGCAAACTATTTCTATTCCTCTTTCTCTTATTTTTGCATCAAATACCTTTTCGTCCATCATTTCTCTTATTTCATCTGTTTGGCTTGGCATTTCTAGAACTGGAACTTTGTATTTAGCTGTACCAAGTTCATTAGCAACATTTTGAAATACAGACATAACTTCTGTTCTTAATTGCTCTACTAATTCATCTTTTTTATAAATATCAGCAGTCCCTGCTAATTTGCTCATAAACAAAGCTGGGTCTGCAATTCTAAAAGTATATTTTCCAAAACATTTTACTTCTACTCTTAGTGGTGTTAAAGTATTTGTCATTTGGTTTGGAATTGGGTGTGACCAATCTTGGAATGGAATTGGTGCCGCTGTTCCAAATTTATTATCTATTATTTCCTTTGTGTTGAAGAAAAATACTGCTTGTTGTTTAGCACTTGCTCCATTATATGTAAAACGTTGCCACATTTCTTTAAATACTGCTCCAAATTGTCCTGCAAAGAATGAAGGTGTAGAAGAACTATCAAAAGTATATACTCCTTCTTCTGCCGTTGCATCTATTACTCTACCATTATCAAATATAATTGCACATTGTCCAGGTGCTACTATAATTGTACTTTTATTTGATATAACTCCATTTGGAGTAGTTTTCTTAACCATAAGAATATCATTTGTCATGTTTTCACATCTAATTGCTTCCTTCCATTGATCATGCATTGTACTTCCTATTGCACTTGCTGCTGCTTTGATTAATCCCATAATTCTTTCCTCCTAAAATTTTTTAGCTTTTAATAATTTATTCTATGCAGACCTTGTTTTAAGGTCCGCACAAGTTTTAGCCTATTTTCTCTAAGTTTGATAATGCCCAGCTATGTTCTCCTGTTGTAATTACACTTCCACAATACTCACATTTACCTGATGATGTTATTTGTGTTGGTGCTCCACAGTTTGGACAATTTGTTGTATTTATTTCAATAGAACCTGGTTTTGTCTTTTCGCCTGTTGTTCTAATAAAATCAAGTTTATATGTGCTATATCTATCAGTTGTCTTATCACCTTTTACTATTTTTCCTGTTGTTTCGTCTATTATATAATCATTCATTCTAGATTTCAATACAACAGTTAAAACATCTTTATTTCCAGTTTGCTTGAAGTCTGCTAACTTAACTGATAATACGCAAATTCTTTCCATTACATTTATTTGTTTTCTGTCTATATAACCTTGTAATTGCTTTTGATGTTGTTCAAATAGCTCATTTGTTTCAAATACTCTAATAGTACTCCAATCTCTTGCGGTCCACGCTTCTTGCAATTTTACAAATAAACTTCTAGTCCAAGATAAGAACTCTTCTTTATTAAACATTTCATCAACAGCTTTAACTTTTCTTTCAACATTTTCTTCAGAATCAAAATTAGATGCTGGTTGATACATTTGAACTGGTCTAATTGGAGTGTGTTTATTCTTTGAAGAAATAGCATAAGCTATAGCAATTATAATAATAAAAGTTATTATTGTTCCCCACGAAGAACCTCCGCCACTACTATGGCTTGTTCCTCCATAACTAGAACTGTAATCATCGTCGTCCCAACTGCTCCATGAGCTTCCGCTATCCCATGAACTGTCGCTATCCCATGAGCTACCACTGTCGTAATCTTCAAAACTTCCTACATCTGCAATTGATGTTTTATAATCAATTGTAACTGTTGAAATAAACGTTATTAAAAGCAATGCAATGAATATTTTCTTTAATTTTTTCATGTTTTATCCCCTTTATCTCTTATGTATATATTGTTCTCTATTCAAAATTGATAATATTGTATTATTTTTTCGTATTAACAATCTTTTAGTAAATCTTTTCCGCCTTTTAAGTACTCGTATCCAGAGAAAATTGTTGCAATAACAGAAACTGTCATAAATATGCTTGCTAAAATATTCATTACAAAATCTCCTGTTGTCATATATGTAAGTGCACTATTTACAAATGCAAAATAAGGTTGTGTTGTTAAGAACATTAAAATTATCGCAATCATTTGTGTAACAGTTTTTAATTTTCCCCAAATATTTGCGGCAATTACCTTGCCACTGTTTTGTACAGCAATTAATCTATATCCCGAAACGGCAAATTCACGGAATATTACTATAATTGGAATCCATGCTGGTAATCTTCCCATTTCTACAAATAAAATCATGGCAGCAACTACTAAAATTTTGTCTGCAATTGGATCTAAAAATTTTCCGAAGTTTGTTACTTGATTATTTTTTCTTGCCAAATATCCATCTAGTTTATCTGTTATTGATGCAATTATAAATATTAATTCCATTATCCACATTGTTGTAGATATGCCTAAAAAACTTCCCGGTATATCAAAAAAAGATACTATAACCATTATTGGAACTAGTATTATTCTAAATAGTGTTAATTTGTTTGGTAAATTCATTTTTGTTGTATTCCTTTCTTGAGGGTAAAATTTGATTGAAGGTTTGTAATTTTTATTCAGTCATCTCCTCTTTGCTTGCTATAATTATATACAATAGATTGTTAAAAATAAATAGAAAATATAAAATTTTTAATTTTTTTCAAAATAAGACCTTTTTTCGCAATAATAGGAAGATAGCCTACTCTCTTTAGAGTAAGCTATTCAATCTTTATTCGTAATCAACTATGTTTATCCATTGTTCCAACATTTCTTGTTCTTCTGCTTTTCCTTTTGTCTTTCTTATTGCTGCAACTATTGGAATCCATCTTTGTACTTCTTTCTTGTCCGTTCCTGTCTTCTCACAGTATAAATTTACGTATTTTTCTGCTAATTCTTTTTGATTTCTCATAGAGAATATTAAGTATGTGTTTGCTACGTCCGCTGAACCATTTCCTTGTGTTGCGTGTGACCAGTCAATTATCGCATATTCACCATTTTCTTTTACAATTATGTTACTTGGAACGAAGTCTCCATGGCATAGCTTGTCATGGTTTTTCATTCCTTCTAGTCTTTGTAGCAACTCATATTTTGTCGTGTCATCTATGTTTGTAGCATCTGTTATTTTTCTTCTATATTTGTCTTTTATTCTATTTAATAGAGGTACTCTTTTTGATAGAATTTCTAATTGAATTCCTACGAAAAAGTTTAAATATTCGTTTTGTTTTTCCGGATGTCCTATCATTAAAACATCTAGTGGTGTTCCCTCTACATATTCTGTAATTAGAGCCCATCTCTCGTTTATTTTTGTAACTTCTTGTAATCTAGATATTTTTAAATCTGTGTTTTCTTCTACTCTTGATTGAATTAGAGCTTCGTTTAATATATCTGCCTTCGAGTAGTTTTCTACGAATAATTTTATTGTCTTATCTCCGTCTCTGTAAACAGTTTTTGTTTTTCTTTCAGCTATTGGATTTATCAAATTAAATTCCATTATCTTTCACCTCCATAATATGTTTTTAAATAAATTTCTTTTATCTCACTTATTAATGGGTATCTTGGATTTGCACCTGTACATTGGTCGTCAAATGCTTTTTCGCTCATCTCATCCAATGTTGATAAGAAATCTTCTTCTGAAATTCCATAGTCTTTTATTGTTTTTTTGAAGCCGACTCTCTCTTTTAATTCGTCTATTTTATTTATCAATCTTTCTAGTTTTTCTTGGTCTGTGTTCCCGCCTAAGTTTAAGCTATCTGCTATTTCTGCATATCTTCTTAAAGCATGTGGATACTCGTATTGTGGGAATGTTCCCATTTTTGTTGGAACTTCTTCTGCATTAAATCTCATTACTTCGTCTAATACCAATCCAACTGTAACTCCATGTGGTAGATGATGGTAAGCACCTAATTTATGTCCCATTGAATGGCATATTCCTAAGAAAGCATTTGCAAATGCCATACCTGCCATCGTTGCTGCGTTTGCCATTTTTTCTCTTGCAATAGGGTCGTTTGCTCCTTCTTCATAAGCTCTTGGCAAATATTCGAATATTGTCTTGATTGCTTCTATTGCAAGGCCGTCTGTAAATTCAGTTGCCATCATAGAAACATATGCTTCTATTGAATGAACTAAGGCATCAATTCCAGATGCTGATGTTAGCCCTTTTGGAGCATTCATCATCATATCTGCGTCTACTATTGCCATCTTAGGAAGCAATTCGTAGTCTGCAAGTGGATATTTTTGGCCTGTTGTTTCGTCTGTTATTACCGCAAATGGTGTTACCTCTGAACCTGTTCCTGCTGATGTTGGAACTGCTATAAAGTAAGCTTTTTCGCCCATTTTAGGGAAGGTATAAACTCTTTTTCTAATATCCATGAATCTCATTGCCATGTCTAAGAAGTCTACTTCTGGGTGCTCGTATAGAACCCACATTATTTTTGCAGCGTCCATTGCAGAACCACCGCCTATTGCTATAATGCAATCTGGTTTGAAGGCATCTATCAATTTTGCACCTTCTTTTGCACAAGCAAGAGTTGGGTCTGGAGCAACATTGAAGAATGTTTCGTGAACTATTCCCATCTCATCTAATTTGTCTGTTACAACTTTTGTGTAACCATTTTCATATAAGAATGTATCTGTTACTATAAATACTCTCTTCTTATTCATTACGTTTTTAAGTTCTTCTAAGGCTACAGGCAAGCAACCTCTCTTCATATAAACCTTTTCAGGTGCTCTAAACCAAAGCATATTTTCTCTCCTTTCGGCTACTGTTTTTATATTTAATAGATGTTTAATTCCAACATTTTCTGAAACCGAGTTTCCACCCCAAGTTCCACATCCAAGTGTTAAAGATGGGGCAAGTTTAAAATTATACAAATCTCCAATTCCACCTTGTGATGATGGTGTGTTTACTAAAACTCTACAAGTTTTCATTTTGCTATAAAATTTTTCTATTTTTTCTTTTTCTGTAACAGTATTTACATATAAAGATGAGGTGTGTCCTAGTCCGCCATCTTCTATCAATCTATATGCCTTTTCAAGAGCATCGTCAAAACTGCTTGCTTTATACATTGCAAGTACAGGAGACAATTTTTCGTGAGCAAATTCTTCAGATAAATCTACGCTTTCAACCTCTCCGATTAAAATTTTAGTATTTTCTGGAACACTAACTCCGGCAAGTTCTGCGATTGTGTGTGCCTTTTGACCAACTATTTTAGCATTCAAGGCTCCGTTTATAATTATAGTCTTACGAACCTTTTCCGTCTCTTCAGGATTTAATATGTAGCATCCTCTTTTAACAAATTCGTCTTTTACTTTATCATAAATCTTGTCGCTTACTATTACAGATTGCTCAGAAGCACAAATCATTCCATTATCAAATGTTTTAGAATGTATAATAGAGTTTACTGCCAAAATCACATTAGCACTCTCGTCAATAACAGCAGGAGTATTTCCCGCACCAACGCCTAGAGCTGGCTTTCCACTAGAATAAGCAGACTTAACCATTCCAGGTCCACCAGTTGCAAGTATAATATCTGCAGACTGCATTAACATATTAGTAAGCTCAAGAGATGGAACATCAATCCATGCAATAATGCCTTCTGGAGCACCAGCCTTTACTGCTGCTTCCAAAACAATTTTTGCAGCCTCTATAGTAGACTTTTTAGCTCTTGGATGAGGGCTAATTATAATTCCATTTCTAGTTTTTAGTGCAATTAAAGTTTTAAAAATTGCTGTAGAAGTTGGATTAGTTGTAGGAATAACAGCAGCTACAATGCCAACTGGCTCAGCTATCTTCTTAATTCCATAACTATCATCTTGATAAATTACTCCACAAGTTTTTTCATTTTTGTATTTATTATATATATATTCTGCCGCATAATGATTCTTAATTACTTTATCTTCTACTATTCCCATTCCAGTCTCTTCTACTGCCATTTTAGCAAGTGGAATTCTTGCTTCATTCGCAGCAATAGCCGCAGCCTGAAATATTTTATCTACCTGCTCTTGTGAATATTTCGAAAATTTCTTTTGTGCATTCTTAACTCTCTCTAGTGTCTTTGTCAAAGTTTCAACGCTGTCAACACATTCGTATTCACTCATTAAAAAATCCTCCTTATGTTTATTTAATGTACAACGAAGCATTCCTAAGCATTCCGGGGACGGAGAAAAAAATGTACAAGTTTTATATTAATTTCTAATATTTTTTAAACACCTATTTCTCTATTTATTGTACAATTTTTTCTCCGTCCCCAAACTGTACATTTAAATTTACGCCTATCATATCAAAAAACTAATAGTTTTACAACTATTAGTTTACTTTTTTGTTCTTATTTTTTATTTTGAAATTTCATAATCATATAAATTTATATAGTCATCTGCTATATTTGCTGTTGCACTTATCGACTCACCTGGCTTAAGCTCTGAAACTAATAAATAAATTTCTCCAATCGAATTTCCATTTACATCTAAGCATGTTACTTTTACATATTGTTCTTCTGTTTTTTCTTTTCCTATATTTGTAACTCTTAGTCTAAAATTGCTTTCTTCATTCTTAGAATCCATCGAAAATTCTGAGTATTTAAGATTTTCTACTATCTTTTCTTCTTGAGCTTTTGGAGAATTGTTTACTTTCATTCCATTTTCAATTTTGGCATTTTCTAGATTTTTCACATCAATTTTGCTGCCTTCTTGTAATTCTATTTGCATATTATTCTGATTTTCTTTATTTGTTTTGTCTTTTGCATTATCTTTTTGACTTACTCCAAATGCGATAATTATTGATAATATTGCTACTAAACAAATAATACATAAAATTATTTTTTTATCTTTCATTTCTTCTCCTCACTCTTAATCAATATCAACTGGTTTTAAATTTTCTACTTTTATTTTTCTCATTTCTCTTGTTCCAGATAAGCATCCATTTGCTATATAGTTATGGTTATGGTTCATTAATGTGTAATGACGTATTGGCTCTTGTATTTGCTCATGTTTTATTAAACTTGGCGTTGTTCCATCTTCTTTGTATATTTTATCTCCCATATTCCATTCATCAATATACATTAGTTTTTCCTGACTCACATTGTAGAATTCATGCTTCTTTACCGTTGTTATTTGAGTACCATCAGAGAAAGTCCATATATCATAGCTTAGATCAAATTTAACTTCGTGCATATCGTCATTTAGTACTTCATCTATTTCCCATTTTTTCGTTTCTGTATTAAATGAAATTACTTTATCCCCGACTTTTAAGTCTTTTAATTTTTTCTTTCTTCTCTTTTTCTTTTCTTCATCATATATATCAATTTCAGTCTCACCTGATAAACACTCATATAACCATACAGATTCTGACCAGTTACTATCTTCATAATTTATGCCATCACCAACAGCTTTGATTCTTACAAAGGCATTAAACGAATTTCCTTCTTTATCAATGAAACTTTTAAGCATTTTTAAAGCATCATAAGATGTTTTATCTTTTTCAACTTCAACTGTTTCTATTATACTTTGCACAACATATTTTGTTGCATTTTCAACTCTATTCCAAGTCAATTTTGAATAACCATCTGCAGTCAATCTTGGTGTAGCTAGTTTAGGCAACTGTTTTGTAATATTATAGGTTCTTGTCGCCGTATTTCCTGCATTATCCACTGTTGTTACTATTGCCACTGTAGTGCCCTTATTTGTAATTATTGAAGTTTCTGTTAAATTTTCACTTTCAGTTACTCCCTTTAATTTATATACGTTACTCCTCTGTCCACTTGTAGAATCACTTCCATTGTTTAATTTTATATATATATTGTTATTCGTTGCTCCACTAGTATATTCTTCTCCAGTACTACTGTTTAGTTTCATTGCAAGTGTTCCAGGAGTCGGAGATGTTTTATCTATTTTTACATTATAATTATTACTATAAACTGTATTTGTGCCATCAGTAGTTTTAACTCTTAATGTTGTTGTACCTTCTCTTTGTATTTCACTTGTATTTGTTGTTCCTGCTGTCACATTCTGTGCAGAGTCAGCAATACTCTCATAGCTTGTACTTATTCCACTTCCTGTTGTTCCGCTCACAAGAGTTGCATATACATTTTGCGAACTCCATTCACCATTCGTGTAAGCTTGTACAGTAGTTTCTTCATTGGTTGCTTCAACTATTTTATATTTTGCCTTTCCATCACTGTCCATTCCATCAGTTTGTAATCTAACATTAGTGTTTAAACATACTACTGGTCTAAATCCTAATGTATTTTCTCCATAACGACTATAGAACATGCTACTTTTTCCTTCTTCCGTTATTGAAACTTTCCAATTGGTGGGTTCTAACGATGCACCCTTAGCCGGCCATATTAACCAATAACCATAACAGCTGTTCCTTACACCATCAGTCGCACTTAAAAAATACATTGTGTTATATCCTGCAGTATCTACCGTACTACTTCCATTTATAGTACAACCATAATTATCATAGCCATAGCTTAATCTCTTATATTGAGAATTGCAATTCCAACTCTTTACATACATTTCGCCAGTTGGTGATGCAATCGCATATTCTGCATATTTGCTTCCGTATAATTTTGACCATCTCTCAGTGTCAATCATATACTTTATTGCAGAATCATCGTTATCTATTTCAATCCAATTTTTAGCCAAACTGTTTTCTCTTGAATATTGTGAACTTTCATTTTCTATAGACAAAAGTGTTGCACATTTTGGAGCATCATTAAATATATCTACCTGATTTCCATTTGCTGATACTGGTGTATTATATTCCCCTGCTGAATTCTTTATGTCTATACAATCATCTGCTATTAAATATATATGGTCATTCTCTGATGAATCTCCCGCATCTGATTTACCTGCATAAAATATTTTCCATCCAACATTTTTATCTCCTCCATTAGGAGTATAATTTGTTACTGTACTGCCTATATATGAGCCAATATTATTTGCTACATCACTTGCATCAGATGTTTGTATCATTGCCTTAGATAATTTTAAACTTCCAGCTTTTAATTCCGGTGTTTTTAAACTATATTGTGATGTATTTCCTGCTTCATCTTTTATCCATACATAATATGTAGTATTGTGTGCCAATTTTGATATACTATTTTCAAAACTTTTTGTATTTGTGACTCCTGTAAAGTTTTCTGGTTTCGTAGAACTTGTTGTTACTGCATAACCTATTATTCCACTTTCACTATCTGACGCACTTATTTTTATGCTATTAGTATTTATCGCTGTTGCAGATACTTTCGGAGTACTTTTGTCAATATTATTTACTTCATATTGCAACTCTGAAACAGATTCACTTCCATTCCACAGTCTTGCATACATAATTCCATTAGTAGAAAAAGCTTGTTCATTTGAATCATTCCAATTTTTACCGTCTTTACTTGTTTGCAATGTATACTCTTGAATAGTTGTCTTTACATTAACTATTACATTACCATTCGTCCAACCACTTGGGCTTGATGAAAATGTTGTATTATTGTTATTCAATTCGTAATCCGAATTTTTCTTTGTTATTCCACTTTTTATAGTATATTTTCTTCCACTCTTTTTGCAAGTTACTTCATACTCTTCAGCATCACTATCAGGTTCTAGTGTGTAATCTTCATTAAAGAACTTTTTCAACTCTTTGTCAAAGTCATTTCTTCTTATAACAGCCTCTTCATTATTAGCTTGTGCTGCTAATGCTGATAATTTTATTTTTTCCTTTTCATCTGCAATCTCAGTTTCCTTTTTTGCAACTTCTGCTTTTGAAATTATTCCATTTCTGTTTATTATTAAGCTTATGCTTACTCCTGCTAATATTAACAAAACTACAATAGTAACAATAAGTGCAATAATAGTAATTCCATTTTCTTTTTTGGTCATTTTGAGTATTTTCCCCCTATGTATAATTTTTTAAAATAAGTCTTTTTAACGTCAAAAAGATAGAAATAGTTTTTACTCCATTTCTATCTTTTTTATTTTATATTTTTGAGTACAACAAACAAGCCTTAGCAAATTTTACTAAAGTTTGCATTTGGTAAAATGCATGGTGTGTGTGTGTGTGTGTGTGTACAGCCACAACAGTTTGCTGGTTTATTCATTCTACTTTACTCCTCTTTTCTCTTGTTTTGCATTTCAAATGCCTTTGTTTACAAATTTATAATAACATAATATATTTGTATTTTCAACTTGTTCCTCCTGTTTTCAATTTTAAGGTTTATAGAAAACTTTTTACCAAGTTTTTGTCTACTTTTAGTCTATTGATGCATTGTATATTTTTACTATTGCATTGTTTAATGCTGTATCAAATTCTTCTTGTGTTTGATGTGCATTTAAGTCTTGTAATAATGCTCTTGAGAAGCTTGCTATCATTCTGTTATTTTTAGCAAGTAATTCACATGCTTCATCTATCTCATATCCGCCAGATAAAGCAACAATTCTTACAACACAGTCATAATCATATAAATCTAAGTAATGGTTTGCAACTGTTGGTATTGTAAATTTGAACATTATTTTGTCTGCTGGATTCCATTCATTTAGTTTTCTTATTATTTCGTCTTTTAATATTTTTTCGCAAAGTTCTTTTTGCTCTGAATGTATATCTACTTCTGGCTCGATTATTGGAACTAATCCACCGTCACATATTGTTTTTGCAAATTCGAATTGTTGATTTACAATATCTCTTATGCCTTCTTCGTTTGCTTCATATATTACTGATCTCATTTTTGTTCCGAATACATGCTTTTTGTTAGCTTCTTCTATTTCTTCCTTTAAGTTTGGAATTTCTTTCATTAACTTTACGCCATTTTTTTCTTCGGCTAATCCCTTATCAACTTTTAAGAAAGAAACTATTCCCTTTTCATCCCATAAATAATCTGCTGTAAATTTTCCATTTACTTCTGACATCATTGTTTTTTCGAAAAGAATTGTTCCTAAAATGTGCTCATTTGTGAACACTTTGCTTGTCATAACTCTTTTTCTCATTTCATGGATTAAGTTAAACATCTCTTCTTCTGAGCTATATTCACTTTCATCTATTCCATAATTTTTTAGAGTTTTTGCACTACTTCCACCACTTTGGTCAAGTGCTGCAATAAATCCTCTTCCATCTCTCATAATTTCATACATTTTCTCATTCATTTGTATTACCTCCATATATATAGTTTTTATCATAATTAAAAATATATGCTTAAATCATACAATTTTCACTTAGATTATACTTATTAAAATTGTAAAAGTCAACTATTTTATCGTTTTCAACGCCTCACTCGTTATTTTTTCTTTATCAAATTTCTGATATATAAATATTAAAATTGCCACAGCTACTACGATTATTCCGTATAGCAAGATTCCTAATTTCCAATCACCAACTGCAATATTCGCACCAGCTAATGTTGATGATATTACTGATGGGAACCTTGCAAGTGTGGATATTACAATAAACCTTGTTGGCTTTATTGGTAGCAGTCCTGCAATATATACTAATAAATCTTTTGGCGTTCCCGGCAATAAAAATAGTATTAACATTATCATTTCTATTTTTTTAGGATTTTGAAAAAGTTTACTATTTTCTATTTTCTTTACTTTATTTTCATCACAAAATTCATACACGAATTTCTTTCCTAATTTTCTAACCAAGAAAAATATCACGGTAGAAATAATTCCTGCTGAAGCCATAATAAAGACTGTACCCCATAAGGCTCCGTAGCACATTCCTGCTAAAATTTCAATCGGTTCTCCTGGTATTATAAATAAAAATATTTGTGCAACTTCAAGAGTAAACAGTGAAATTAGCCCTAGCACACCAGAATTTTCTACTTTTTGCTTAAATGCAACTTGTCCTTCCACAGTTGATAAGTTTCTCATTACTGGAAACAAATATATTGTTGCTCCAATACATATTATAAGTGCTACTACAAACATCACTAACTTTAATATTTTTGTTTTACTCATTATTTTATCACATTCCTTTTGTCATGCATTATTACAGTTATTTCAAATTTATAATTACATATTTGGCATATGTTTATCTCATAAATTTGCCACATTCAAAGTTGGCAGTTCTTCAACTTTATATTGTTTCAGTGCCCCCTTATATTCTAATCTTATATTCTCTAAGTTTAAGAAATCCTCTGGTTTTACTATATCTGGCAAATTATTCTTAATTTGAGCCTTTTTCATAGCATACTTCACAAATTCTGCACAGTAAAAAGCCCTTCTTCTCTGAATTTTCATATGTAAAGCAACTGCGACTAGTCCAACAAAATTAAATTTATATTCTTGAGAAGTTGCCTCAACCTTATGTATTATCTGATTTAATCTATTATACTGCTCATCCGAAATCATTATAGAATAAACTGCTGTCTGAGTATTTTTAAATCTTTTAAATGTTCCAATATTTATGCCTTCGTGCACAAATCCACCTATAAATGGATTATATGGATTCAGTCTTCCAAAGCTATACATTTTCGTTAAGTTTTCGTCTAATCCAATAGACACATGCGAATATTCGGCTCCTGTGTATGCTTTTACAATCCTTGAAAGTACTGTACCACTGTATGTTAAAATTATATAAATGCGTTTCAAATTTTCCTCCTTAAAAGAAACTATTTAATTTCTTCTTAATCTTATGCTATTTGCAAATGGATTATAGCATAAGAGCAAGTAATTTACAATAATTACTTGCCCTTGTAATACATTTATTTAACTACAATATTCAATTTTTGCTCTTTATAGTTAAATTCTAACTTTGCCCCTATTATTTGTTTTAAAGTTTGTACTTCTACATAAGTCGGAATAGTACTATTTTCTAAATCCACGGTTGAACCACCTATTTTATATGTTTTATCTTTAAATGTAAGTTCAAGTGGCGTGCTATATTTGTCATACGTTATCTGAACGCCTTCAATATCTTCAAGTGCAGATATTGGCATTGTATAATCTTCTTCTGAATAGCTGTATAATGCAGTTTGTTGCACCTGCTGATTCATTATTGTAATATAAACTTCCTTACCATTAATAAATACTTTTAATGAATATGGCTTGTAATACCTTGTTATTTCTTCAGCTGTAAATTTGGTGTTATCTCCTCCATCTATCTTTGATACTACATATTCACATTTTATTCTTCTATTTATAGATTCTTCATCTTCGTTTGAACCCATAGACCATATTTTTTCAGTCATTCCGTCAAAATTTATATTTACATTCCAATCATATCCAAAATGTTTTCCTGCATTATCTCTCATTTGAACATATTTATGTACTATATTATCTATGTCAGATAAACTTGATGCATTGGAATTTAAATTATACTTGAACTCTCCATTTACATTGTACTCTTCATGCGGTTCAAAAGTTTTCTTAATTTCATCACTAGATTTTTCATATTCTTCTTTTAGAGTACGGTCAAAATAGTCAAACGTATAGCTTCCAAATTCTTTTATTACAATAAATTCAATAGGCTTTTTTTCTTTTGACTTAAGCACATATTTTCCATTTCCAGATTTATCTATATCTTTTTCTATTACTTTTGCATTAATTCCATAACAATCTTTTAAATCTGCTATAAAATCTATGTTTACTCGATTTTTGATATTATTTAAATACATTATATATATATGTATTCCAAATATTATTAATAGTATTAAAAATATAACATACCAAATAAGCAACGCTCTTACCAATTTATCTGCCTTAGCATTTATTTTCTTAATTTTATGAATTGTTTTTCTGTTTTCTTTGCTAATTTTTACAATATCAATTCCTTTATATTGGTCTTTTATTCCTTGTTCATAATTTAACTGTGCTTTCTCAATTTCTTTCCAGTCCTGTTTTCTCCCCATTTATTTCTCCTACGTTATATATTTTTCAACTATTTTTTCTCTTTGTTACGCTTATCCTGTATTATCTTCATCTCTTTTTTCGGTAATTAATGTTACATTATTCTCTTTTGAAATTATATTTGTTTATAAATATTTTAAAACCTTTTTTCAAATATATAGTATCAAAAAGGTCGAAAATTTTCAACTGGATTTTTACAATTATTCTGGATTAATACAGTTTTTTCTTTCTAATTAATCATAGCAAAATCACTCCTTCCGAAAAAACTACTAATACTATATCATGAATATTTATAAAATATTCATGAATTTCTTGAATATCTTATAATCGAATTTATTTTTTAATTCAATTTGACAAATTATAAATAATATGTTATTATTTGTGTATACAAAATGTATCCTTATTCAGGTTGTGGATATCATTTACTTGTATGTGTATCGTAACTACACATACTTTTTTTATTTTCAAAAAAACAAAGCAGGACCGTAACACCCCACTTTGTCGACTATGTATGACACATCTAGTCTTTATCCTTGTTGTTTTCTTCAGTCTTTAGTTGACTGTTTTTTTCTTTTTCTGCCATTAGCATTTCAACTAATCGTAAAATAAGTTCAGGTTGTGTCATTTCATTTACCTCCCTTCCGCCTTTAAGTAAAGACTACTCTCTGACTTAGAAGAGTAAATATATACTACAACATTTCTTTTCTAAAAACAAGCGAACAAATTGAAATTTAATAATTTTATTTAATCTTCAATGTATATCAATTTTTATTGTTGTTGGTCTACCGTGTGGGCATGTATATGGATTTTTTAATTCCAACAAACTGCTTATTAAGTTTTCTACTTCTTGTCTACTTAAATCCATTCCAGCTTTTACAGCAGCTTTACATGCAACTGTTGCTACAAACCTTTCCTCTATGTCTTTTAGAGAACTTCTCTCGTTTGTTAGCATTTCATCTAATACATCTAAGAATACGTGGCTTCTGTCCACTTTATATTCTAGGTCTGGTATTCCGCTTATTTTTATTGTATTATCCCCAAAAAATTCGATATCAAAACCTGTATTTTTGAACAATTCCATATTTTCTTTTACAAATCTTGCTTCTTTATATGAAAGCGTAAATACCTCTGGTATTAACATCATTTGTACATTGTTTTGTATATGGTTTTTGTAGTTTTCTTTTATTTGCTCATATAGCACTCTTTCGTGTGCAGCGTGTTGATCTATTAGATATATTTCATTTTCTATTTCTACTATTATGTAGGTTTTGAATGCTATTCCTATGTATTTATAGTTTATTTTTCGTTTTTCTTCACGTGTTATCAGGCTTTCTTTTGGAGCTTCTGGCTCTTCTTCGTTTTCTGTTTCTGAATCTAAATTTGATTCATTTTCTATTTCTGATTTATTTTCTTGCGCCTCATCTTTTTTTAGTTCTAATTTAGCTTCTGCTTGCTCCACTTGCTGTTCATCTTCATTTTCTTGTAAATTTGCTTCAAATGGCAACTTGTTCTTTGCTTGTGCCTTTTTCAATCCACTCAAGAAGCTATTTTCTTTCATATCAAAGTGATTTGTTACAAATTCTAGTTCATTTTCTATATAGTCTTCTTTATTGTTTTCTGTTTCGTTGTTTCCTAAAAAATCTTTGCTAAGAATTGCATTTTTTATAGCATGATACATCGCCTTGTATATTTTATCTTCATCTCTAAACCTTACTTCTTTTTTGGTTGGATGCACATTTACATCATAGTAATCGGCTGGCATTTGTAAATTTAGTATAAAGAACCCATATTTTCCAATTCCAGTAGAACCTTTAAAGGCTTGGTCAGCACTGTTTGTAAGTATCTTGTCTTGTATGTTTCTATTATTTAAAAATAAAATTTGATTTTTTCTGTTCTCTTCAGCTATAAAGGTGTTTCCAACTACTCCAGTTATTTTTATGTCTCCATCTTGATAGTTTACATCTACAAGGTTGTCTTTTATTTCTTTTCCATACAGTAAATATACAACATCTTTAATTTCACCATTCCCAGATGTTTTAAGTATTTGTTTTCCATTGTTTATTAGCTCTATCGATTTATCTGGTTCGGCTAATGCAACTTTTTGCAAGAATTCCTTTATATATCTAAACTCTGTGGCATCATTTTTTAAAAATTTGTATCTAACTGGAGTATTATAAAATAATTTTTCTACTTTAATAGTAGTTCCTGTTGATGCTCCAATTTCGTCCTTTTCTAGTATATTTCCACCTCTTGAAAATAACTTGTAGCCCACCGTTTCATCAGCTGTTTTAGATATCATAGTAAGTTCTGAAATTGATGATATACTTGCAAGAGCCTCACCTCTAAACCCAAAGCTGTATGTATTTTCTAGATCTTCTATTTTAGAAATTTTACTCGTTGCGTGCCTCTCTAGTGCTATATCCATATTATTAATGTCTATTCCAAAACCATTGTCTGTAACTTGTATAAGTGTTTTACCACCAGCTTTTATTGTTACAACCACCTTCGTGGCACCAGCATCAATAGAGTTTTCCACCAGCTCTTTTACAACGTTCATAGGGCGCTCAATTACTTCGCCCGCAGCTATTTGGTTAATCGTCAAATCATCTAATAATACAATATTTCCCATTATTATTCCTTCTTGTTTTCCATTTAATTTTCGATTATATGTAGATTATTAGCATATTTTAAGTTGAAAAAAAATTTAATTTTGGCAAGCAAGAATGAATTTACAAGGCAAGGGCACATACTCGCTATATGTAACCGCGTTGTAAATGAAATTTGACGTAACCAAAATTATAATTATTTTTCATCGCTATTCATTTGCCTTCAAACTACTAACCATATCATTTACTGCAATCGTTGACTCCATCTTGTTTTCAATATCTGCTTTAGTTTCGCATAATTTACTCGCATCGTCAGCATCAATAATAATCGAATTAAAAATATAATTTTCAGAAATTATATCATAAATTTGACATTCTTCAATAGATAAATAAACATAACCAAAATTTTTATGTTTTGGAAAAGCAAGACAACTATCAAGTCAAACTCTTTTTTATCCTTATCGAAGTCTTCTCCGTCCATAACATACATCAATGAAATTGGATAGCCAATTCAAAAGCATTCTATAGAGAAAAAATAATAAATATAAAAGACGAAGTATAATCTCCGCCTTTTAATTTTATAAAATTTAAATTACATGTCATCATCATTATTGTCTTTTTCTTCACTGTCAGTATCGCTATCTTCTTCATCACTACCACATTCGTCATGATGTCCGCATCCACAGCATCCACCTGAACAGCAATCATCGTCTTCTCCATCCCAGTCTAGTTCTATTTTATTATGACATTCTGGGCATTCGATTTCTTCTTTTAATTCATCTTCTATGTCTGCAACAAATTCATGATTGCAATATGGGCAAACTATTTCAAAATCATAGTCTTCATCTTCATAAATATCTTTTTTTATTAAGTCCACTGTTTCTTTTATTTTGCCTATTTTTTCGTCTAATTTATCTTGATATTTTTCAATATTGTCCATTCTCTCTGAATTAACATTTGAAATTCTATCAATTACATCCATATACATGAATGAAAGTTCAGAAACTTTTTGCAAAACGATTTCTCTTTCTTTCTCATCAGAGATACTTTTTTCTATATCCTTTATTATTTTAGAATATTTTTCACTAAATTCTGCCATATAATTTATCCTTCCTTTAAATTAATATTTTTATATTAATTTAAATTTTTAATGTTTTGAGTTCAACCAAAATTAAACTCTTTCCATGTATTCTCCAGTTCTTGTGTCTATTTTTATAACATCACCGATGTTAACAAACATTGGAACTGTAAGTTCATATCCATTTTCTAATGTTGCAGGTTTTCCAGATGTTGTTGTTGTGTTTCCAGCAAATCCTGGTTCTGTATATTTAACTTCTAACTCAACAAACATTGGTGGTTCTACTGCAAATACGCTTCCTTTATATGAAAGCATTGTTACACTCATGTTTTCCTTTATGAATTTTAATGCATCTCCTATTTGTTCTTTGTTTAAAGGTATTTGCTCATATGTATCATTATCCATGAAGTAGTATAAATCTTCATCATTGTATAAATATTGCATTTCTTTTTTCTCTATTTGAGCTGCTGGATATTTTTCTGATGGGTTAAATGTTTTTTCTATAACTGCTCCTGATATTACATTTTTTAATTTTGTTCTTACGAATGCTGATCCCTTTCCTGGTTTTACATGTTGGAATTCTACTACTCTGAATACATTTCCATCCATTTCAAATGTTGTTCCGTTTCTAAAATCGCCTGCTGAATATACGCTTGCCATTATTATTACCCCTTTCTAGTTTTTTATTATATTTTTTAATTTTTCATCTCATTAAAACGCGACTATGTAATCATACCATATTTTAGGCGAAAAATCAAGTGTTGTAGCACTTTTTTTCAGTCTTTCAAATTTGCTAGTTTAATGTGAGATATATTCACTTTTTAGAAATTCAACTGGAAGTGCGCCTTTTGAGGAGTTCGAAGGAGCTCCGACCAAGCACAACATGTTGAAATTTCGTAAAAAGTTAATATGTCTCATTTTAACTAATTTTATTCGTCTACAACCACATAATCTTTTTCCGACTTTGTTAAACTTGTACTCATTCCCCTGTTTACAAGCACTGTGTCTTCTATTCTTACACCAAATTGATTTGGTATATATATTCCTGGTTCATCTGTTACTATCATATTATTTTTTAATACAAAGTCAACTCTAGTACTTGCATACGGAAATTCGTGTATCTGTAATCCTACTCCATGTCCTAACGCATGTATTAAATCATATCCGTGTAATTTAAAATCGTTTTCAACCATTCTACTTACAAGCTTTAGGTTTACTCCTTCTTTCATTTCGTTAATTACCTGTCTCTGATTTTTTAAAACTAGTTCATATACTGGTTTTACTTCTTCTGGTACATATCCTGCAAATATTGTTCTTGTCATATCTGAACAATATCCTTTGTATTTACACCCCATATCTATTGTTATTGGGTCTCCTGCCTCTATTTTTTTATTTGTTGGTACTGCATGTGGCATAGATGAATTTTTACCAGACGCAACAATTGTACTAAAAGCAACGTCTTCTGCACCATTGTCTATGAAAAAATCGTCAATTTCTTTTGCAATTTGTTTTTCAGTTAATCCAATTTTTATAAAATTCTTTAAATGATTAAAGCAATCGTCCGTAATTTTACAAGCTTTTTCTATAAGCTCTATTTCTTCTGGGTCTTTAATCATTCTTTGTTTTTCGATTATTCCCTCTGTTTCTTCCAAATTGTTTATTTTATATCTGTGCATAAAGTCTTTATATTTTGCATATGTAACATATTCCTCTTCAAAGCCAACATTTTCACAAAACAAGAAGAAATTTTCATAGTCATCTCTTGATATGTCTTGCATATCATACACAACTATTTCATCATTTAATGTTAAAGTATTATTTACAGCTTCTACATATCTTCCATCTGTTATGTAAATATTTTCTTTAGGCGTAATTAAAAACACACCATCTGCTTCGATTCCAGTTAGGTATTTTATATTTATCGGATTAGAAATTATTATGCCTTGCATATCTAACATTTTTATTTTATCTCTTAGCCAGCGAATATTATTGTTCATTTTTTACTGCATCCCCTTCTATAATACGAGTTTTAGGTTATTAAAGAATTAAATTTTGACAACGGAAATGAAATTTCATTGGCACATACTTTGTATATGTAACCGCGTTTGAGATAATATTTGATGCAGTCAAAATTATAATTATTTAACCTCCTACTATATTAATTGTGCCTTATACGTTCCTAGTGTAAATATCTTAAGTAATACAAAGAATAATACATTGAATGGTACAAATATTGCAATTATTGTTGCTATTACTATAAATGGACCAAATGGAATATACTCATCTCCTGTTTTTCTCTTACAAATTATTAATGCTACTCCAATTATTGCTCCTAATAAGAAGGCAATAAGTGAAATTATAATTATTGTTCTCCAACCGAAGAATAAACCAAGTGCTCCCATTAGTTTAACATCTCCGAACCCCATTGCTTCTTTCCCTGCAATTAAGCCTCCTACTAATGTTATAAATAAGAAAATTCCAGCTCCAGCAACCATTCCAAGTAGCATGTCTATGGCTATATTTATGTTTACAATTCCTTCTACGAATGTGTAAACTAGTCCAACTTCAAAAATTGTTAAATTCAATCTGTTAGGAATTATTTTCAGTCTATAATCTATTGCTAAGGCACTAATTAACATTGGTATTAAGGCTAGATACGCTAATGTTTTTATTTGAAATCCATACAAATACAAGACTCCAACATACAGTAGTGCCATCGCCACCATGTATATGTATTTAGGCTTTTCATTTTTTAAATAAATTGTAAAAAATTCTCTTACGAAAACTTTTTTATAATCTGGAAGTCTTACTGTACTCCATGCCACAAATTGACCAATTCCAAGTCCAATAATTCCTAAAAATAAATAATATAATATGTTTATATTGTTAATGTACATTTAAATACCTCTTTTACTTTTGTTTATATTTTTTTAAAATTTGTCTTTCTATTAATCTATTAAATCTTGTTACAAAAATGTCTTTTTCGGCAAGTGGTTCAACTAAAATAGAATACATATGGCTCCTGTTTGCTCCAAGCACATCTGTTAGTATTTGGTCTCCAATTACAGCTATATTTTCGCTATTTTCTTGTACTATTTTCTTTGCCCTATTAAAGCCAAATTTTAATGGTTTTTTAGCAAAATAAATATACGGAACCTCCAACTTTTTTGACATTTTTTCTGCTTTTTTCTTTTTATTTGTATTAGATAGAATACAGAATTTTATACCATGTTTTTTTGCTTCTTCAACCCAATCTTCAAGCCCTTCCAAAATGTTATTATCTGTGTCTATCATGGTGTTGTCTATGTCCAATAGAATAGCCTTTATATTATTTTTTTCTATAAAGTTCATATCTATTTCTAATATGTTTTTAAAGTAACTTTTAGGGTAAAAAATCATTGTATCCTCCTAATATTTCTGCTACTTTATATTATCAATATGTTGGAGGTTTGTCAAGCATTTATTGCTATTTACAAAATCTATGTTTTCCTATTGTAACAACATGCGGTCTTGACCAAATCCATGCATTAGTTGCAGTGCTTGGATTGAAGTAGTATATTGAGCCATATGATGGATCCCAACCATTTAGTGCATCTCTTGCAGCATTGTATGCTGTTTGGTTTGGTGTTAAATTAATCTGACCATCTGATACGGCCGTGAATGCACCCTTTTGGTATATTACTCCTGCTATTGTGTTTGGAAACGAACTGTTTTTTACTCTGTTTAGTACAACAGCTGCGACGGCAACCTGCCCTGCATATGGTTCTCCCCTTGCCTCACTGTACACAGTTCTTGCAAGCAGATTTAAATCACTGCTACTCGTGCTGTTGCTAGAGTTGGAATTACCACTAGAATTAAATATTCCCATTGCCTCTAGTGTCTTTTTCCCTGCAATTCCATCAACTGTTAATCCGTTTTTTCTTTGAAAATACTTAACAGCTGCTAACGTTTCAGAGCCATAAATTCCATCAATGCTTCCAGAATAATATCCCCATCTCTTTAATTTGGTTTGAATTTGTGTAACTTCCGAACCTCTCGAGCCATATTTTGATAATGCTAATATATTATTATTTGTAAAAAATATGTTATATAACAAAAATATTATTAATAATACTGAAATAATTGCGATTGCTTTTTTATTTTTTAACATAAAAATTCCACCTTTCAAGTTTATTATTCCTTGATTTGGTGGATTTATACTAAAATATTCCTATTATATTTCCGTTTTTATCAATATCTATTTTTTCAGCAGCTGGAACTCTTGGAAGCCCTGGCATTGTCATTATCTTTCCAGTGATTACAACTATAAACTCCGCTCCAGTTTTTAATGCAATGTCATTTACATGTAACTCATACGGTTCATTACGTTCTAGATTTTTTGGATCATCCGAGAATGAATACTGTGTTTTAGCAATACATACTGGATAATGCGAATATCCCATTTTCTCGATTTTTTCAATCTCTTGCAATGCTTTTTCCGAATACTCTACACCTGTTGCACCATAAATATTTTTTGCAACTTTTTCTATTTTTTCTTTTACACTATCTGAATTATTGTAAGCAAATTGCATGTTTTCTTTTTCATCTGCAATTCTTAAAATTTTCTCGGCTAAATCGATTGCCCCTTCGCTTCCTTTTTCATGGCTTTCGACAAGACTCATTTCAATGTTTTGCTCTCTTAGTGCATTACTTAGAAGTTCAATCTCTGCATCCGTATCTGTGTCAAATTTGTTTATCGCAACAATAACATTTAATCCAAATACGTTTTTCAAATTATCTAAATGTTTGTTTAAATTTTTTATCCCTTTTTGTAATGCTTCAAGATTTTCTGTTTTTATTTCTTCCTTTGCTTGTCCTCCATGATACTTTAATGCTCTAATTGTAGCAACACAAACGACTGCGTCTGGCTTTATGCCTGCATTTCTACATTTAATATCTATAAATTTCTCTGCACCTAAGTCGGATCCAAAACCAGCTTCTGTTATTGTGTAGTCAGCTAGCTTCATGGCAGTTTTAGTAGCAATAATACTGTTACACCCATGAGCAATATTTGCAAAAGGTCCTCCATGAATTATTGCTGGAGTATGTTCTAAAGTCTGAACCAAGTTTGGCTTTATTGCATCCTTTAGTAAAACAGTTAACGCTCCATCTGCATGTAAATCTCTTACAGTAATTGGCTTTTCTTCTTTATTATAACCAACTGTAATGTTTCCAATTCTTCTTTTCAAATCTTCGATATCAGTTGCCAAACATAAAATAGCCATTATTTCAGATGCAACAGTAATATCAAATCCATCTTCTCTTGTAACTATGTTTTTCTCCCCAGATAGTCCTGTTTCTACTTTTCTTAACTGTCTATCATTAAGGTCAACACATCTTTTCCATGTAACTTTTTCAAATCCTAATTCATTTCCATAATAAATATGATTATCAATAAGAGCAGAAAGTAAATCATTTGCAGAAGTAATTGCATGAATATCTCCTGTAAAATGCAAATTTATATCTTCCATTGGAGCTACCTGGGCATATCCTCCGCCAGTGGCACCGCCTTTAATACCAAAAACAGGTCCTAAAGAAGGTTCTCTTAAGGCTATAATTGCACTCTTTCCTATTCTTGTTAGGCCATCTGCAAGACCAATAGCCATAGTAGTTTTACCTTCTCCTAATGGAGTTGGATTAATTGAAGTAACTAAAATAAGCTTTCCATTTTTTCTATCTTTCAATCTATTAAGCAATTTTTTGCTATCAATCTTAGCCTTAAAATTTCCATGCTGTTCAAGCTCATCATCAGCAATTCCAGCCTTTGCAGCAATGTTCTTAATATTCTCTAACTTAGTATTCCTAGCAATTTCAATATCTTCCATAATAGCCTCCTCTTATAATTTCATCATGATGCTTTAAATAATTTATTTCTAATATTATTGCATTTCCTGCTACATTAAAATATTAGTCCCACAATCAAGCCTACTATCGCACCCACAAATACCTGAAATGGCGTGTGTCCTACTAGTTCTTCTAGCTTTACATTGAATGTCATTTTTGAGAGTTCAAAATCTGGATTTGTCATTATCTCGTTTAGTACATGAGCTTGTTTCCCAGTTTCATACCTTACACCACATGCATCATACAGAACTACCATTGAAAATACGAATGATAAAGCAAATACCGGAGATGAAAAACCTTGGCTACGCGCTATCATTGTTGTTATTGAAACAACAACTGCTGAATGAGCACTTGGCATACCTCCAGCTCCCCAAAGTCTTCTAATATTCAATCTTTTTGTTTCTGCATATTCCCATATTATTTTAAATAATTGTATTCCAATCCATGTAAAAAATGGCACAACTAAATATCTATAATCATTATAAAAATTAACTAAATTACTCACTCTTGTTGTGTTCCTTTCTCTTTGCACTAATTCTAGTTATAATATAGTTACAATTAGTCTTCCTTTGGTACAAAATTATCTTCTTTAATTTCTCCACCATCGTTAATCAACATTGTAATCTTCTTTTCTGCTGAATTTAAAAAGTCATTACATTTTTTAGACAAATTCATGCCCTCTTCAAATTTTTTTACAGATTCGTCTAATGTTAAATTTCCTTTTTCAAGTTCATTTGCAATGCTTTCTAATTGTTTCATCGCATCTTCAAAATTTATATCTTCGTTCATATTAAATAGTATTCCTTTCTCACAGTACTAATTCCTTTTTATAACTAATCTATTGTTGCTGTTTTTTGTCCATCAGATAGTCTTAAATTTACTTTTTCTCCTGAATTTAAATCATCTACAGATTTTATCACTTTACCACTTTCTTGCTTTGTTACAATACTGTAACCTCTTGTTAAAGTTTTTAATGGACTTAAAGAATCTAGTTTAGCAGTCTCTTTTACAAAGCTTGTCTTTGCTTCTTTCAATTTTAACATCATGCTATTTTGCAAAGCCTTCACTTTCATATCAATTACCATATATTGCTCATTTATTTTCTGTGTTGGGTTTTTGTATGCAGGTCTTGCCATACATTTTTCATATGATAATCTCATTAATTCTATTTTCTTTTTTAGAGCAACTTTATATCTGTTATTATATAATTTTAAAGTTTCTCTTACATCTTCTATGTTAGCAACAGCTAGTTCTGCAGCAGCCGATGGAGTTGGTGCTCTTAAATCTGCCACGAAGTCTGCAATAGTAAAATCCGTTTCATGTCCAACTGCAGAAATTATTGGTAGTTCAGAATCATAAATTGCTCTTGCCACAATTTCTTCATTAAATGGCCATAGGTCTTCGAGCGAACCTCCACCTCTACCTATTATAAGAACATCAGCAAGTTTATTTTCGTTCATAAACTTAATGCCTTCTGCAATTTTTTCTGCAGCTCCGGGTCCTTGCACTGGAACAGGGTATAGTCTAATATTCACTCCTGGGTTTCTTCTTGTACTTACATTAATAATATCTCTTATTACAGCACCTGTATTAGAAGTTAAAACTCCTATTGTTTTAGGCATAAATGGAATTTTCTTTTTATGCGACTCTGCAAATAATCCTTCTTGTTCTAGATTTTTCTTTAATTCTTCATATGCAGTGTACAAACTTCCTAGTCCATCTTCCTTCATGGCTTTTGCATAAATTTGATAGATTCCATCTCTTTCAAACACAGCAACACTGCCTAAGACCATTACCTTCATTCCATCCTTAGGCATAAAAGATAAATGTGTAGTGTAGCTTTTGAACATTACACATTTTATTAATGAATTTTCATCTTTTAAAGTAAAATACATGTGACCAGTATAATGGTTTTTAAAGTTTGATATTTCTCCCTTTACCAAAACATTATTTAGCATTTCATCGCCATCAATTTTGTTCTTTATGTATTTGTTTAAATCTGTTACCGTAATTGGATTATATTCCATTTCAGTCCCTTTCTCTTAAGGAATATACTCAGTTGGAAAAGAATTATAATTATTTTTCAACTGGCTCCTACTGTTCGTTGCTTTCATCAGCAGCCTCTTTACTATTTGAATTATTTTCTTCAACTATTTTTGCAAGAACACCATTAACAAATGCTGGAGAAGAGTCTTCTCCATATTTTTTCGCCATGTTTACAACTTCATTTATTATTATTTTGAAAGGTGTTTGCATATAATTCATTTCATATATAGCAAGTTTTAATAAAGAAACATCTATTTTAGATATTCTCTCTATAGTCCAGCCAGTTTTTAAGTTTTTCGCTATTTTTTCTGTTATTTCTTCGCCATGTTCCTTTATTCCACTAGCAACATTTTTCACATATTCTCTAGTTCTTCCATCTTCTACTTCTGTACTATCTAAAAATAATTTTACCTGAGCTTTGCTATTTTCTTTTTGAATTTCTTGGCTATAAATATAGCAAAAAGCAAGCTCTCTTCTAGTCATTTCTTCCATTAAAATCCCCTTACTATAATCTATCTATAAAATTCTTTAATTTATCTTTTACTTCTGTTTTATTGTGTTGCACGTAATTTCCTATGTATATTCCTAAACATATAAAAACTATCCAAATAATTAATTCATATAAACGAGTACATAATATTAATATTGCAATTAAGGCTCCGATGATTGCTCCACCATATGTTCTAAGAAACTTTTTTATATCGTTCATAATTTTTTCCATTCCTTTCACTATTTACTAAAATACAACCTAAGTATTTTTAATTTTCTATGCTTCTTTTGTATCCTTTACTGGTGTTACCATATCTTTTACTTTAATGTCTAGACTCTTTACTTCAACATCTAAAGATTTTTTTATTGCATCTTTTACACGTACTTGAATATTATTGCTTAAATCTTTTATAACAGCTTGGTCTGATACAGCTATTGTTAGTAAAATTGATAAATCGTTATTCTCATCTAATGTTATTTTTGATTGTTGGTCTTTTACACCTTCAAATCCTGCAACAACTGAATTTACAATGCTTGTTATTGTTTCCTTTGTTACCAATAATTTTCCATCATCATTTTCAAGCATTATGCCATTTCCTACACTTTTTTCTTCATCTGTCGAAGATTCAAAAAATATTCCTTTTATTGCAAATAAAATAAGAACTACATTTAATCCTAATAAAATATTGCAAGTAGTTTGGTCTGCTAATGCCTTTGTTACAAATACATATAACCCTGTAGCATCAACCCATCCAAATATGCAAGCACTTGAAATTACTGCCATTAATAGTATTAAAACTGAAAATATACATAGTATCATTTTGTCTAAAAATTTCATTTTATTTTCCTCCATATACTTATTTAAAGGCACGATTAAAAACGTGCCTTATATAAGTTTAATTATTCTTTAACTTCGTTTTCTGTGTTGTCTTCTTTTTCTTCTGTTGCTGCTTCTGTGTTTACACCTTGTACATGTACATTAACAGCTACAACTTTTAATCCTGTCATTCCTTCTACTGCAGTCTTTACTCTGTTTTGAATATCGAATGCAACATCTGGAATTCTTGAACCATATTCAACTATAATGTTTACATCTATTTTTGTTTCTTTTTCTCCAACATCAACTTTTATTCCTTTTGATAAGTTCTTTTTACCACTTAAAACTTCTGAAATTCCTCCAGCAAATCCACCAGCCATTGCATATACTCCAGGTGCATCTGATACAGCTTTTCCTGCGATTATTGCAACAACGTCATCGGCTATTTGAATATTGCTTGTTTCTCCTTCTGTATTTTCAATTGTTATTTCACTTTCATTTATTGTCTCGTTTTCCTTTACATTTTCATCTTTTTCCATAATGGTACCTCCATATATTTTATTTTTTATTAAATAGTTTTCTATTTAACCGTTCTTCTATAGTATACCAATTAATTCGATTTTTTACAAGAGTTTTTCCTTATTAAGTCTAAAATTTTCATGTTTATTTATTTCAGATTTTTATAAATTTTGAATATGAATAATCTATTATTTCATTATATTTTGTATCTTTATAAGCCTTCTCCTCATGCATATATTCTACAATATTTTTTGTTGTGTAGTTTTCAAACTTTTTCAGTACTTCATCTACAATTTTTTTCTGGTCCTTTTTTAATCCTTTAAATTCATAATCTTCATTTGGCTTTATGTGATATCCAACCAATACGTCATCACTATTTTCATTAATTATTTCTTCCACTTTTATACAATTAAATTTCATTATTTCTTCATTGCCAATTGGTAAAGCTCCCATCTTTTGATGTGTATATACAAGTCCCGTCATTGCTTTACCATATTGATTATAATATAAATTATCAATGTACCATAATAATTTCATAAGTTTAACTTTGTATAAATTATTACATTTTTTTGATATATAATATATCAAATCTTTAATCAATTGAACGTCAATGTTTTTATATCCATTTTCTATTTTTTCTGTATCATAATCGACATATTTTGCTTCAATTTCTTGGTCATTCAAATAACTTAACGTAAACTTTAAAATTATCATTTTAATGTTGTTTTCAATCTTTTCGTATCTCTCTCTATTTTTAAATTTTTCTTTATTTGCTTCAAGTGACTCCAATGCAAACATAGCATTTTTATCCATTAATTTCATCATAGTATCATACGTTGTATCTTGAATAAGCTTTGTCTCATATCTGGTAATCGTTACCTCTCCTAAGCCCAACATATATGAAAATTCTGCTTGTGTTACTCCATATTTTTGTCTTATTTGCTTTATTTCTAATGATGTAAGCATATTATGTTCTTTTCTGTAAACATCTCTTGATCTCAAAAGATTTTCGTCCATCATTTTTGCAGATACAAACTCATTTTCCTCTTCATTAGTCTCTTTACATTCAAAATAAACCTCTTTATATTTAACGCATTCTCCTTTTATATTTATACTGCTTAATCTTTCTCTTTCTTCTACTTCGTGTTCTTTATCACAAAGTGGACAATATCTTTTTACTACTCTTAATAACTTACTATTCATATTTCCAACCTCCTTAACCATATGGGAAATTATTCACCTGAAATCTCGCAAAATGAAATGAAATACAAAAAATTTTTCTATTCTGTATACTTCTTATTTTTACCTTGATATAAACTTGTTTTAAATTAATCCTTTTAATAAATACCCAAAATTGTGGCGAATATACATTTTTAACATCAGTTAAAGTCTCAATATATTCTGAAATTTTTAATTCTTTTAAATTTCTTATAATATCATTTTTATCGTAATTCAATTGAATTAGTGTATTTTTCGTTGTGTATGCATCATCATCTGTTTCATTTTTCTTCTTAAGTAATATATCAAAATCCTCATTTATATTAAACTTTTTATCATTTATTATATGTTTTAGTTCCAACAAAAAGTTTTCTACTTGTTCTTTTGAGGAAATTTGCTTATTTTCCATTTGCATCACCATAATTATTATAGCTATCAATTGATAGTTTGTCAATATATTTATTTCCATTTTCCATAATTTTTTCTATTAGTAATCGTTGTCATTCCGCTTATTCCGTGTTATAATTATACAAGTTTTATTTAGGAGTTTTATGATGATAGAAAAATATTTAAATAAATTGGAATATAATAAAATTTTAGATTTAGTGTCTAATTATTGCTCTACATATATTGGAAAAGACTTTGTTTCTAAGCTGATGCCATTAAATAATAAAGATTTAGTAAAAATGAAGCTTGAAGAAACCAGTACGGCTCAGACTTTGCTTTATAGAAAAGGAGAACCACCTATTTCAAATATTACTAATATTGATATTTGGATAAAAAATTTAGAAAGCTATAATTCATTATCAGCTAAGGCTTTGTTAGATGTAGCTCATGTATTACAGACATCTAGATTTTTGCATGACTATTTTTTTGCTGATGATACTTTTGATTTGTCTGATTTTTCACTTTTAGAAGATTATTTTTCTATGCTTTATTATAATGAGACAATAGAAAAAAATATTCTAAATTCCATAATCGATGAATATACAATCGCAGATGATGCGTCAAAAACATTGTCTGCTTTACGTAGAAATAAGCGTAAATTAGAGCAAGATATACGTGATAAATTGTCTAATTTTATCCACTCGTCTTCATATTCTAAATATTTAATGGATTCAATTATTACTATTAGAAATGATAGATTTGTTATCCCAGTTAAAGAAGAATATAAAGATAGCATTTCTGGTGCAATTTTAGATATTTCAGCTAGTGGTTCTACTGTTTATATTGAGCCTTCTTCAATATTTGAGCTTAATAATAAAATTAATGGAATTAAAGCAGAGGAATCAATCGAAATTGAGAAAATTCTAAAAAATTTATCATTATCATTGTTCCCTATTGCAAGTAAGATAAAGACAACATTAGGAGCAATTGGTCAAATTGATTTTATATTTGCTAAGGCAAAATATTCTAAGAAAATCAATGGAATTTGTCCGCTGATAAATGATAAGAAAGAAATTAATTTATATGGTGCTAGACATCCTCTAATAAGTCCAGAAGTAGTTGTACCTATTGATGTTTCGTTAGGTAACAATTATACTTCATTATTGATTACAGGTCCTAACACTGGCGGAAAAACTGTAACTCTAAAGACTGTCGGTCTATTCTGCCTGATGGCTTGCAGTGGAATTCTTATTCCTGCAAGAGAAAACAGCAGTATATTCGTATTTGATAAGATTTTTGCCGATATTGGCGATGAGCAGAGTATTCAAGAATCTTTGAGTACATTCTCATCACACATGGTAAATATAATAGAAATTTTAAAGGAAGCAACTTCATCAAGCTTAGTTTTATTAGACGAACTTGGTTCTGGTACAGACCCAGTTGAAGGAGCAAGCTTAGCTATAAGCATCTTAGAGAATTTGCATACTCTTGGAGCCTTAACTATTTGCACAACTCACTATCCAGAGCTAAAAAAATATGCCTTAACACATGAAGGATTTGAAAACGCAAGCTCTGATTTTGATGTAGAACATCTTCGCCCTACTTACAAGTTATTGATTGGTATTCCCGGAAAGAGTAATGCTTTTGCAATTAGCAAAAAATTAGGTTTGTCTGACGAAATATTAGACAGAGCAAAATCTTTCCAGAAAGATGATGATATCAACATAGAAACATTATTGAAAAATATTTATGATGATAAATTGGCTATTGAAGAGGAAAAAGAAAAAATTAGAAAAAATTCTAGTCAGGTAGAACTTTTAAGAAAATCGTTAGAAAGAGACAATTCAAAATTGACACAAGAGGCGGAAAATATTGTATCTGATGCAAAGCAAAAAGCAAGGGAAATCTTGCTAGATGCTAAAGACGAGGCAAATGAAATAATACGTGAATTAAATAAAGAATCTACTAACACAAAAAGTGCAAATGTTTTAAGAAACAAATTAAACTCATCAATAGATACACTTTCACATATTGAAACTGATAATTCAGTAAGCGATTCTAAGTCTTTGTCATCGGAAGATATTACAGTCGGCATAGAAGTAATGTGCAAAAACTTCAATGCTAAAGGAACCGTTCTTTCACTTCCAAACAGGTCGAATGAAGTACGTGTTCAGATTGGAGCTCTAACAACAAATGTTAAACTATCAGATTTATTATTATTGAATACTTCAAAAAAATCTAGTACAAAACAATCTGGTAGCACACATAAAAATAGCAATGTTACATTTTCAAATAATAAAGCTCAAAATGTAGCCTCAGAAATTAATGTCATCGGATTAACAGTTGACCAAGCACTTCCTATTGTGGATAAATATTTAGACGATTGCTACATGGCAAATTTAGAAAACGCTAGAATAGTTCACGGAAAAGGAACAGGACGTTTACGCGATGGAATTCACAGTTTTCTAAAGAAGAATCCTCATGTAAAAAGTTACAGAATGGGAACCTATGGAGAAGGTGAAATGGGTGTAACTGTTGTAAGTTTTAAATAAACAAAAATAAGAGGAATTTTAAAATTTTCCTCTTATTTTCTTTAACATTGGTTGGAAAATAATTTATTCAAACATATTTCCAACCCCAACAGGATTTCCTCTTAAAAAGTCTCCTACCGCCATTCTTTTAGAGTTTTCTCCTTGTATTTCAAGTACTTGTAATATTCCACCATTTGCTTTTATAAATAGGCCTTTCTTATCATCTGAAAATAATACAGTTCCAGCTTGCATTTTGTTTAAATGATATTTGTATTCTTCTAATTCCTGGAATTTTTCTAATAATTCATTTTCTGTTAGTGTTTGTACTTTCCAGAATTTTATCTTTTTGCCATCCAAAAAGGTATATGCTCCCATTATTGGATTTAAGCCTCTTACAAGATTTTTTATATCATTTGCAGTCTTGTTTTTCCAGTCTATTTTTGCCATTTCTTTAGATAGCATTGGAGCCATAGTTCCTTCTTCTGGTTGTTTAGTTCTTGTGGCAGTTCCATTCTCAATTTCTTTTACTGTTTTTATTAATAGATTTGCTCCTATCGTTTTTAATCTATCCCACAATTCACCAGTCGTTTCATCTTCGCCAATTTCGACTTCTTCTTTTAATATCATGTCTCCCGTATCCATTCCAGCATTCATAAACATAGTGGTTACACCTGTTTTCTTATCTCCGTTTAGCACAGCCCACTGAATTGGTGCGGCGCCTCTATATTCTGGCAATAATGAGCCATGAACATTTACACAACCATATTTTGGAATATCTAACAATTCTTGTGGCAAAATTTTTCCATAGGCAACAACACAAATCAAGTCTGGATTTAGTTTCTTTACTTCCTCCAAGAATTCCGGATTATTTCTAACTTTTATAGGTTGATAAACTTGCAAATTTTTCTCTATTGCATATTCTTTTACAGGAGAAGCCACCATCTTCATGCCTCTTCCCTTTGGTTTATCTATATTTGTAACTACTCCAATTATATCATATTTTGCTTCATATAAAGCCTTAAGTGACTCTAATGCAAAATCTGGTGTTCCCATAAATAAAATTCTCATATTTTATCATACCTTTCATTCGAGATTACTAAAAAAATTAATTTTCAAATATTTTATTTTTTAATTATTAAGCTACTAACTTGTTTTATTCAAATTAGTAGCATTATTCTAGTCAATTGTAATTTATTTGTTGTCTTCTGGACTAATATATTCTAAAGTTCCCGGAATCATGTTATCTACAAATAAAATTCCGTTCAAATGGTCTATTTCATGAGCTAAAGCTTGTGCTAATAAATCTTTTCCAACAATTTTAACTTTCTTTCCTTCTTCATTTAAAGCTTCAACCACAACTTCTTTTGGTCTTATCATTTTTGCATATTCATTTGGAAAGCTTAAGCATCCCTCTTCGACTTCTTGTTCTCCTTTAGTCTTAATAATTTTAGGGTTTACAAGTTTTAATGGCTCTTCACCATCATATAAATCTATAACAATTACTCTTTTAAGTACACCAACTTGTGGTCCAGCTAGTCCAACTCCATTATATTTGTGCATGGTTTCAACCATATCATCTAATAATTCTTTTATTCTATCATCAACAGTTTCAACCTCTCTTGAAGTCTTTCTTAGAATTTCATCATTTGATAATCTTATTTCTCTTATTGCCATTCTATTTACTCCTTTCTCCCATTATAAATATTGATGCCTATGTGTATTTTTTTATAATTTCTTATGAAATTCATTCAAATAATTTTTACAGCATATTACTTGGATTTACATCTACAACTATTCTAGTATCATTTTTTGTATTTTTATTTCCAGCATTTTTTACAGTATCGTCTATTGCATTTATTATCGGCTCTCCCACAATACATTTTACTATTATTCTCCACCTAAATTTATTTTTTATTCTGTCAATTGGAGCTGGAACAGGCTTGTACAATAATATTTGCAATTTTTCCGTATGTATTTTGGCCTTCAAACTTTCATATATTTTATTCGAAGTTTCTTCTAATTCTTTATATGATTTACTAGAAACTCCAATTAGTATTATATCACAGAAAGGCGGATATCTCAACTGTTTTCTTAGGTGTATTTCTGTATCGTAGAATAATTTGTAATCTTGTTTTTGTGAATATTGAATACAAAATGCATCTGGATTGTAAGTTTGGATTATTACTCTTCCTTTGTCTTTTCCTCTTCCTGCACGACCAGCAACTTGAGTAAGAGTTTGAAAAGTACGCTCGTGAGCCCTATAATCGTCTATATTTAGGCTACTATCAGCAGCAATTACTCCAACAAGAGTAACCTTTGGAAAATCGTGTCCCTTTACCACCATTTGAGTTCCAATAAGTATATCTATTCCATCTTTTTTGAAGCTATTTAAAATATCTTCGTGTGAATTTTTCTTTGTTACTGTATCTATGTCCATTCTGATTGTTGTTGCATCTGGAAACATTGTTTTTATCTGTTCTTCTAGTTTCTGTGTTCCAGTCCCAAAATACCTAATATTCTTGCCACCACATTCTGGGCATACTGTAAGTGCCTTTGTCTCGTAACCACAATAGTGGCACTTTAATTTATTTTCCCTCAAATGATATGTAAGAGTTATATCACAATTTTTACATTTAGCAGTATATCCACAATCTCTACACATTATGAAAGTAGCAAATCCTCTTCTATTTAAGAATAAAATTGTCTGCTTCTTATTTTTTAAATTTTCTTCAATCTCGTCATGTAATTTTTGACTAACCATTGTTTTATTACCACTTGCAAGTTCCTGGCGTAAATCTACAATTTCTATATCTGGAAGGCTTGCATTATTAGCCCTTTTGGTTAATTCCAGCAATTCTTTCTTTCCATTTATAGCATCATGATATGTTGTCATATCTGGAGTAGCACTTCCAAGAACTACAGGCACATTATGCTGTTTTCCTAAGTAACTTGCAATCTCTTTTGCACTGTAGCGAGGACTCATCTCAGACTTATATGAATCGTCATGCTCCTCATCAATTATGATTAACCCCAAATTTTGTACCGGTGCAAAAATTGCAGACCTTGCTCCTATTACAATTTTGGCATCTCCGCGCTCAATCTTTTTCCATTGGTCATATCTTTCACCAACTGATAATTTGCTATGTAAAACTGCTATTTTTTCTTCACCAAATCTACTCAAAAATCTATCCACAGTCTGTGGAGTAAGCGAAATTTCCGGAACTAGCATAATGCTGTCTTTCCCAAGTTTCAACGCCTCTTCTATGAGTCTAATATAAATTTCTGTTTTTCCAGAACCAGTAACACCAAATAGCAAAAATTCATCATATTCATCAAATTGTAAAGAAGCATTTATTTTATCAAAAGCATCTTGTTGTTCCGAATTTAACACCAAATCCTGACTCTTTTCTATAACTTTATGTATAAATGGATTTCTCTCCACTTCTTTTTCTACAATTTCAATATAACCATTCTTTTCAAGAGTTTTTAAAACAGCATTCGTTACATCTGCAAACATTTGCAAATCTGTACTTAATATTTCATTTTCAACGTTTTCAATTAAAAATTTTAAGGCTCTAATCTGTTTCTCAGATTTCAACTTTTTACTCTCTATATCTGCCTCAATTTCTTCCGCTTCTTTTGTTAAATATACAAAATTTTGTGTCTTATCATTTACTCTATTTGACATGACCTTTGCAGTTGTTCCAGGTGGCAACATTAGCTTCATACAATCTGATATATTGCAGAAATATCTATGAGCCATCCACTTTGCAAGCTCAATTTTCTCATCACTTAAATGCAACTTGCTCTCAATTTGAGCAATACTCTTTAATTTATCTAAATATTCAGAAGTCTCTTTGATTCCAACAATATAACCTTCTTCAAGCTCCTTCTTATTGCCAAAAGGCAGCAAAACTCTAGCTCCCACAATAGCCTGTGCTTCAAGCTCTTCTGGGATAATATAGTCAAATTTTCTATTCAAATTCTTAACATTGCTGTTTATAATAACTTCTGCTATCATGATTGCTCCTTTTCTTATGGTAAGATTATATAATTTTTTTATAAGATTAGCAATAATTTATTCAAAGATTGATTAAAACCCGGTATGCTGTAACATACCGGGTTTTTTAGATAATCTTTGATTATCTGTATCTTTTCAAAATTCAGTTCTTGCTCTTAAGCATTAAAATTCTACATTTTTTACTTTACTTTCATTTTCTATTATTGCTGTTATTATTTGTATTGTTTTTTCTAAGTTATTGTTTTTTAATACATAATCATATACGCCAATTTTAGATTCTTCATAATCAAATCTATTTAAACGCAAGGTTATCTCTTTTGGATCTGCATCTGGTGTTCTTTGCAATAATCTTCTATGCAATTCTTCCTTTGGAACACGTAAGAATATTGTTACTATTCTTGTATCTTTTCCTAGTAGTTTTACTAAATTTTCTGTTCCATTTACATCGATATCTTTTACTATTATTTTTCCACTTTCTAAGCGTTCATTTAATAAATGCTTTGATGTTCCATAATAATGGTCGTGGTGTACGTCGTACTCGTATAAGTCCCCGTTTTTTATTAATTCTTCGAATTCTTGTGTAGAAATAAAGTTATATATTTCCCCATTTACTTCGCCTTCTCTTGGTTCTCTATCTGTATAAGATGGTAAAGATGTAATATTTGTATTTCTTTTTATTAATTCTCTTTTTATTGTGTCTTTACCAGCACCAGAAACTCCTGATAATAATACTAGCATACCTTCACCTTTCCAGCATCAATCTCATCTGCTGCTATAGAATCTGGAGCTACATCATCTGTTTTTACTAATGGTTCTGCTCCTTGTGCAATTTGTCTAGCTCTTTTTGATGTTGCAATTACTAATTCATATCTATTATCTACCTTCTCTAGTAATTCTGCAACGCTTGGTTTTATCATCATAATTCAATTACCTTCTTTCCAATTTTCTACTATTATACCACGTTTTAGTGGCTTTGTCACTTTAAAATACTAAATTTATTCTATATTTTGTATTTGCTCTCTTATGTCCTCTAGCTCAACCTTTAAATCAATTACTGCTTTTGTTATTTCTCCACTTCCTGCTTTCGAACCTATTGTGTTAGTTTCTCTATTCATTTCTTGTATCATGAAATCTAGTTTCTTTCCAACCGGTCCATCACTATTTATTAATTCTTTAAATTGAACTATATGGCTGTTCAAACGAGTTAATTCTTCTTCAATTGATGTTTTGTCTGCATATATTACCGCTTCTTGTGCAATTCTATTTTCATCAACAACATCAGTTTTTAGAATTTCTTTTACTCTTTTCTCTAATTTACTTACATATTCTTCGACTATGCCTTTAGAATTTTCGGCTATTTTATCAACTAAATTCTGTACTCTTTCTATTCTCACAAGTAAATCTTGTTTTATATTTTCGCCTTCTGTTTTTCTCATTTCTATTAAGCTATCCAATGCCATATTTAAACATTGTAAAGCCTCACTTGCAATTTCTTCATCATTGTCCGAATCTATCGAATTTAATATATCTGGAAGTTTTGCTATTTCAACAACACTAATATTTTCAGATAAATTGTTTTCATCGGCAATCTCTCTTAACTGCTTTATGTATTCTTTTGCAATTTCCTTGTTTAAAACAACATTCTTAGATTTATTACTAAAGTCGAAAAAGCTAACTGATACTTCAACTTTTCCTCTAGTAATTCTATTGGCAATTTGTTTTCTTATTTTATCTTCCATAAAACTTAGTCTCTTTGGAGATTTTACTGTTATATCACTATATTTATTATTTACAGTTTTTATTTCTATTATGTAGTTTTTACCGTTACTTTCTAAACTAGCTCTTCCAAAGCCTGTCATGCTTTTCATTGTTTGCAACATTCCTCCTTCAACATATAGTTTCGAGTTGTAATTATGTTTAATATTTACTATTCTTCTGCGACAATCTCTTTAACATCACTTATTGTCTTTTTCCATTTTAATTTTTCACGTATATATATCGATATTGATTTTACAAGATAATACAATACGCCTATGCAAGCTACAATATTTGCTACTGCTATAAATTTGTCTTTATGTAATATGCATGTATATAATAATACCAAAGACATTATTGCTACAAATAGCATTTCCACTCCATATAATGCTGTTTTATCATCATCTTTTCCATATGCAAACTCAAATAATATAATTGCAATTGCCAATATTGACAAACTGAATACCTTCAAATCTGTGATAAATGTTGGACCATCAATATTTAAAAAACCTATTCCGATTCCAATAAAATATAATGTTACAACAATTCCTAGAATAATATTTGCAAATACCTTTTTATATATTTTTTTCTTTTCATCTTTTGGCATTTTTTTAGCTGTTTCAATTTGTTCTTCTATTTGTTTTTCATCAATTTTTTTCTTATCTTTTTTCTTTTTAGCCGGAACTTCTTTTACTTCTTCGAATTTATCAACATTATTTAGTTGTTCATTTATTATTTGCTTTATTCTGTCATCTGTCTTTTTTGATTTCTTTGTAGTTTTAGATTTATCAATTTTATTTGCATTACTTGTTTGGGTTGTATTACCCTTCTTCGTTATAGAATTAGCTGTTCCATCTTTTTTTGTACTTGATTTTGTGTCACTTTTTTTTGCAGTGCTTTTATTTGTCGATTTTGCCTTAGATGAAGTTCCTGTTGTTTTTTTTGGTAAATCATCATTTGCCATTGGTTCTTTAGCTCTATCTTCTTTTTTTATTTTATTACTTGAAGTTTTAGTACTCTTTTTAGTTGTTGAGTTTGCTGTTGTTTTGCTAGTTTTAGCTTTTGACGTTGTAACTTTTAAAGTATTTTTTTCAGCTGAATTTGATGTTGTTGTAGAGCTCTTTTTAGTAGTACTTTTTCGAGTTGTAGTTTTTGTCGTCTTAGTTTTTTCTTGTTTTTTTAATTTATTCTCCCCAGAATTTTCCTGGCTTATTTTATCTATATTACTAATTTTTTCTATATCATTTTCTGCCATTATCTAAAATCCTCCACATAACAATTATACCAAATTTGGTATTTATATTTCAAGGTTAAAAGTTTTTATTTTAATATTATTTTATACATACTTTTAATAGACCTTGCCAAGCAAAGTCTACCATTTTTTATACTTTGTTTAAATTTATTCTTCTAGTTCATATAATACGTTTCCAGCCATAACCAAACCTGCTGTTTCTGTTCTTAAAATTCTTTTTCCTAATGAAACAAATTTTGCATTTTTTTCTGCTAGCATTTCTATCTCTTTTTCAGCTATTCCACCTTCCGGACCAATTACAATTGCTATATTATATTGCAAAGTGTCCTCTGTATTATCTTTAGAACTATTATTACTACTATTACTTTTTAATTTCTGTTTCAATTTCTGTAATTCATCTTTTAACTTATTGTGTTCCTCATTCTCATATGCAACAAGTACAGCATCAAAATTCGTTGTATCCATATCTTTTAACTTTATTATATTATCTATCTTTGGTATAACATCTCTCATTGATTGTTTAGCTGCAATTTCGGCTATTTTTTGCCATCTTTCTAGCTTTTTACCTGCAACCTTTTCATCTATTTTCACAACCGTTCTTTCCATAATCACTGGAACAATTCTATTAACACCAACTTCTGTGTTTTTCTGAATTATAAGTTCCATCTTTTCAAATTTAGGAAGACCTTGAAATAACGTAATATGTACATTAGATTCTGTTGTTTTATTTATTTTTTCTATAATTTCACAATCAACTTCATTTTTTGTATATTGCGTAATCTGTGCATTATAATTATCTCCTGTATCCTGATTACAAACTCGTATTTTATCGTCTTTCTTCATTCTTAACACATTTATTATATGATTTACATCATCACCATTTATAATTATATTATTATTTTCTATTTGTTCTGTTTTTACAAAAAATTTAGACATACTACACCTCTTATTCTAATTTTATGTTTACATTATAGCAAAAACATTTTAAACTATCAAGTATGAGATGTTTTGCAAATTTTAACACTATAATTTCGGGAATGTGCAAATATTACTCAAGAATCACTTTCTAAGCTAAAAATAAACGAAGAAAATGTATTATTTACTTCGTTTATTTGTTTTTCCTATATATTATTTTATCCAAATATTCCTCTCTTTTTTACTGGAGGTTGTTCATTCATAGTTTTTGCAAGTTCTACAAGTAGGTCTCTTTGTTCTTTAGACAAACGTTTTGGAACTTGTACCTGCACTGTGAATATTAGATTTCCTCTATAACCAGAATTAATGTGTACAAATCCTTTGTCTTTTATTGTGAATTTTGTACCTGTTTGTGTTCCTTCTGGTATTTTATATGTTGTTTTTGTTCCATCTACTAGTGGAATTTCCAGCTCTGCACCAAGTGTTGCTTGTGTAAATGTGATTGGAATATCACAATATACATTATCATCTTTTCTAGTAAATATGCTGTGTCTCTTCAAATTTACTGTTACATATATATCTCCATTTGGTCCACCATTAGTTCCTGGTTCACCTTCGCCTCTTAATACTACTGTTTGACCATCGTCAATTCCAGCAGGTATTTTTAGATTTATTTTAGCCTGTTTTCTAACTGTTCCCTTTCCAAGACATGTATCACAAACATCTTTTATTACTTTACCAGTTCCATGGCAATTCGAACATGTTGTTTGGACTCTCATTTGTCCTAATAGAGTAGTCTGCATCTTTGTAACAGTACCTTTTCCTCCACATATAGAGCATGTTTCCGGATGTGTTCCAGGTTTTGCACCTGTACCAGAACATGTAGGACATTTTTCATTTCTAGTTATATTTATTTCTTTATTTACTCCACTATATGCTTCTTCAAAAGTAAGGTTTACACTATATTTCAAATCTGCACCTTTGCTTGGAGCATTTGGATTTCTAGCTGATGATCTTCCAGTTCCGAATCCAAATAAATCACCTAGGTCTCCGAAAATATCACTAAATCCATCAAAGCCAGATGTAGAATACGTATATGTTCCTCCACCAAATGGACCTCCAGCACCACCAAAACCTTGACTTGGATCTGCTGTTCCAAATTGGTCGTACATTTTTCTCTTTTGAGGATTAGACAAAACTTCATATGCTTCATTTACTTCTTTGAATTTTGCTTCTGCTTCTTCTTTATTATCTGGATTAGCATCAGGGTGATATTTCTTTGCAAGACGTCTATATGCTTTTTTTAGTTCGTCATCTGTTGCTGTTTTTTCAACACCTAAGACTTCATAATAATCCTTCTTTTCAGCCATTGCTTTCTCCTTTTCTACAATTATCCTTTTCCGCCCAATAGGGACTCCCCTTTGGGGGCGAAAAACATTTAAGAAAATCGCCCAAAAAGGGGCGTCCCTATTGGGCGATTTTTATTATTTGTTTTCGTCTTTTTTGTCGTCTTCTACTTTGTAATCTGCATTGTATACATTTCCATTTGCGTCTGTTTGTGGACCAGCACCTGCTCCTGCATTTGCTCCGGCACCTGCAGCTCCGTTTGGATTTGCTTGTGCATATAGTTTTTCAGACATTGCATAGAAAGCTTGTTTTAATTTCTCTGTTGCTTCTTTTATTTTATCAATGTCAGAACCTTCAAGAGCTTTCTTTACGTTCTCTATTTCTGCTGTAGCTTTTGCTTTTTCTTCTCCGCTTATCTTGTCACCTAATTCATCTACTGTCTTTTGGCAGTTGTACATTAGGCTTTCAGCTTCGTTTCTAGCTTCTATTTCGTCTTTCTTCTTTTTATCTTCTGCAGCATGTGCTTCTGCGTCTTTAACAGCTTTGTCTATATCTTCATCTGTTAAGTTTGTTGAAGCTGTAATAGAAACTTTTTGCTCGTTTCCTGTTGCCATATCTTTTGCAGATACGTGAACTATACCATTAGCATCTATATCAAATGTAACTTCAATTTGTGGTACTCCTCTTGGTGCTGCTGGAATTCCTGTTAATTGGAATCTTCCTAATGTTTTGTTGTATGCAGCCATTTCACGTTCACCTTGTAATACGTGTACTTCAACTGATGTTTGACCATCTGCTGCTGTTGAGAATATTTGTGATTTCTTTGTTGGTATTGTTGTATTTCTTTCGATTAATTTTGTGAATACACCACCATATGTTTCAATACCTAATGATAATGGTGTTACATCTAGTAATACTAAGTCTTTAACATCTCCTGATAATACACCACCTTGAATTGATGCACCAATTGCAACACATTCATCTGGGTTTATTCCTTTATCTGGGTCTTTTCCTGTTATTTTCTTAACTTCTTCTTGTACACAAGGAACTCTTGTTGAACCACCAACTAATAATACTTTATGAATATCTGCTGATGTAACTCCTGCATCTTTCATAGCTTGCTCTACTGGTACTCTTGTAGCATCAACTAAATCTCTAATTAATTCTTCGAATTTAGCTCTTGTTAATGTTACATCTAAGTGTTTTGGTCCTTGAGCATCTGCTGTAATGAATGGCAAGTTGATTTGTGTTTGTTGCATTCCAGAAAGCTCTATTTTAGCTTTTTCAGCAGCTTCTTTTAGACGTTGCATAGCCATTTTATCTGTTGATAAATCTATTCCATTTGATTTTTTGAATTCTGATATTAAGTAATCTATAATTCTTTGGTCGAAGTCATCTCCACCTAAGTGTGTATTACCATTTGTAGCAAGAACTTCGAATACACCATCACCGATATCAAGTATAGAAACATCGAATGTTCCACCACCTAAATCGTATACCATTATTTTTTGGTCTTGATCTTCTTTATCCATACCAAATGCTAAAGCTGCAGCTGTTGGCTCGTTTATGATTCTTAATACTTCAAGTCCTGCAATTTTACCTGCATCTTTTGTAGCTTGTCTTTGGCTATCTGAGAAATATGCTGGAACTGTTATAACAGCTTGTGTAACTTTTTGTCCTAAATAATTTTCTGCATCTGTCTTTAATTTTTGTAATATCATAGCAGAAATCTCTTGTGGAGAGAATTCTTCTCCTTCTATTTTAACTTTTTCAGCTGTACCCATTTTTCTTTTTATTGATATAACTGTATTATCTGGATTTGTAACAGCTTGACGTTTTGCAATTTGTCCTACTAATCTTTCTCCATTTTTTGAAAATGCAACTACTGATGGAGTTGTTCTGTTTCCTTCTGCATTAGGAATAACAACTGGCTCTCCACCTTCCATAACTGCAACACATGAATTTGTTGTACCTAAATCAATACCTATAATCTTTCCCATAATAAATTTCCTCCCTATTTTACTATACTAAAGTTATTTTTCTATATTAAATTTTCTTAAGTTCTATCTATATAAATTTTTAAAATTAATAACATATAAAATTGTTAAATTAATTAAAAGCAAATATTACAATGCAAATTTATTCTAATTACCGGAAATGTACTTTGTGTACATTGAGGATAATTAGTAATAAATTTAACAGAATAAGACGACGCTTAGAATTAATTTTAGTTTGCTACAACAACCATAGAATGACGAATAACTTTATTGCCTATCATGTAGCCTTTTCTATATTCTTGTGCAACTATTTTTTCTCCAAATTTTTCGTCTTGTATCATGCTTACTGCCTCATGTAATTCTGGATCAAAAGGTTGTCCTACTGCCTCTATTTCTTTTACTCCATTTGCTGTAAGCACATCTTTAAATTGCTTTAATACAAGTTCTATTCCTTTTTTGTATTCTTCATCTTTTGTCTCGGCTTCTGTTGCTTTTTCTAAGTTATCAATTACTGGTAATAATGATGATATTATATCCCCTATTATCGAATTGTATAACCCTTCTCTTTCTTTTGCACTTCTTTTCTTTAAATTGTCGAATTCTGCAATAAGTCTTGTGTGTCTATCTTTTACGTCTGCCAATTCATCTTTTAATTTTGATATTTGCTCATTTAATTCTTTTTCTTTATTTTCTGTCTTTTCTTCTTTTTTTACTTCTTGCTTTTCCTCTTTTTCTCCTTGTACTTTTTTCTCTTTATCCATTATCATCATCCTTTCTCTCTTTAGAATTTGGATTGTCTAGTTTTGGTGTTTCGCTATTTTCGCCTAACTTTTTACTAATATATTTCATTGCTGATATTACTTTTGAATAGTCCATTCTGGTAGGTCCAATTATAGCAATCGTTCCTAAATCTTTTCCTTCTTCTTTATGTTTAAATGTTATTATACTAAAGTCTTTTAAGGCTTCGTCCACATTTTCATCACCAATGTAAACGTTTATTTCATCTTGATTATCATCACTATTCAAAACATCTATCATCTGTTTAGTTTTGTCTGTGTCTAATATATTTACGAAATTTTTGGCTATATCTAAGCTCTTGAATTCTGGCAAATCAAACGATTTATTGGCTCCCTCCATATAAATCGGTGCGTCTTCGTTTATTGCTTTATTTAACTGTTCTAATACAGGTTTTACCACATTTAATACACTACTCATTTCTGAATGCATGTATTCTTCCATCGGTTTATCTATTTGAGTAAGTGGTTTTCCTTTTAGCTTGTTGTTAAACAAATACGTTATTGTATCAACTTGTTCCTGTGTTACATCTTCATCAAACTTAATTATTGTTTCTTTTATAAGTCCACTCTCTGTTAGAATTATTGCCATTAAAAGCCTGCTACCTAACAATACAAATTTAACTTCTTCTATATTTTGGCTCGCAACTCGTGGTCCTATTCCAACTGATGTGTAATGAGTTATTTCAGATAATGTTGATGTTGCAATTTTTGTTAAATCTTCTATTTGATTAACCTTAGTTGCAAGTTGTGTCTGTATATATTTTATCTCTTGCATACTAATATCATTATAGTTCAAAAGTTCATCAACATAGTATCTATAACCTTGTGCTGACGGAATACGTCCAGCTGATGTATGTGGTTTATCAAGCAAACCAATCTTTTCAAGCTCAGCCATATCGTTTCTAATCGTGGCACTGCTGTAATCAATTCCATGTTTTTCTACAATAGACTTCGAGCTTACCGGCTCAGCTGTTTCAATATATTCTTCTACAATAGCTTGTAATATTTTTTTCTTTCTATTGTCTAGCATTTTTTCACCTCTTTTTAGCACTATACTACCTTGAGTGCTAAACTGTGTATATAATACATCGTAAGTTAGCAAAAGTCAATAGAGATTGCTAATTTTATTGTGAAAGTTTTGTGAATTTTCGCCCATTAGGGACGGGGGATTTTGGGCGAAATTACTAGACTTTGTTGTACTTTAAGCCAAAATCGCCCAAAAAAGGGCGTCCCTCTTGGGCGAAGGACGTCTCTTAATTTATACATTAAATTTAAATAATACTATATCTCCATCTTGCATTATGTATTCTTTACCCTCTGAACGAACTAAACCTTTTTCTTTTGCAGCTGTCATTGAGCCTTCTCTCATCAAATCATCATAAGAAACTATTTCTGCTCTAATAAATCCTCTCTCTATATCTGAGTGAATTTTTCCTGCAGCCTGTGGAGCTTTTGTTCCTTTCTTTATTGTCCATGCTCTTACTTCTGGCTCTCCAGCTGTTAAGAATGACATTAATCCAAGTAAATCATAACTTGCTTTTATTACTTTATCTAATCCAGACTCTTCTAGACCTAATGCTTCTAGCATTTCCTTTTTGTCATTACCATCTAAACTTGATAATTCTTCTTCTATTTTTACGCAAAGCTTTATTACTTCTGCCTTGTCTTGTTTTGCATATTCTTTTACACTGTTTACATTTGCATCATTTTCATCTAATAATTGGTCTTCTGAAACATTGGCAACATATAAAATTGGTTTCATTGTTAGTAAGAATCCATCCCTTACTATTTCTAGTTCTTCATCTGTATACTCCAAACTTCTTGCTGGTTTTCCATTTTGCAAAGCATCTCTTACTTTTTTCCATGTATCAAATTCTAATTGATATTTCTTATCACCTTTTATTAATTTACTTGCTCTATCAATTCTTTTCTCAACAGTCTCTAAGTCTGCAAATACAAGTTCTAAATTAATAGTTTCTATATCTCTTACAGGGTTAATGCTTCCATCAACATGTATTATGTTTGAATCTTCAAAACATCTTACAACTTGACAAATTGCATCAGTCTCTCTTATATGAGATAAAAACTTATTTCCTAATCCTTCGCCTTTGCTTGCTCCTTTTACCAAACCTGCTATATCAACAAATTCAATTACAGCATGTGTAACCTTTTGAGGGTTGTACATCTTTGCTAGGTTGTCCAATCTTTCGTCTGGTACTGGAACTACGCCTACATTTGGTTCTATTGTACAGAATGGATAGTTTGCACATTCTGCTCCTGCATTTGTTATTGCATTAAATAAAGTACTCTTTCCTACATTTGGAAGTCCTACAATTCCTATTTTCATACTATATCCTTCTTTCTATATTTGCTTGAACAAAACCTTGACTACTCAAGGTTTTTATCTTTAATTCCATTTGTCCATAATATTTTCTTGATATTCCTTATACTTACACATAAATTCTTTTCTTAATTCATTTGTTAAATCTCCTATTTTGCATCCTAACTTCTGTCTTGAACCTGTATATATTTTAGTAGTTTTTATTACAGACGGTCTTTTTAGTCCGATGCATTTGGCAGTTTCTTCATTTATTTCAACATCATATTTTCCACACGAAGCTGATGAAGAAATTATAGCATAATTAATATCAACAAATTCTAGACCGTTGTCTCCGTCATCTCCAATGACAAGCACCGGTCTAATCTTTTCTAAATTATCACTTGGCTTTGTCGCCTTATATGTCCAGATTTCTCCTATCACTAATCCCATTCCTCCACTTCTGGCTGGAATACTTCATTTATGAAATAGTTTGAAATACTTTCCTTTGATATGGTTTTATCACTTCTTTCATCTGGATCTAAGCCACTTCTAGCCATTATCCAAGGCTCTTGCTCGTGACTTAATTTTTCTAAATATTTTGAGTCATATTTTGCAAAGTTATTTATTACGTAGTTTAGTACATCTTCTGCTTCTTTATCTAGTTCTTCTACTTCATAATTAATATCTATGCAATTATATTGATAAGAGCTAAACATGTTATATACATTTCTTACAACTGGGCCATGAACCCATCCTTCTATTTCTTCCTTAAATAAAGGTCTATCATAAAAGGCATATGAATATCCTTGTGCTAAATATAATAATTTTTGAAGTTTTAAAGGTTCTGGGTGTATCTTATTTATAATCCATTTTGCAATTGTTAATGCGTCGTAGACTTTTTTCATACTACTACCTCCCTTTTTATTATATGTAACCTTTTAGAATTATATCATATTTTTATGTAAATTTCAATTCTAATTACACATCGTATCCTACCAACACAATTCTATCATAATCAATTGTTTTGTCAAGTGAAAATATTGATTTTCTAGCTTTCAACGTATAAAAATTAAGAACTCAAACGTGAAATTTAAGTTCTTATTTTTGTTATTTGAATAATTTATTAAACGTATTCTTTCCAACTATTCCATCTTGTGATAATCCATTTCTTTTTTGAAATTCTCGTATCGCACTTTCTGTTGCAGGTCCGAATATTCCATCTGCATTAATGTTAAATAATTTGCAAATAAGCATTGATTGAATTAACCATGTGATGTTTCCTTTTGCTCCTCTTCGAACATTTATGCAGGCATTGTAAGTGTTAGTTCCAAATATTCCATCGACTGCTAGTTTACTTCCAAACTGTTTATTTAATTCTGTTTGTAATCCCTTCACCAATGCCTTCTTCGTCTCGTTTCCATAAATATTATCTACTGAAATATTTAAGCCATATTTTTCATTTAAAGAAGTTTGTATTGTAGCTATTTTTCCCTTTTCTTGGCTTGGTTTTGATTCTCCTGTTTCATTTGCTATTTGATCAAATGGAAAATTGTCACCCGGGCAATTTGTTGCATTTACATTTTTATGAACTTGTACTGTGCTTATTCCATATTTATTTTTTAAAAAATTTACAAGTTCTCTTCCAGCCTTAATCTCCTCCTCTTGCATTATTTCTTCCTTATAATCTCCTTCAAAGCAAATTCCCAATGAATCATAATTTGCACCATACGCATGAGCTCCAACCTTATCTTCTGGACGAAGTCTATATATTGTACCATCTTTTCTTACTAGAAAGTGGTATCCAGCTCCACTCCAACCATTGTTTAAATGCCATCTGTGAATATCTTCAGCAGAACACTTTTTGGCCGCAGCGTGATGCAAAATTATTCTTTTAGTAGAGCTACGTGTATCCATTTGTTTAAAATTTAAATTTGTATTAATTATATTCATATTTATTTCTTCTCCCTATTGCTAATAGCCTTCTGTCCTAATAAATACGTACTTATTACTCCTTGAACAACAGCTATTACCTGTACTATTTGAATCGCATATGGTATTGTTATTCCTTCTACAGCATTAATTCCAGTAACCAAAGCACTAATAATTGCCAAAACATTTATTGTATATTTTGCTATCGTCTTAATCTTTTCCATATTAAATCCTCCTAATATATTGTATTCGAGGAATTTTTTATTGAGACTATTTATACAAATTTAGATAAAAATTTATTAGATTTTATAACCATAATTAATATCAAAAATAGACAAACAAATTGCTTCACTGGAGCTAACAACGGGAATCGCCGAGCCGCGTCGGGCAAATTGTCCACTGGACAATTTTCTGTTCCTCCTTTTCAATTCCCATTTTAAAATAAAAAATACTAGAATTCTTTCAAAATTCTAGTTTTCTATAAATTCTGGAGCTAACAACGGGAATCGAACCCGTGACCTCAGCCTTACCAAGGCTGCGCTCTACCTACTGAGCTATGATAGCATATGTTGCTTCTGGTTTGCATCAGAAGCTTTTATATATTACTTTCTGCTTGTATATTTTTTGCAGTTTTCTTTCTAATTCTTTGTATTGCATTGTCCACAGATTTTACTGGAGCATCTAATCTTTCTGCAATTTTTACATAAGATTCACCTTGTACATATCTATTAAGTACTTTCTTTTCAAAGTCACTTAAAGATGAGTCTATCACATTTTCTACACTTGAAAAGTATTCTTTTTTTGTGATTGTATCTAGTGGATCTTCTATTACTGTGTTTTCAAGCACGTCCACTATTTGCGTATCATTATTTCCATCTTCATTTTCGAATGCTGTCATATTCAATGATAAATACGAATTTAATGGCATATGTTTCTGTCTATTAGAGGATTTTATTGCTGTTATTAATTGTCTTTCTATACATAAATTTGCAAATGATTTAAATGAATTCTGCTTGTCCGGTTTGTAATCTTTAATTGCTTTATATAAACCTATCAAACCTTCTTGAACTATATCTTCTTTTTCGGCACCAATTATAAAATATTTATTCACTTTTGAATTTACTAGATCTTTATATTTGCATATTAAAAAATCTAGTGCATCTGTATCTTTTTTATTTATCAATTCCAGTAGTTCATCATCAGACATATTATTATAATTGTTGTTCATCTTTTAGTAAGTTCCTCCTAATAGTGCCTCATTGGTTTGTATTATATGCTAAAAAAGCTTGAAATGTCAATATTTTTTGCAAATTATTTTGATTTTCTGTTTTAATTTTTTCATATTTCATTAGTTTAGTATATAACCTATTGTACTACTACTTTTATAATATTATTTATTGCTAAACCGTCATTTTTGCGGTATAATCATTCTATTAAAATTTAAGGAGATTTTTGCAATGGCTTTTGATGGTATTGTAACTAAAGCAGTAGTTTCAGAATTAAACACTTGCCTTATTAATGGAAAGATAAATAAAATTTTTGAACCTAATAAAAATGAGATTTTATTGGGTGTTTATTCTAGTGGAAAGAATTATTGTTTGGATATTTCTATAGATTCAGTAAATTATAGAATTAATTTAACTACTAATTCTAAGCCTAACCCTCAAAATGTTTTGAATTTTTGCATGGTTCTTAGAAAACATTTGACTGGTGGAACTATTAAAAGAATTTATTCTAATGGCTTAGAACGTATTGTTTTTATTGATATTGATGTATACAACGAGCTTAATGATTTAATTACAAAAACTCTTGTTGTTGAACTTATGGGAAAACACAGCAATATTATATTGCTAAATTCGGAGCATACAGTTATCGATAGCTTACGTCATCTAAATAAGTTTGATAACTCAAATAGAGACATCTTCCCTGGTTCGAAATATTTGAATATTGAAAGTGCTAAAAAGGACTTTCTTGCAGTTAAAACTTTCGATGAGTTTTATAGAGATGTTTCAATAGATAGCGAAAATTTGCCATCAACATTATCTAAAGTTTACAATGGATTTGGAAAGAAAAATATATCATATTTATTAGAAATATTGAATATTCCAACAGCTGTTTCTACTAATAATTTGAAAGAAGTTTACTCATATTTAAAAGATTTATTTGCAAACATGCCTGATAACGTTGTTTTAAAAGAATATTCTTCTGTTAAGAAAGATTACTTTGCTTATAAATCAACAAACGATGGACTTGTTGTGAACTTCTATTTAGATGATTTCTATACTTCAAAAGAACAGTCTGAGCAATTCAAGCAGTACAGAGATACAGTATTAAAGCTTGTTTTAAATCATGTTGGAAAGATAAAAGAAAGAATTAGCACAATAGATTCAAAAATTGCCGATTGCACAAATGCTGAAAAATACAGATTATATGGTGAATTAATAACTTCAAATTTATACAGAATACCAGATTATCCACAGGCTGAAGTTACTTTGGAAAACTATTATGATAACAACAATTTAATTACTATACCATTAGATGAGAAATTTAGTCCATCTAAAAATGCCAAGAACTTTTTCAAAAAATACAGAAAGCTTCAAAATACAATAGCTATTGTAGAAAAGCAAAAAGAATTGTCAGAGGCTGAGTTATCATACTTAGAAAGTATTGTATACGAGTTAGAAGAAGTTTCCTCAATCGAAGATATAGACAACATTTATTCTGAAATTTGTGATAATTTAATTTTTGGAAAAAATGCAAATACAGTAAATAATCATGTTTATAATAGCACTAATAAAGTTGCTAATTTAAATAATTCAAATTATTTGAATCATTCAAAAAATGGCAACCTAAAAAAAGCAAATTCAAAAGGCAATAAACTATCAAAAGAAAATTCAAGCAATATGCCAGAAAAACGTAATATTGATGGCTATACCGTTTATATTGGAAAAAATAATAAACAAAATGATTATTTAACTTGCAGACTTGCACAAAATTCTGATATTTGGTTTCACACAAAAGATATTCATGGAAGTCATGTTGTCTTAAAAAATGATAGTTTACATTCCAGCTCAGAAAATTCTAGTGCATCTTGTACTTTCAATATTCCAGATTCAGTTTTATATAAATGTGCATCTATTGCGGCATATTACAGCAAGGCTAGAATGTCTCAAAATGTACCTGTAGATTATACTTTAATAAAATATGTAAAAAAGCCTAATGGAGCAAAACCTGGAATGGTAATATACACAAATAATAAGACTATATATGCAAATCCTCAAAAATAAGAGCTAAATAAAGCGCTTATCCTTCTAATGTCAATTTTTTTGCAATATCATTAATTATATGTCTTAATATATAAAGATAAAAATAGTGAGCAGTAATAACTTTTCAAATTACACTCACTATTTTTTATTGTTTTTTTATTTTTGGTTTTGCAATTAAAGATGCCAAATATCCGAAGAATATTGCTGCAGCTATTCCTCCAGCGTTTGCTTTTACTCCACCGATAAACGCTCCTAACAAACCTAATTCTTTAACAGACTCTAAGGCTCCTTTTGCTAGGTTTGCCCCAAAACCTGTAAGTGGAACTGTTGCACCGGCTCCAGCAAAGTCTATTAAATATTTATATAATCCTAGTCCTCCTAATATTGCACCAACTGTAACAAATATTACAAGTATTCTAGCAGGTGTTAATTTAGTTTTATCCAATAAAATTTGACCTATTATACATATTCCTCCACCTGTAACAAAACATCTTAGTAATTGCATCCAATCTATACTTTGAATAAATTCCATAAGTCATCCTTTCTACATTTCAATGGAAATTGCATGTGCTATTCCTGGTATTGTTTCTCCCTGTTGCATACTAGTCGAGTTCATCAGTGCACCTGTTGCAATTAAAAGAATTCGTTTTAATTTTCCTTCTTTTAATTGCTTAAAGAAATATCCGGAAAATAATGTTGCAATGCATGCACATCCGCTTCCTCCTGAATGCGTATCTTGTTTTTCTTTGTCAAACATTAGCACTCCACAATCATTATAGTTAGCCTTTATATTATAGCCTTTACTCTGAGCCATTTCTTGTACTATTTCTTTCCCAATATAGCCTAAGTCTCCTGAAATTATTGCATCATAATAGCTTGGCTTTCTTCCTGTATCTTGAAAGTGAACCATTAGTGTATCTAATGCTGCTGGAGCCATCGCAGCTCCCATATTATTTGCATCTTTTATTCCCATATCTACTATCTTACCCGGTGTAATGTTTGTTATACGAGGTCCTTCTCCGCTATTGCTTAATATTGCTGCTCCTGCTCCAGTTACAGTCCATTGTGCTGTTGGTGGTCTTTGAGTTCCAAGTTCTAGCGGAAATCTAAATTGTTTTTCTGCACTACAAAAGTGGCTTGAAGTCGCACATATTACATTGTTTGCAGCTCCGCCTTCTATAAATACAGAGCCCAAGCACATGCTTTCCACAAAAGTCGAACATGCTCCAAACACTCCAAAGAAAGGTACATTGGTGTCTCTTAATCCAAAGTCCGAAGAGATACATTGGTTTAGTAAATCTCCAGCAAAACAATAGTCTATATCTGTATTTGCTAAACCAGATTTTGAAACTGCCAAATTTACGGTTTCTTTTATTATTTTACTTTCTGCTTTTTCCCATGACTTTTCTCCCCAAAACTCATCTTCCAAGCACTTATCAAAATAACTTGCCATTGGACCATTAGCTTCTTTGGGTCCAACAATCGAAGCAGTTTCTAATATTATAGGTGGATTATCAAAACATACAGTTTGTTTTCCAATTTTATGCATATAAAAATCTCCTTTACTTATAAAACTTCCCTTTAATTGAACATAAAAAAATTCATTAGATAAATATTACTGCTATAATTCCAATTATTACTGAAGTTGATATACCAAATACTAAAACCGGTCCTGCAACAGTAAACATTTTGCCACCAACTCCCATAACATATCCTTCGGACTTATATTCTATAGATGGAGAAACGATTGAGTTAGCAAACCCTGTTATTGGTACTAATGAACCAGCACCAGCAAATTTTCCAATTCTGTTAAACACATTTAATGCCGTTAAAATAGCAGAAATTGCGATTAATGAAATCGATACTACAGTCGATGCCATAGTATTATCCATTCCTTTAAACATGCAAAAGTCCAATATAATTTGACCAATTGAGCAAATTAATCCTCCAACCCAAAAAGCATTAAAACAATCCTTCAATATTGGTGAATTAGGAGACTTTTGTTTTACATACTCATTGTATTTTTTATTTGTATTTATCTGTTCCATTCTAATTTCCTCCTTTCGATTGAAAATAATTACAATTTTTTATTTTCTATCCCTATCAATCATAAATGTTAAATCAATATCCACATAATATTCAGTTATTTTATCACCATTAATCTTTGCTTTTTGATTTACGACAGTAACACCTGTTAAATAATCTATAGTCTTAGATGCTTCTGCTATTGTTTGCACAATTGCATCTTTCCATGAAACTTTAGATGTTCCAGTTACCATAATATGTTTTTCCATAAGCTTTCCTCCAATTTTTTATTCATACTCTAGCTTTTCCAGAAACAAAAAAATTATGCAAAAATAATGACAATTTTCACATAATAAAAAAATAATATATTAATTCGTTTTAATTTTGATTTCACCTTTCGCTATAGCGAATATATGAATTAAATTTCTAGATTTAATACTAATTTGATAAAATCTTTTAGAATTCTAATAATTAACGTTAATACTTTTATAGGTTTTCGCCTATTTAAAGTATTTGAATTATATACTTTAAAATACAAGAAAACAAGCATAATCATGTATCAAATTACGACACATTTTTTGCTTGTTTGTATTGATCTTATTTCAATATTCTCAATGAGTTTAATACTGTTATTAGTGTCGCCCCAACGTCAGCAAATACTGCTTCCCACATGTTTGCAACTCCGAATACGCTTAGTATTAATACTACTATTTTTACTCCTATAGAAAATATTAAGTTTTGTTTTATTATTTTACTTGTTTTCTTTGAAGTATCTATTGCACAGTCAATTCTGTCTATCGAGTCTGTCATTACAACAATGTCTGATGCTTCTATTGCAGAACCAGAGCCAACTCCTCCCATTGATATTCCAACATCTGCTCTTGCAAGTACTGGTGAATCGTTTATTCCGTCCCCAACAAATGCTACTTTGCCGTTTGTGCCTTTATATTTTTCTAATTCTTTTTCAAGTTCAGAATATTTTTGGTCTGGCAACATTTCTGCTTCAAATTCACTTATTCCAAGTTCTTCGGCAATTTGTTTTGCTGCTTTTTTGTTGTCTCCAGTAAACATTTTAGTAACTATTCCTCTAGAATTTAGAGCTTGTATAGCCTCTTTTGTACCATGCTTTGCTTCGTCTTTTAGTAGAATTGCACCTACTAATTCATCATCAATTTTTAAATAAATTTTTGTACTTTCTGCAATTTCACCTTCTTTTCCAACTAAAGATGAATTCCCTACTAAAACTGTTTTTTCATCAATTTTGTATTTTATTCCCTTACCAGTTATCTCTTCATAATTTTCTACTTTTTTAGTTTCAACATTTTTTGCATTTCTTACTATCGATTTTGCAATTGGATGGTTCGAATAGCTTTCGCCCCATACAACATATTTTAGTACATCGTTTTCCATATATTTATCACTGTAAACTTCAATTTTAGAAATTCCAAATTGACCTTTTGTAAGTGTTCCGGTCTTATCAAAAACAATTTCTTTTACGTCTTTTAATTCGTCTAAGTAGTCGCTTCCTTTTATCAAAATCCCTTCTTTAGATGATTTACCAATTCCAGAGAAATAGCATAATGGAACAGATATCGCAATGGCACATGGACAAGATATTACCAAGAAAATTAATGCCCTATATATTGAACCATTTTCTCCACCATATGTTACATTAGATATTAATGGCAAGAATATTCCCACTAATATTGCAATCCCGATAACGATTGGTGTATAAATTTTAGCTGCTTTATTAACAAAAGTTTCTGTCTTTGCCTTTTTATCAGTGGCATTCTCAACAAGCTCTAAAATCTTGCTAACAGTACTGTTTTCATACTTTTCTGTAACTTTTATTTCTAGTAAACCTTCTAATACAATACTTCCTGACAAAACAATATCATTTTCATCAACATCTTGTGGTTTAGATTCACCAGTCAAAGAAGCTGTATTTAAACTTGCAGTACCTTTTACAACAACACCATCAAGTGGAATTTTCTCTCCTTGTTTTGCAACAACAATATCTCCAACTTTTACTTCTGATGGCTCGACTATTTCAATTTCGTCACCTTTTTTTAGGTTAGCATATTCTGGCTTGATATCCATCAAATCTGATATAGATTTTCTTGTTTTATTAATAGCCTTCTCTTCTAGAATTTTACCAATTTCATAAAGAATAATAACCATTAATCCTTCAGAAGATTTTCCTACCAGATATGCTCCTATACACGAGATTGTAATAAGCAAATTCTCATTAATTGTCTTGCTCTTAAATAATAACTTCATTGCATTTTTTACTGTTTTAAATAACAAAACAGCATAGCCTAAAACTATAAATATAGTAGATGCTACTTTTGGCATTGGAACATATAGTCCAACCCCAGCAACAATTGCACCAATTACAAGTCTTAAAATATGAAGCCATAACTTCTTTCTATTTTCTTTTTGAACCTTTTCATTTTTTAAGTCTTTATTCTTACTATTAACCTCAAGTAGCTCAACCTCTGGCTCAATACTCTGTACAATCTTCTCAATTTCTTCCTTAGAAAGAGTATCTGTTTCATATGTTAATTTCATCTTTGCAAAATTTACATTTGCATTTTTTATTTCAGGATTTTTGTTTAACCCTTCTTGTATTTCATTTGCACAAGCTGCACAATCAAGCCCTGCAATTTCATACTCATATTTTTTCATACTGTCTCCTTTCGCCCATTAGGGACGCCCCTTTTCTGGGCAATTAACTTTCTTCTATGTGTTCTTTTCCAATCTCATAAATTTTTCTAACATGATCATCGTCCAAGCTATAATAAACCGCTTTACCGTCTTTTCTTCCTTTAACAAGTTTTGCTTGTTTCAAGACTCTTAATTGATGTGAAATAGCCGATGGTGTAGAATTTGTAATTGCTGCAATCTCTGATACATTAAGCTCTTCTTCTAATAATGCTGCAATTATTTTCATTCTTGTAGAATCCCCAAAAACCTTAAAATTCTCCGCTATATCAAATAATAAATCTTCATCTGGAAAATTACTTTTTATTTTATTTACCTTTTCAACATTGATGCTAATTTGTTCAACATTTTCTTCCATATAACTTCCTTTCTTGCTCTCTCGTTCTCTATATAAAGCATATAAATTTTTTTGTTGTTTTTCATTTGAATGATTGTTCATATATTCATTATATGTATAAGAGTATAAAATGTCAATATAAATTACATAAAATTTTATAAAAGCTTTTTTGTTGTAATATTGCAATTTTGCTAACTATTTTAATTATGTATATGTACTTCATATTTTGTACATATTATATTATGTATAGGAGTTCTTTTATATTTTTTTCTGTTAAAATATGGATAGAAAATAAAGATTTAAAATTGAAAGGACTCATTAACTGTGCAGTTTAAAAGAATTAAGGATTTACGTGAAGATAATGATTTACTCCAAAAAGATATAGCTGGTATACTTGGTATTTCACAACAATATTATTCTGAATATGAAAATGGAAAAAGGACTATTACTATATCTCATTTAATTACACTTGCCAAATATTATGATGTTTCTATCGATTATCTAGTTGGCCTTTCTAATTTTAAAGATGAAAATAAAAAAACGAATAAACTTGCATAAGCGCACAAGATTATTCGTTTTTATTTTATTATATTTTGCTTTTCCCCAAAAAAAATAACCGTCATATTTCTATAGCGGTTATTGTATTTAACTATTTCTTTTCTTCTTTTTTTGAAGACTTTGGCAATTCAATTTCATTTGTTATTATGTTTGCTTTGCCTAAAACCATTACTAATCCAATGAATAGTAGGATTATTCCAACAACTATTAACATTACAGATGTTGTAATATTGTTTCCTTGTACGCTGCTTTGTATTCCAGCAAATAGCAAACTAACACCAATTATTGCTAACATTATCCAAAATACCCATACTATTGTTTTTACTTCTTCGTTTTTCTTAGCCATGTTTATTCCTCCTTCGTTAATTCTTTCTACATTATATTTAATAAATTTGCAAAAGTCAATATTTTATGCTATACTTCTCTACATTTTATTATTAGTCTTTGCGTTCCGTAATTTTTACATGTGATTAATGTCATTTCTCTTTTTCCATTTGTTAACTGGCTAGTGCAACTAACATCTGTTGGTTCCACTATGTACTTATTATATGCCTCATATGTAACTGTTTTTCCTGTTGCCAAATCTTTTAAAGTGGCTATATCTCCTATTTCCATTTGATTTAACTTTCCAAATAATTTTCCATTTGCATAATTATGGCCTACTATACAATAGTTTCCTATTTTGTTTGGACCATTGCCCCAATATTTATTAAGTGAAATTTTTAGCAACTCATCTGATGTTTCTGAAAGTACTGGGTAACTTATTCCTATACAAGGAATAGATAAAATGGATTCTGTCATATCTGCATATGGATCTTCTTGGGAATCCTTATTGTCTGAAGATTGATTCTGGTTTGGTGTATCATGAATTTCTCCATCCGCATCATTTGATTCTTGTTCATCTAGCGCTATTACTAATACATCATTTACTATGTTTTTTGTTGTATTATCATTAGCAATTGTATTGTTAGTATTTTCTATTTGGCTTAATATTGCATGCGCCACTTCTTCGCTCTTATTTCTATCATTTTCCGCATATATATAATATGAAAATAAAACACAAATTAAGAAAACGGATAAAAAGAATCTTATTTTATACATTCTTTTTTTACGTTTTATTTCTGGTGTTATGTATAACTTTTCAGTGACTAAAATTTGATTCATTTTGTACCGCATTCCTCCCTTTTTTTATTTTTCAAAATTTACATATCTATTATGATTATAACATTTTTTGTTTTATTTTTAAAGGCCTTTTTTTATTTTTGACATTACCTCCAAAATTACTAGTTTTACCTCATCACAATATTATTTTCATAATAACATGTTTTTTCATTTTTTTAATTTTTAGTAATATAACTAAATATTTATGTTTTATTTTTTCTCACTAATATAATCTGCAATTTTTCCAAATTGTTCTAATGTTAAACTCTCTCCTCTTACATTTTCATCAATTTCAAGCTCTTTCCACATATTTTTTACATCTTCTTTACTATGCATTATGTTGTTATTTATTAGCACATTTGATAGTGTTTTTCTGCGTTGCATAAAGCTTTTTGATATTATATTGAATAGTAATTTTTCATCTTTTACTTGAATTTTTTTACCTTTTCTAACTTTTAATTTAATTACTTCAGATTCTACTTTTGGACTAGGCACAAATGATTCTTTTGGAACTTTTATAATACTTGTTGCATCTGAATAATATTCAACAGCATATGTTATTGCTCCTGCAAGCCTTGTTCCCGTTTTTGCAGTTAGCCTTTCTGCTACTTCTTTCTGCACCATTACTATTATTTCATCTATATCTAGTCTATTTTCTAATAGTTTCATTATAATTGGAGTACTAATATAATATGGTAAATTTGCAACTATTTTTACACTTTTTATTTCTGTTTGTTTCCTTTTTTCTGCAATTATTTCATTCAAATTTATTTTTAATATGTCTTCATTTATTATTTCTAATTTACTTTCAGCTTGGTCGTTTATATTTAGAATAAATCTATCTTGTAATATATTTACCATTCTTTTATCAAGCTCTACTGCAATAACATTATTTGCTTCTTTCAATAGTCTATTAGTTAAAACACCAAGACCTGGCCCAATTTCTATTATTAAATCTTGCTTATCTATATTAGAGCTACGTATTATTTCATCTATAACATTATCATCTACCAAAAAGTTTTGCCCCAAACTTTTATTAGCCTGTATTTTATATTTATGTAATATTAGTTGTGTTTCTTCATATACATTCATTTTTCGCATTCCTCTCTTCTATTTGCAGTTTTAGTTAAAAAATAATTAAATTTTGACAAGTAAAATAAGTTTACATTGAATAACTTATATTTTGTGTATAAAGCCTAGTTGTAAATGGAATTTAACACGGTCAAAATTATAATCATTTTTAGCTAATCAGTGTTGCACCTACTATACCTGCATCATTCCCTGCTTGAGCTGTTAATATTTTAGGTGGATTTTCTTTATTAAATAAATATTCTCCACTATAAATTTTTTCTTTTAATCGCCCGAATATTAATTTTTCATAATGCGACATACTTCCACCTATGCTTATCGCTTCGGGTTCTAATATGTTTATTATGTTTGCTATTCCTAATGCTAAATTATCAACATATTCTTCTAATAGATTTTTCACATCATCATTATTCATATTTTCTTCTACTGCTTTTGTTAAGTCTGCAGCACCAACATATTCTGTAATTCCTAGTATTTTTTGCATTTGCTCTTTGAATTTTTTCTTTGAGCAATATGCTTCAAAACAACCTTTATTACCACAGTTGCACTGTTCTCCATTTTTATTTATTACCATGTGTCCAAATTCGAATCCAGCATTGCGAATAGGTTTTATAAATTTGCCGTCAAAGAAAACTGCTCCGCCTATTCCTGTACCTATACACAAGAAAACACAATCATTATAGTCTTTAAGTGAACCTTTGTATTTTTCTGCTAATGCTGCACATTTTCCATCATTTTGTAAATTTATTTTTAGTTCTTTACTTCCAAATGCTTCTCTTAATTTTTGAGTAATATTAAACTCTTTTATTTCTAAATTCACAACATTTTTTATATATCCATCTTTGGGATTTCCAGGTGTTGCAATTCCAATACTCTCAATCTGACATAAGTTATATCTTGTACTCTGTAATATTTCATTAATTCCGTGAACAATTGAACTTACTATATAATCTTCTAAACTTACATTTCTTCTATCATTCATGTAATAAGTTCTTTTTTCTATTATTTCGCTATTTTCATCTACCAAGCCAATTGCAACATGGCTTCCACCTAAATCTATTCCAAATTTCATAAATAGTCTCCTTTTAATTTCACAATACAATATTAACATATAATTTTAAAAAATGCAAAAAAAATTCGCCCAAAATGGGGCGTCCCCATTGGGCGAAGGTTTTATACTCCTGCTGCTGAAAACATGAATGTTCCCATGTATACTTGAATACAAGGTACAAGTACAACTACAACAACAAATATTAATAGAACACCAACTATCGAATATACTAATTGTGGCAATACAGCCATAATTTTATCCATTGTATTTTTTATATCAACATCCATATATTCTAATAATTTTTCCATCATTGCAGATAAGTCAGTTTGCATACCTACCTTTAACATCTCGGTTATCATTGTTGAACCAAGGCCTGCTTTTTCGAATGGTTCTATCCATGATGTTCCGACTAAAATATTGTTTATAGATGTTTCTACCATGGCTCTCATAACAAAGTTACTTACTACATTTTTACTAACATCCAAAGCATCTTGAATTCTCATTCCATTCTCTAGGTTTAGTAACATTGCTCTCATAAGCCTCGAGTAATCCATAGTATAGTTTAACTTTCCAAATATAGGCATTGTATATTTAAAGTAGTCGAAATTATATTTTCCTTTTGGTGTATTAATATATGCAAATATAATTCCTACAATTACTGCAATTATTCCAGTTGGTACATACCAATGTGCAGCAATCCATTCTATCACATGTGAGAACGCTATTGTTATTGCAGGTAGTGTATCTTTTGTTCCAACTTCATCATATACATTTTGTATTGTAGGTATTGTATATAAACTTCCTACAAATAATAATGCTATTAATGCTACCAATTGTATTACATTTGGAATTATTATTTTCTTTAACTTCTTGCTTGTATCTGTACTAGTGTCTAGGTATTTTACAGCCTGTTGAAGTGATTGTGTTAAAGAGCCCGAAAGTTCTCCTACTTTTATCATATTTATATATATATATGGAAATATGTTTTCGTAATATTCCATGGTTGTGTACATATATTCACCGGCTTCTAGTCCAGCTAATATATCTTCAAGCACACCTCTAAAAGTAAGGTTTTCTGTACTTTCTATTATTGTGCTTAATGCATGTATATTATTGAAATCTGCCTTTTTTAATAGGTAAAAGTTTTGGGTAAATACCATTATGTCTCTTGTTGTTACTTTTTCTTGTTTAGAAATAGCAAGGTTTACTTTTTCAATAACTGATTGCTTTTTTCTTCCTCTTCCTTGTATTACACTTGAAGAGTTTGCTGTTTTCATTATTTCATCTATATCTGTGACATTTTTCTTTTTTACATTTACTTTTTTTCTTCCATAACCAACTTGAACAACATCTATAGGTGTTAAGTTACCTTCTTTTAGTCTTTTTACTAGAGTCTGTTTGTTTCCACTTTCAACTCTGTTTTTTACTATTACTCCTTCTTTAGTAATAGCTCTGTATACATACTCTGGCATTTTTTCGCATACCTCCTTCTCTATTCAAACTTAGTTTAAAAATTAATTTTATACATAAATAATTTATAATATACAAAAATTAATGTTTTGATATTTAATTAATACCCAATATGGTTTCCGTTATTTCCTCTTTTTATTTTTAATTGCATTATTGTTCTATTTAGTATTTCTATATTCTTTTCTTCTATTTGAGCCTTTGCTTGGTCTAATGTTATTCTATCATCAACAAATAGTTCAGCAATTGAATTTATTAAACCTATGCTTCCATTTGCCGAGCCGCTTTGTATTGCATCTTCTATTTCTGAAACACTAAGTTTCTCTTTTCTTATTATACCAGAAATAATATTATCTACAACCATAACTTCTGGAACTAATACTAACTTTCCATCTTTTCCACGAATTAATCTTTGTGAAGTAACTAATTTTAATAGTGAAGCTATCATATATTTTATACTTTGTTGGTCAGATATTTCATAGAAGTTTATCATTCTATCTATTGTTTCTGCACAAGATTTTGTGTGTAATGTTCCTATTACCAAGTGTCCTGCTTCTGCTGTTTCAATTGCAGCATCCATTGTTTCTCTATCACGAATCTCACCAATTACTAGAATATCGCAGTCCTCTCTTAAACAGTTTTTAACACCATCTTTATATGTTAAAACATCTTGTCCATAGCCAACTTCCTTTTGTACTATTACAGATTGCTTACATTTATGCTTGAATTCTACTGGACTTTCAAGTGTAAGTATTTTCTTATTTTGCGTTTCATTTATTTCGTTTATCAATGCGTTTAAAGTTGTTGTTTTACCAGAGTTTGTCTTACCAGTTACAAGAACTAAGCCTTGTGGTTGGTACATCATTCTTCTTACTATGTCTGGAACACCAAGTTCATCAAATGTTGGTAATTCATTTTTTATAAGTCTTAATGTAAATACTGGAACATCTCCAGATAAAGATATGTTCACTCTGAAACGAAGTCCGTTAAACTCAAATGATGAATCTAGTTTTTTTGTTTGTGTAAAAACTGCATCTTTATCTATGTTACCTCTTATGAAATAATCATAAATATCTGCCATATCTTCTGGCGTAAGATTATCACATCCTTCATATGGAGTTAAATGTCTTGCAATTCTTAGCATTGGTCTAATTCCACTTATTAAATGCACATCTGATGCATCTTTTTCTATCGCTGTTCTTAAAATATCATCTACATCTACCATGTTACTCTCCTTTTGGTATATTACCTTTATTTTAATATATAACTAGTTTAGAATTTAATTCTTTTAACGTTGTATATCCATTTAAAATTTTATTAAATCCATCTATTACTAAAGGTTTGTACCCTTCTTCCATTGCTTTTTTTCTAATTTCCAAACTAGATTCGCCTTTTATTACTAGTTCTTTTATATCTTCTGTCATATTTAATATTTCGAATATACCAATTCTTCCATAAAAACCACTATTGTTACAATATTGGCATCCAACAGTATCATATGTGTATTTCCCTGTGAAATCATATTCTACTCCATATTTTTTTGCAATACCATTTATTATATTTTTTTCTTCCTCTGTATATTCTCTCTTTACTGCACATTTAGGGCATACTCTTCTTACCAATCTTTGAGATAATGAAGTCGCAAGTGTACTTGCAATATCATAATCAGATACACCAATTTTTCTTAGTCTTGTTATAACTTCTATACTATCTATTGTGTGTATTGTTGATAAAACATAGTGTCCAGTTTGACCTGCTTGCATAGCTATTTCAGCAGTTTCTCTATCACGAATTTCTCCAACTAGAATTATATCTGGGTCTTGTCTTAAAACAGTTCTTAAAGAATCTGAGAATGTAGCCCTTGCATCAACTTCTATTTGGTTTAGTCCTGGAATTCTTATTTCAACTGGATCTTCAATTGTTGTAACATTTATTTCAGGTTTATTCAAGAAGTCTATAATACTGTATAATGTTGTTGTTTTACCTTCTCCTGTTGGAGCAGCTATTAAAACAATACTATTCTTTTTGTTGAAGCATTTCTTTACAAGCTCTGGATCATTTGGAAATCCTAATTCAAATATTTGCTGAACATCTGCATTTTTCTTTAAAAGTCTTAAAACAAATTTTTCACCATAAACATTTTTCTGTGAAGACACACGGATATTATAATCACTATATAATAAGATTCTACCATCCTGAGATTCTTGTTTTTCTTGGTGCATATTAGAAATTGCTTTTAATCTTCCTATTAACTGAGCTTGTTTATCTTTTTCTATTGTTGCAGCTGTAACTAGTTCACCATCAATTCTATATCTTACTCTTATAGAATTTTCTTCTGGCTCTATATGAATATCACTTGCTCTTTTTTCCATACCATTTTTTATTATAGAATTTACAAGTTCAGATATATCAGCATTTACATCAATAGTTTCTGTTGAAGCTATTTCCATTGAAGTTAAAATTTCATCAATAATACTGTCAAAAGTAATATATCTTTCCATTATTAAGCCTTTGTTTAAAAACAAAAGCCTCATATTTTCTAGCATTCTCTGGTTAGCCGTATTTGAGAAACATACCTTTATTTTTCCAGCTCCAGTTTCAAAAGGTATTGCTTTATTTCTTCTTGCAATATCAAGTGGTAAATAATCTGCTATGTTTATTTTTATATCTGCAGAACCTAATAGCATTGGTTTTTCGCCTAGAATGTCTGCTATTGCAGCAATTAAAGCATTTGGGTTTCCTATATGCAATTCATATAATATATCTCCAACTTTTTTTGAAGGATGCTCCTTTTGGTAATCTAATGCTTTGTTTATATCTTCCTCTTTAACAATTCCTCTTTTTACAAGTTCAATTCCAATTGGTTGTGTTCTTCTGTTATCCATACTTAAATATTCCTTTCTTAAAGTTCAAACTCAGCTAAAATTTATTTTCTAGCGTTTTCCTTATAAAAAATTTACCAATATTTTAGTGTATAATCTATTGTTTGGTTTATTAAATTTTGTGTTGAATCTCCTATAATAATTTTAATTGTAAGTATCTTTTTTTCAACATTATCTACTGTTTTTGTTGAACTAGTTACATTAAAATATTTTACATGTGATGCAACTTTAAATTCACCTCTATATATAGTTTCTTCTTCTTCATTATATGTGTATGTTGTATCATCACCAAATACAATAGTTTTAGTACTTTCGTCTACCCTAACTGATGTATTTGCTTTAGCATCAGTAATTAGACAACTATTAAGAGTGTCAAAGTCTCCAGCATTTTCTACTGTATCTTGCAAAGTATATACATTATTATAAAATAAATTACTTAATACTGTCATCATACCTAATACAGCTGTTAAAACTATCATATATATAGTAAGTGCTAATAAGGTTACTCCTTTTTCTGATTTAAAACTTTTATTAACCATTATTTTATAATTCCTTTATTTTTAATTTATTTATAGTTATTTCTTTTTGTTCACCATTTACATCATAGCTTACTGTTATTATTGCCTTTTTGAATAAATCCTCTTCTAATACCTCTGTGTTAAACGTAATTGTATAATCTTCGTCTATATCAACTTCACCCAGGTTTTCTAAATATGCAACAAAGCCATCATTAACATAATCGAAACTTTTTTCATCAACTTTTTCTAGTATAATTGTTGCATAAGCCATAGCATTCGCGCTTTTCTTTATTTCAACAGCTGTACGATACGCATTCAACATAAGTGAAACTATAACCCCAGTAAATAGACTTAATACTATAATACCAATTGTTAGGTCAATTCCTGTTATTCCCTTATTATTTGATATAATTCTTTTCATATTTTTTGTTTTCCTTTCTCAAGGTACATCTTCTAAAAGTTTGTTATTTTCAAAACTTATCCTCTATAGAAAATTATAAAGTTTGTAGCCAAAAGAGTAATTATATTCGTAACACATAGAAAAAAACCTATTGGTAATTTTTTATTTGTTTTACTATAGTTTGCCCCTTTTTTATTAATTTTATCAATTAAAACTTTTATAGACATTGCTAAAAGTGTAAATATTACAGTTAATATAGAACAACATTCGTATGTGAATATTAACATTATATTAAGTAAAATTAAACAATCCAATGTATAATTATTTTTTACCTTCTTCTTATAATAAATGGTATTTGCCATGGTTAATATTACTAATGTTAATAAGTATATGACATATCTATAAATACTAGCAGAGTCTACTATACATAGATATATTATATACACTGCTTCTACTATTGTAAGATATAATGTTACTTCATTTTGGATGTTTATTTTTTCTTTATCAATTCCAGATATGATAAATAGACCAGCCATATATAGCAAGCCAAAGATAAAATATACAATTGTTTGTGCTGTTAAAGTATATATGTTAAGTTTTATTGATAATGCAAATAATATAAATACTAGTCCTGAGCAAAATTCTAATATAAAATATCTAGGACGTATTTTTTCTTTACAATACCTGCACTTTGCTCCTAAGAATATATAACTAAATAATGGTATCATATCCCAGAATGATAATTTATGGTTGCATTTTGGGCAATATGACCTTGTATGTGTTATATCTTCCCCTCTTGGTATTCTATAAACAGCAAGTGTAAAAAAGCTTCCAAAAGTTATTCCTATAAGAAATATGTAAATATATAATAGTAAGTTCATGTTTCTCCTTTTTATTTTAGGATTTCTTATTTTGTTTTATTGTTTGTACTTCATTAATGTTAGTACTTAAATTCTATTATGTAAAAAAGGTTACCTAAAAAGGTTTTTTCAAATGTTTTAGGTAACCTTATTTTATAAATATTAATAGTTTGTATTTATTTTATAATAAATTATTAACTATTCAACTGTTGTAACAGTGTAATTTGTTAATTCTACTGTAACTGTATATGTTGTACCATCTTTTGGTGAGTATTTTACAGTATTTTCAGCTGTTCCAGCTGTAAATTTGCTATCACCAATTGCTGTAACAACGTTTGCTACTGTACCAGTAGCTATTTTACCAGTTAGAACATCAATTTGTACTGATTTAAGAGCAGATTCAACAACTTCTCTAGCATAAGCTTTATCTTGAGCTGCTTGAGATGATTGAGCCTTTGTTACTATACCATTGTTTCCTAATACCATGCTGATTGAAACACCTGCTAATATTAAAAGAACAACTATAGTTACAACTAATGCTACTAAAGTGATACCTCTTTCTTTCTTAAACATACTTAATTCCTCCTTTGATAAATTTTTGTATATATTTATAAAAAATATAACCGAATTTAATTATTTTCCACTAATATTATTAAAATAGTGGTCTGTTGAGTCCGGATTCTTGTTTGTGTTATTGTTTCCAGACGGTGTAGTTGTATTTTCTGTAGTATTACCCGATGCAGAACTTGTAGTGCTTGAAAATGGGTTTGCTTTTCCAGATTCATAGCTTTTGTCTTGTCTTTTTATTGTTAATTCTGAATCTGGTATTTCAAGTGTTATATTCTGTTTTGGATAATCTACTATTTCTTGACTTATTTCATCCTTTATTGTATTGGATATTTTATATGCTTCTACTGTACTTGGAACCACTTTGTTGTTTGGTATATAGTCGTAAAAAATAACTCCAAAAACTAAACATACTGCTATGCATAAAAGCAATATTATAAATATTTCTTTTACTATTGACTTCATTTTTTACTCCTTCCTTACTGTACTGTAGTATTTGTATTTGCTTGTTCATTTGTATCATTTGAGCTTTTTGAACTACTTGAATTTGAGCTTGCGCTTGAAATTGTTTCAGCCTTTATTGCTACATTGTTTACTGTAAATGTTGCTGTTACATTTTCACCACTAGCAGTCATCTTAAAGTTTTCTATTCTAAATGCCAATTCAGAATCATTTTCTAATGCATATATATAGTTTATAACTCCAATATAACTTCCTGTAGTTGTAAAGTTCAATGTGTATTTGCTATTTACTCCTGTAGATGATACATCCCATTTTAGTGTAACACCTTCTCTTGTTGCATATGAACCAATTTTATTCCATAAGAATTCCATTGCATATGTTTGTTCAAGATTAGCATCTTGTATTTCCTTATCTGTACTTACACTTGCTAAATCTAAATATTTTTGTTTAGCTGTTGTAAGGCTTTTAGTTGCAGTTTGTAAATCATCAATTTTCTTTTTATAAGTTACATTTTTAAGATTGTTTAACTCATCTATTTCACTATCCAAGTTTAAACTTTCTTTTTTTATATCATTAATACTTAATATGTGAAAATTTCCAACTGTAAGTCCTTTTGCCATACATATAATTATAACTGCTGTTAAAAGTACAGAAATTACTGTAATTAAAATGTCTTTCATGGCAACTCTCCTTCTATTACAATTTTTACAATGCTACCTTCTTTTGTTGCTTCTGAAGATACTACAGATGAAGGCTCTAATACTCCTTTTGATTTTAACAATGCTTTAAAATATGCTAATTGCTCATATTTTTCTGATTGTGCATTTATTACAATCTTTCTAGCACTAGGGTTTTCTATTGATGTAAGCACAACTTCTTTTGGAATAACATACATTATTTCACTTAAAAATGTAGTAATTACATTTTTATATGCATTTTTTGTATTTGCAGCATCTGATGCATTTTGTAAATTTGTTGTAAGTGTTGTATATTCAGATGTTTTTGAATTTATTTTTTCTTTATCCCTATCAATTAATGTTATCTGAGTGTTTATATCTGCTTTTGTATTGCTAATTTCTTTTTCTTTATCTTGCATTCCATAATTTATATATGTTGCAAGTCCTCCATAAACTACTAACAATACTAATACTCCGAAGAAATCACGCATAACCCATTGTTTTACTTTTGGTGAATTTAAGTTAATATTAATTTTCTTTTTACCATTGTCTTTTCCTTTTTTTCCACCAATTGTAATATCTGAGCCTAATGCTTCTTTAAGTTGTTCCCAAGTATTCTTTTTATTGAAGTTCATATTAGCAAGTCCATATTCAAGCCCTTGTAGTGCAAGTGAAATTGCAGAGTTTACTTCAATATAATCCTTTATATTAATTTTTGGACTATCCTCAATGAAAAATGGTTTTAATATTTCACATTTAATTCCATCTAATAGTTCTTCAAAGTACAAATCTATATTGTTTATTACAGAAGCTGTTCCTGTAATATATACTTTGTTTATCTTTATTAATGATGCCCCTATTACATCTTTTACTTGGTTTGCTATTGTAAATAAATTTGGTACAATATATCCCAAATAATCATTTTCTTGTTGCTGTAGTTCTTGTCCTTCCATAGTATAAATAGTTGTATTTTTGCATATTTCATATGCTTTTAAATACGAATTTTTTTTTGCATTTATTTCATCTAAAATCTGTTGTGCTCCAACATCAAGGTTTTGAACATCATATATTTTGCTTCCAACAAGTGTTGTAATACTTGTTTTATCCTCAATATTTACTATTAATGCATTTTCTTTTTCATTTGTCTGTGCAATATTTGGAATTGTTAATGCAATAGGAGTAATATTTTGAAGTCTCTTTCCATCAAAATTTTGTAAAATTTGATTTATTTTCATCTTGTTTTCAGCAACGTGTATTACTTTTATTTTCGTCTTATCATTTTGGTCATTAACAATAGCATACCTTGACTCTAAAGCATTAGGATTGTATTGTTTCTCTACACATAAAGATTCAAATTCAGTTTCAATAGCTTTAGCTAAATCTTTTTTACTTAACAAATCTGACATGTAAAAATAATCATACATTTCATCTGTTATATTTACACTTATTTGATCTTTAAAGCTAAAGGTTTCAGATACTATTTGGTCAATTGTTTGTAGTAAATCAGAATAAATCTTTATTCCAAAAGCGTCGACCTTTAAGTCATCTTTTTCTTTAGTTATTTTCGCATATTTTATTATATTGCTATCTATATATATTCCTAAACAACTAGCCATCCCGATTCCTTTCACTTATTTTTTCTATATTTATATTTTACAATTTTCATCAAAAAAATACAATAAAATATAAATTATAATTCATTCATTAATATTTTATCTTTTTTTAAGAAAAAGTCAACATGTATGAGTGAATAGTAATTAAAATGTAACATTGTAATATTTCTGAAATTTTTAATAAAATAATAACTTGTATTTTTAATCCAGCCATAAAAAATAATACTTTATTTTTCAAGTTTTAAATTTTTAATTAGAGTTTCATGTTATTTTCTAATCAAATTTTTTAGCTTTTGAAAAATAAAGTACTATCTTCTATTATAATTATTTATGCTACTAATGTTTTTATTATTGCTACTACTATTATTAAAATTCCAAATATAACTCTATATACTGCAAATATTTTGAAACTTCCTTTTTTTATATACTTTAGTAAGAATTTTATTACTAGTAAGCCTACCAAAAAGCTTGCTAATACACCTATTATAAATGGTACGCTAAATACAAAATCTTTAAATTTCAACATTGTTGCTGCAAATACTATTGGTGTTGATAATAAAAATGAGTATTTTGTTGCAGCCTCTCTAGTTACACCCATGGCTCTTGCCGTTGTAATGGTAACACCAGAACGAGATACTCCCGGTATAAAAGCAAGTGCTTGTGATAACCCAATTAAAAATGTTTGTTTTAGCGTCATTTCTTCATATTTTACTCTATTCTTAGAATTTTTATCTACAAAGTACAATACAACACCCATAACCATTAATGCTATTGCAATTATTATTGGTCTATTTAACATGTCTTGACAAAAATGATCTAATAAAAATCCAATTATTCCTCCTGGTATTGTTGCTAAAACTATGTACCAAAACATTCTTCCTTGTACTGTTTTTTCTTTTTTAACAGCATATTTAAAGCCGCCTTTTATAAGTTCTATCCAATCCTTAAAAAATACAATTACTATTGCAAGCAATGTTCCAAAGTGAAGTGCTACATCAAATCCATTAAAAGCTTCTGTAAAGCCTGGTTGATTTATCCAACCAAGCATCCATGGTATAATATTTAAATGTGCAGAACTAGATATCGGTAATAATTCCGTTATCCCTTGCACAATTCCTAAAATAAGTGCCTGATATATTTCCATTTTCTTTTTTCTCCTTATATTTTATTATATTTTCCTACATTATAAATATGAATATTTAATACTAGCAAAGTAATACACAATATAATTCTATTTTTATAATCTCTTTACTTTATAAATGTAACTTTTACATTGTTCTTTTACTTTTTCATAGAAATTTTCATATTTCTATAATCTTATTCTTTCTCTATTTCATTATCTAAATTAATTGTTTGCTGTTTTGTTTTCTTTACATTTTCCATCATTTCTATATCATTATTATTTAATTTTCCAACTATCTTACAAGTATTATCTAAATATAGGTCTATGAACATTTCTTTTTTACTTAATGTTCTCTTCTTGGTTTTCTTTTTACCATCTACGCTTAATCGTGGCTTATTTACTTCATCAATTATTGGCATAAATATATTTTCATCAGCCATTTTATCGTATAATGTTGGATTTTCTTCTATAGCAATATTCGCATAGTTTTTGGCTTTTTCGGTTTCGCCCTTTATCATTGCAATTCTTGCCAAATAATAATATGCTCCAGATTCCACTTCTTCTGCATCAATGCATTCCATGAAATACTTTTCAGCTTCTTCTAGGTCACCATATAGCAGATTAATTTGGCCCAAACTATAGCGAGCATGGTATAACGCACTATTTATTTGTGCTGCTTTTTCATAGCATTCCTTTGCCTTTGCAAAATCGTTTAACAGTGTATATGTCATTCCTAAATGATAGTATAAATCATAATCTGCTGGTCTATATTTTAATGCATTCATATAGACTTGAACCGCTTCTTTAAATTCTTTCTTACTATTTAATATATCTGCTAAAATCATGCTTGCTTCATAGTAATCTGGCTTATTTCTAATAAGTTCTCCTAAAATTTCAATTGCTTCCTTTTCTCTTCCAATACTACCACATAGCTTTCCTATTTTTAGGTATATTTCTTTATCATCTTGATTTAGTTCATAAGTTTTTTCATATTCTTCTAAGGCAAGCTCATATTTTTCTGCCTTTTCATATATTTCTGCTAAATATTTATGACCCTTTATGGAATTAGGATATTTTTCTACCAATTGTAGCAAATACTTTTTTGCGACCTCTTCTTTTCCAATTAATATAGTAACTTTTGCAACCAAAACATAGAATACTTCTGCAAAATCAATCTTCTTTTTATATTCTAGCCATATGAAAAAGATTGGTAATATTACAGATAATAAATACATTATTAATTTTACAATTGCGCCAAAGCTTTTACCAAAGCTTAACTCTATAAAATTTATGGCAATTCCAACAAATTGCGTAATTAATAAATAAACATAGCTTGTATCATTTTTTCTTATAAATTTTATAAAAATGAGTATAAATAATGTAAATGCAAACAAGTTGAATATTATTTTTTCAAGCATTGTTCTCTCCTTAATTATTTATTTTCAAACTCTTTTTTATAATTTTCTAGAGCTTCTTGTATTATTTTTTCTGCCTCTTCTCTTCCCATCATTTTATCAACTGAAGTAACTTTTCCTTCTAATTGTTTATACACTTCGAAGAAATGCATAATTTCTGCAGATGTTTGTGCTGGTATTTCAGATATATCTCTATACTCATTTAAGAAAGGGTCCTTCTTTGGTATAGCGATTATTTTTTCATCATCTTCTCCGCTATCTGTCATTCTAAGTACCCCAATAGGATAACACTCAACCAATGTAAGTGGATAAATTTCTTCTTGACAAAGTACAAGGACATCAAGAGGATCATGATCCCCTGCATATGTTCTTGGTATAAATCCATAATTGGCTGGATAGTGAGTTGCTGTATATAATACTCTATCTAATCTTAATGCTCCAGTTTTCTTATCAAGTTCGTACTTATTTTTACATCCTTTTGGTATTTCAATTACTGCTAAAAAATCATTTTTTTTTATTCTTTCTTCATCAATGTCATGCCAAATGTTCATATAAATTCCTTCTTTCCTTTTTGATATTTTTTATTTTAAGGCATTTATATGAAAAAGTCTAGTATTTTAAGAATAAATCTGAAAATTTTCAAAATTCATTCTTTACTCTCCCCATTATACTTCTCTATAAAATTAAAATTTTTCATAATTTTGTTTGTATGCAAAAATTTATTTCATAAATTTTCTGTGCAATATTTTCTATTATTTAAAAATTAAATTTCATGTGTTTAATTTTAATTATTACATTACTTCAGAAATCAAACAAATTATACTATCTTATTTTTATCAGTTTTCTACACAACTTATTAAATCCACTCTGACTAAAATATTGAATAGATTGACTTGATAAAAGTTTTTCTTCCATAGCAAACCTATTCCATTCTTTTTCAGAAGGAATTATTCTTGTTATATTCATATATAATTGTAGTGCTTGCATACTTTGGTTGTATTTTTCTAACATTACCATCTCACCCTATATAATTCTGTTATTTCTACATTTAATGCTCTAGCAAGTCTTACCATTACAAGTAAACTAGGGCTTTTAAATGCCTTTTCAATATCACTAATGTGCGCAACTGATACACCACTTTTTCTTGACAATCCTGAAATTGTCATTCCTTTCTGCTCGCGCACCTCTTTTACTAAAATTTCTATATGCATACTTCCTTCACCGGTTCTTCTTCAAAATTTTAAATATTAAATCATACCTAGCTTTCGCTATGGCGAATATTGTAACTTTTTTATTTATTTTTACTTAAATGTTTATAATTAGAAACGGTGCTCTACCTAATATAGCAATTATTTTGTACATTTTATAATATCACATTTTTTGGAAATTTTATTTTAAATCGTTCGACAAATTTTGACATAAAATTTACTTTTATTTTATTTTCTCATATTGGGTTAAAATTATACGCTAAATTTTCAAATTTCGGCATTATATCTGTTTATTAAGACTTTTATTTTTATTAAGCTTTACCCAAACACAAATAATTTTGAGCTTATAGAATTTAAATTGAAACATAGTTTTAATAGCCCAAATACTGTTTTTTATAGATTTTTATTTTAATTTTCTCAACATTTTTCATTTTTTTCATTTTTTCTATTGACAAATACTCCTCCTTTGTAGTACAATACATTTCGTTAGCCAGTTAAGTGACTTATATGCAGATGTGGCGGAACTGGTAGACGCACAGGACTTAAAATCCTGCGGTTGAATAAACCGTGCCGGTTCGATTCCGGCCATCTGCACCAAAATGAGAAACTGTATTAGAACAGTTTCTTTTTTGTTTTACACTAACACATATAAACCGGAATCGAAAAGGAGGATCAGAAAATAGTCCTGTGGACTATTTTCCCGACGCGGCTCGACGATTCCGCCCATTTGCACCAATAGGTATAAAAATTTTTTACTTTTGCATAAAACAATTAAACTATAACTTATATTTAATTATAGCTATAGTTTAATTATAAATTTATTCAATCTCTTCCATTTCTTCCATATTTTCAATATCTTCAATGTTCTCAAATTTTTCTGCATTATTTGCAGTTATACCATCTTCCTTTTTATTAATGTTATTAATCACCGTAATCCCCAATATTATTAAAATTATTGCTGAAATACATAAAACTAATTTTTTATTCATAAGTTTTTTCCTCCTTTAGTCCTATATTATACAATAATTACCATTTTTTCAAGTTTCTCTTAGATTTTTTTATTTGCAGGCATTTTCAATTCTAGTAACAAACTCTGGCATATTTTTTATCTTAGACACTTGATCCTTCATAAAGTCTTTTAATAAATCTGCTTCCTCTTTTGTTAATTCTTCATTTTCAAGAATATCTAAGACTAATTTATCGCCTTTGATTTCTATATCGTCTTCTGAATAATATCCATCTTCTCCTGAATACTCATTTTGTGCAATTTCAGCTTTTAAAGCATCATATTCACTTGCTTTAAATTTTCGTATTATTTCTTCAATTTTTTTATTTCTAGCTTCATTTTCTTCTTCTGATTTTCTTAGTTTTTCTTCAAATTCTGGACTGAAAACCGTTTCTTCTTCAAAAATGTCATTTGAAGGTCTTATATAGGCTTCTTCTGGCACATTTTGAAGTATTGGCTCTGGTACATCAGGCACTACTTTAACTTTTTCAATTATTGTAGAAACTGCTTTTATACTAACTGGAATTATAATTAGGGTTAAGATGGTTAAAACTATTAATATTTTTTTACTTTTCATATCTATTTTCTCCTCGTATAATATTTTTGAGTTATATGTTTTTAGCACCTCCGTATATACAATTTCTAATTTGTAGTATTAATAATAGCATTTAACTATTTTTTCACCTCCCTTTTATTTTTTTAATCTTGATTACCATATCTACATATAAGATACAACTACTAAAGAAAACAGATGCATTAATTTTTAATTTTTTTTAAAAAATATATAAATGAGACAAAACACATATTAGTGATGTCTCATTATTTATTATTTATTCTTCTATTTTTAGAATTTTATCATTTATTTCAAGTCTTATAGACTTATTTTTATCTATTTTATTTTTAGTAATATCAAATTGCAAAATGCATTCATCTTGTTTATCATTGCTATCAATTATTATTTCTGTTCCTTCATAAGATTTTTCTCCAATATATATTTGTTTACTATTAATATATTCTTTAGCATTTAATATAATATACATCCCCGTATCATTTACTATACATTTTTTTATCTCAATATCATCCGTATTTTCAAAATTATAAAATTCGATGTTCTCTCTATTAACAAATTTCTCTGCTATATCAATTTTAAAATCACAATCACAATCTATTCTTATTACATTTTTCTCATCATACAATATTATACGATTAAAGCTTACATTTAATTGTTTCATTTTAGGATGTTCTTTTGAATAAATAAATACTAGTTCTTTTTTCTCTTTATTATCTGTACAATTTATTTTCTTGCTTCCTTTTACTGTTTTTACTTCATTCTCATCAGTATAACTATATATAACATTTTGATTTTCATCTTTTATATCTAAATAATTTACTGCCATTCTATAATTTTCATCCATGCTTTTAGCTGAACATAATGAAAATACTATATATAAATTTATATCATCTACCATCACATAATCTACCTTTATCTTGTAGTCTTTATTAATTGTGACATAATTCATATTAACATTCTGAATATAATTTTCTTTTTCTATTGCATCTACTACGCTGTCATTATTTATATTTATACTACTTAATGAAAATATATTTTTAAAAAATGATACAATATTTTGTGCAAACACTCCTCCTGTAGTTAAAGTAGTAATAGCCAATATTGTTATAGCAATTTTACGGATTCCGAAATTATTTCTTTTACCATTGTAATTCATATTTTTTATAATATTTTGTGTCTTTTGCGGCACTTCTTTGTTTTCTTTAAAATACTTAAATAGCATTTCATCAATTTCATCAAAGTCATTATCTTGATATTTCATTTTCCATCCCTCCCTTACTATAATTTTTTCTTATTTTACCTTTTACCCTATTAATTCTACTTTTAACTGTATTTTCATTACATTTTAAGATTTCAGATATCTTACGTATCGTATATCCACTATCATAAAATAATACAATACAAATTGCATCTTCATACTTTAATGTACTAAGTATCCCTTCCAAATCCATTTTTTCTTCAATGTTTTCTGTCACCTTAAAGTCTTCTTCAGAATTATGTTCTTTTGTTAATTTATCAAATATATTTAATATTTTATAATTTTTTTTATAAACTTTATTACATTCATTAATTAGTATTTTTATTATCCATGTTTTAAAATATTTATCTTCTTTCAATTGTCGTAAATTTTTATATGCATATAAATTTGTCTGTTGAATAGCATCATTAGCATCATCTATATTTTTTAATCGTGTTTGGGCAATTCTAAACATTTCACATTGCATTTGTATAATTAATTGTGTGAAAGCTTCATCATTTCCCATTTTAGCTTGCTTCACTAATTCTTCCATTTTCTCCTCCATATTTTGCTTTATACATATTAGATACATTAATTATATAAAAAGGATGCATAACAATCAAATAATATAAATATTTTTTTATTCAAATTCATAACTAGCTTTGTATATTCTCAATTACAATTTTCATTTGCAATTACTTTATTTATAATATACATTATTTCTTTAGCTCTTCAAATTGTCTTTTTTTTATTCTTTGATATAATAAATAAAAATTTTGCAACATTTTATCAATTTGTAATATCTAATAATATATAAATTTATTTAGGAGGTTCCTATGAAAAAGAAAAAAATTTTTATTTTGCTTTTATTATTAGTAGTCATATTTTTTAATATTTTTTTAGCATATATATTCTTTTATGACAGTGACGATTTTTATCCGCATACAGAAAAAGAGTATTATACAGATTACTCCCTCTCTTCTGATTTACTAAATCTTTCTCAACTAAAAACAGAAACTACTCAAATAGCACAGACTTATGAAAGTGGTTTAGTATTAACTGAAATTACTTACTTTTTTTATGACAAAAATAATGGTATTATCATTTTGAACTTTTATAAGGGCTTTTCCGGTAAAAATAAGGTATGTACTTTAGAGTTCAAAATAGATATATTAACTAAGAAATTATATTATGTTCTATATCAAAAGGGCCATGGGAAGAGTCTAGCTTGGAATGGAAATGAAATTACAGCTGATTTACAAACAGATTTATTGGCCTATATAGATAGTTATCAGCAAAATTTTTCCATAAATATATTAAATAATCGTATATCCGCTATAAATGTACTTCCGACTACGATAACCAAATTTAAATAAAATTAGTAAAAAAATAAGAAGGTAAATTTATTATGAAAAAAATAAACTATTTAAAAATAGCAGCATTTATAATATTAATTTCATTGTTTATAGTATTTATAGTTAATTCAATTTTAAAATTTTCTATAAAACGTTCTTCTACTTTAGACTCTGAAACTCTATTAGATATTGAACATTTTTTAAATAAAGTGGCAAATAATGGTTTTATTAATCACACTTATGATGACGCTAGTATGATAGATATTTCAGAAATATTATACTATAATACTTATATTGGAAACATAGTCGATTCTAACTCCCCTGAATATGAGTACTTAGTTAATACTGTTTTCAATGGCACTCCACCCACTGGAGATATTCTAACCTTTGACCCATTGCATATAAAAATACTATATTTTGAAAAAACAGGGCTAGATATATCTCAAAATAGCAATCCAAATATTCAATTAAAATATTGTAAAACTTATGCAAGTAGTAAACAAATTAGTATGAAAGAAAATTATATCTACTGCTATGCTTATAGTGATACTCACCATATTAATGCAAAATGCCTTTCTGGTAATGTAAATAATGGAATATATCATATCATCTATTGTGATGCAAACACCCCCGAAAATCAATATAAGGTTACTTTAAAAAAGAGCGGAAATGGATATATTTTTATTCAGAATAAGAAGATTTAGGAGGATTGGATATGTGTAATAAACAAAATTATTCATTTAAAAAAATATATATAATAACCTTTATAATTACAGTTGTTAGTTTTATTGTATTTTTTTCATATGCAATTTTCCATGGTAGTGTTATAAAATATGATAAACAACAAAATACTAGTACTATATTAGAAATGATAAATTATTCAAGTATAGGTGAGGTTCCCATTAGCAATGAGGCACATATAGAAAGTGTAGAATATATGTCTGATTTTCATAATTATAAAATAAAAATTAGGTATTTAGAAAATGGAAAATCAAAAGATATCATTGTAAATATGCAAGACAAAGATTCTATTATACGCGATTATTTTAAAGATAATGGAACTGGTATAAGTGAGTCTATGTTTTCTTTAATTATAAATATATATAAGTTTATATTCCTTACTTTATTTATTATTTTAGTACTAATATTTTTATAGATTACAACACTTTCTCAAATGATTTATAAGTTTGCAAATAATTAAAATTTTAATTGACAAAAAAATAAAAACTCAGTATAATAAATTTAGGAAATGACAAATCCACAAACGTGGTTTTACCGAATAGATATAAAAACTCACATCTAAATCGTCAAATTTACAGATGTGAGCTTTTTTATTTATGTAGTTGCTTATCAACCCAGTTCTTGTAAAGAACTGCAGCTAAGGCAACGCTTAATGTTAAAGATAACATAAATGATATTATAAAAAATACTATTACTTTAACCATAAGCATCACCACCTCTCTTACGATAATTCGTATAATTGGTGGCAAAACCACATCTGCTTATTATCATTTCCTATGTAGACTAGTATGGCATACAATAAAAAGCAAATCAATATAAATAAAGCTGTAAATGTAATAATTTTCTGCAAAAATGGATTTGGAAATATAGTATTTACATACTATGTCGATTGTGGTAAAATCAATGTAATTTCTTATGCGTAACCATTAAATTTAAGGAGGATTACTTCATGGAAATCACTAATGTAAGAATCAAAAATGTAACTGTAGGTTTAGACTCTCGGCATAATTTGTCCGCAAGAATGACTTTTGAAAACCAGTACGCCACCTGCGACTGGAGCTTCAGTCTGACGGATCCGGTAGATGTTCATCGCCTTATGAAACTGATGAGTTATGCAGGCACAAATACGGTTCAGAAACTAAACGGAAAAATCGTTCGAAAAATCGATCACAACAACAACTTCCGTGGATTCGGAGATCCTATCAAAGACAAATTCATTCCGGTTTTTGGTGAAGACCTTAAAGAAGTTACTAGCGTTCAGTTCAAAAAGCTTCTTAAGGAAGCCCAATAAAGTTTCATTTACTCCTTACAAGGGCACCTTATTTAATTAAGGTGTCCTTGTTCTATTACAATTTTAATTCATCTTCTAAATCTTAATTTGCCTCTTTCTAGAGCAAAACCATTTTAAGATGGAAATAGAAGAACAGCAATACTTGCATAAAAAAATTCTAATAGAAAAAGGCATAATTGAAAGAGTTTGATCTACTAAAAATGGAATTTGAAAAATATTATAATTATAGAAAATAAACAAAAAAGACTCTCCAAAGTCTTTTTTTATTTCTTACCTTCTTTCATCCAATACGTTCAAAAAGATATAAACACCTTAAAAAATGTCGCTTTTCTGGGTATCATGCGTTTTTGCATAATCAAGCATTTGAGCAAATACCTCATCATCAGAATAAATGCCTTTATCACATTCATACCAAATGTCAAAGGCTGTTTTTGCACCATCTGCAACCATCTGCTGAACTTTTGCACTCTTAAACACCACATTGTTGTTCTGGTCATCTAAAGAATGATAGCACCCCATATCTTGATATACTTTAGCCTGAAGGTCAGCCTCTAATTTATCACAATGATATGCAAATATCGCCTCTCTGGTTTTTCTTGCGTCAAACTCAAACAGCAAAGAGATAAATTCATCTTTCTTTACCAAGTCTCCAATAACTTGAACCATTGCCTCATGCTCAATTTTCATTTTTTCTTCTACTGAAACATTGTCAATCTGAATCTAAGCTTATTGCTAAAATGCATGTACCATATACATGCTCCGCAATGCTTTCTATCCGCTCTTTGCTCACGTTCCAGTGCTTTTCATCCCAACCGCTTCTGATTTTGTATTTCAGCTGAGTAGCCAAAAGATAAAATCTCATTGCATTTTTTAATTTGTTTTCTTTCATGTTTGCTCTCCTCCAATAATTATTGTGTTGTTTATCGTTTTATGTGTAAACTCCAAAAGGAGATTATAAGAAATTAGCATAAAAATTACATCACATATGTATAAAAAAATCAATGCTCTTACCGATAAAACTTGACATATTAAGTATTTTGTAATATTATATTAACATAAAATATTCGTAGCTATCGCGAATTAAATAAAGATAGCCTAGTTATGGAGGCCACTATGTATAGTGCCAAAAATCGGGACGCATATTTTATTCTTCCCATTGCCAAACGGCAAGTCATGTTCTCGGAAGATGCCTATCTTGAAGAAGGAGGACCATTCGATCCTAGTACTCTTCCTAAAGAGTACCTCGAAAACCTCGGACTCATTTACCTTTCGAATATGGGAGACTTTTATCAAATCACAGATTCATATCCTATTGTCAAGTATTATTCTAAAAATACTTGTCTTAACCGTTTTGTGAACAGCATAACGGTCACTACTGCGACTGGTAGATTATTTTCTTTTAATGATAGCCACAAGCTAGAAGAAGAAATCTTTGAGGATGAAGTCATCACTTACATCACAACTCCTGAAGGAGTGAACACTGCAGTTTGTAACGATGAGATGTGCAGAATGCTTTATAGAAAACCTAAACTCACAGTTACTTCTGAAGGAGTATTGATCTTTTATACTCCTACTGCTTTATATGCAACGCTTGACTGCGGTTGGGGTAACTGGATTGAGATTGAAGAACTTTCCACGGCAATTAAAAATGATGAAATTTCACATATTTCACATATTTCTGCAAACAATGGTTCTTCCTCAATTACATTTAAGACAAGGAATGGAAAAAAATCTACATATCGGCTTTCTCTGACAATAGACCTCCTCTCCACTAGCGGAGTAACGATTGAAATTGAAAGATAATTCCCAAGAACATGAAAAAGGCCGCTTATTCAATTTGGATAAGCGACTTTTTTATATGCTTCACTAAAATTATCATTTGATTTTCCTTCACAAATAATATATAATATAGTAAATATTCGTAGGTACAGCGAATTATAAAAAATGTACCATTTTAGTATAGAATGCTAATACTTTAGTATTCTTCTAAAAGATAAGGAAGAAATCATGAAACGGTTTATTGCATTAGTATTACTCGTTGTATTCACATTGTGCTTAACGGGATGCATGGAGGAAGAAACTGTTCCTGAGGAAAAGAACTTAGAGGTTCTTAGTACGCTTCAAGGAAGCACCCTAGAGAAAACGCATGAGATCGAAGGTTTTGAATTCATAACTACCTATAATACAGGAGATTATAATTTAAGTAGATGGCGAATAACAGATTCCAAAGTAATCAATATGTCAGCCGAAGTTGCAAATATTCCGGAAGGTGCAACAGTATTGATTGAACATGTTCATATAGACATGTCTCTAAAAGCTACTAACCCTCAGCTTGATGGTCTTTCACAAGACAATATGGATGATTCCTATCACGGAACATCTCAAGACGGCTTTTTTATAAGTGACAAATATCCGTATCAGAATAAATTTGCTATAGAAGGTTTCAGCAAAGATTTGATTGATGGTTGGATGTTTGTTTGTGGTGACTACGGTTCAGGTTCTATCTCTCAGGAAAGACTTACCGAAAAAAACTTGGTTCAGTATGGTAACGTATATGCTAACAAAATGCAAGTGGTTTATGATATACTTGTAAAATATGCAGATGAAGATTTTTACCATGTTGTATCAGTTTTGGATGAATTCCTCATACCCGTAAAGTATGAAGTTGATACATCTGAGTAACCATTATCACTTTCACGTTTCAATGCCCATCCAGTATTTAACTGATTGGGCATCTTTTATTTTATAACAAATTTCATAATTCTCTAGTTGATAATTATGTAAATTAGTGTTATAATCTTATAGTACGTATATTTTTTGTTAGTGAACCATACAAAAGGAGGTTTTTTATATGGTTACAAGAGCAAAGTTCATTTATGCTCGCAAAATTCATAAGCATTTTGCCCCTATTCCAGTATTGGAAATTTGGAACGACTTTTCTCCCAAAAAAGAAAGATGCCTTATTTACAAGTTTCATAATGGTATTGCAACTTTGGTCGCATATTCCGTGAACTCGTTAGAAACACTCTCTAATTTGGTTGAAGGTTGTTTTGAAAAAGAATCAAATTTTAAGAAAGTTCTATTTCAAGCCTTTGAGCTTCCTTCTAATACTCTCTTTATCGGACTACGGGTTATTTACAAGGGCACCATTGTCCTAATCACCCATTACTCCAAAAAAGATTTTATTGGAGGTTATTATGCAGCACAAAATTTGCCCAGAAGTGAAATCATCCGGACAATAGAAGCATTACCTCGTGGTGATTGTTTGATGTTTGGTCTACCTAAAAAAGCATTTGTAAGAAAAACCTATCGTGCATATGTGGTTCAAACTAAAATAGATCAAATTTCTGAATCCACAGAATTTGTCTTCAAAAGTTCGGAAGAAAAAGTACTTTGGCAACATTGGGAAAATTTGCTTAAATATCCCGAAGACGCAGGGTTGTATATTACTGTAATTCCATTTGCTAAGCGTTTTGCATTATGGATGCAGTATCTTATGACCAAGTGTGACAAGCCGATTTATGACATTGCCAACTATGCAATGAAGTCCGGGCACATGGACAGCATTGACTTCGTAACATTGTGGCGAGCAGTAGAAGTTCTTTCTCAGTCTTGGAAGTATGGTGATGAACTCTCAAACTGGTTTGAGAAAAAGTACAAACTTCCTATTAACAAGTACTAACAAACAATAGGCTAATTAGCCTATAAAAAGAGGAAAAAAATGAACAGTAGCAAAATAGTCCGTACAGCGGACTTGCCCCTTAGCATAGTAGTTAGGGTTCTTGAAAGCCTTAACCGTGGGAAAATTATCCTTGTGACATATGGAGATGATATAACCATAGTCACTGATACTAATCCGAGGCAATTTAACTTTCCCGAAGGCTGGTATTTTTCAAATGGTGTGTTCACTAATAAATTCCATGCCACACGGCATTACAGTGAAGCTAAAATAGTCAACTCTAGAGGCTCTGCTTGGATGGGCGCTGCAGGCTGTCTGCCCGATTAAGGCAAACAACCAAGCAAAAAAAGATTTACCCTTTTCTCTCTCTTCGGAGGGAGTTTTTCTTTTGTTTATATTATTACATTTTTTCTAAATATTTCACACAATTTTCACATTTTTTTGTTGACTTGGCTACTGTTTCCATTTTATAATTGATTGTATATTTTGCATAAACACCATGGAAAAATAATTATTTTTTTCCACTGGTTTTACGCCTAAAGAAAGGAACGTGATTAATTATGAATTATTGGCTAATGACGTATGAAACTCCATTTACAGTTTTACTTACAGTTATTGGATTTTTACTTGTGGTATTTGCACAAATTAAAATAAATACTACATATTCTAAATATAGAAAAGTTCAAAATTCTGCTGGATTAACTGGTCAAGATGTGGCAAGAAAAATATTGGACTCTAACGGATTGTCTCAAGTTTCTGTATATGAAATTTCGGGAAATCTGTCTGACCATTATAACCCATCTAAAAAACTTATTAATTTATCTAAAGATATTTACAATGGAACTTCAATAGCATCACTTGCTGTTGCAGCACATGAATGTGGGCATGCTATTCAAGACAAAGAAAATTATACTTTTTTCAAGATTAGATCTGCCCTAGTTCCTGTTGTAAATTTTGTATCTTATTTAGGATACTTTGGATTACTTATTTCTATTATAGGAGGATTAACTGGATATATTAAATTATCTATAATAATTCTTCTAGCAGCAGTGTTATTTCAATTAGTTACACTTCCAGTTGAAATTGATGCTTCTAAGAGAGCATTGGTTCAATTAGAAGAATTAAATCTTGTTTATAATGATGAAAATAAATCAGCTAAAAAAGTTTTAAGTGCAGCTGCTATGACTTATATTGCAAGTTTGCTTTCATCTATATTAGATTTATTAAGACTAATTTTAATATTAAATTCGAGAAATGATGACAGAAGATAAGTTCTTATCTCCGCTATTAAACAAAAATTCAAATGAAAGGAAAAAGAAATGTTAAAATTATTAAAAAACTTCACTAAAAAAGATTGGTTAATAGTTGCAATTTCTTTGCTATTAATCATATTTCAAGTTTGGCTAGATTTGAAACTTCCAGATTATATGTCTGAAATTACAAAACTTGTTCAAACTGAAGGAAGCCAAATGTCTGATGTTTTGAAACAAGGCGGATATATGCTTGCTTGTGCATTTGGCAGTTTGATTGCAGCAATTGTAGTTGGTTACCTAACTTCCCTACTTTCTGCATCATTCACGCTTCATGTTAGAAAGAAATTATTTGAAAATGTAGAAAACTTTGGTATGCAAGAAATTAAGAAATTTTCTACTAGCAGTTTAATTACAAGAACAACAAATGACATTACAAATGTTCAAATGCTAATATCTATGGGATTACAACTTTTGATTAAATCTCCTATTACAGCCGTTTGGGCAGTTATTAAAATTTTAAATAAAAACTGGCAATGGAGTGCACTTACTGGAATTGCAGTTTTGGTTCTAATGTCTTGCGTTTCTCTTCTTGTAGCATTGGTACTTCCAAGGTTTAAAAAAGTTCAAAAAATGATTGATAATATAAACGAACTTACTCGTGAAAACCTTACTGGTATAAGAGTCGTAAGAGCTTTCAATGCAGAAGGATATCAAGAAGATAAATTTGAAGTTGGAAACACAGAACTTACAAATACTCAAATGTTTAACCAAAGAGCCATGTCAGCAATGTCTCCTGTAATTTATTTGGTAATGAATACTTTAACACTTTCAATTTATTTTGTTGGAAGTAGATTAATAGATTCTGCAAGTATGATGGATAAATTGCCACTTTTCGCTGACATGGTAGTATTTTCAAGTTATGCAATGCAAGTTATAATGTCGTTTTTAATGCTTTCAATGATATTTATAATGTACCCAAGAGCTCAGGTTTCTGCTCAAAGAATTGCAGAAGTTTTAGATACAAAGCCTTCTATTAAAGATGGAAAAGTAAATAGCAATGAGACTGATAAAAAAGGCGAAATCGAATTTAAAAATGTTTCATTCAAATATCCTGATGGAGATGATTATGTATTAAAAAATATATCGTTTACGGCTCATCAAGGTGAAACAGTCGCAATAATTGGCTCAACAGGTTCTGGAAAAACAACAATGATTAACTTAATACCAAGATTTTATGATGCAACAGAAGGAACAATTTTAGTAGATGGTGTTGATGTAAAAGACTATAACCAAGAATTTTTACACAACAAGCTAGGCTATGTTCCTCAAAAGGCTGTAATGTTTAGCGGTTCGGTTAACTACAATGTGGCATATGGAGACAATGGAAAAGGTGAAATTTCAGAAGATACAATAAAGAAAGCTGTAGAAATTGCACAAGCAGAAGAATTCGTTGAAAAGATGCCTGAAAAATATGAAGCTCATGTTGCACAAGGTGGAACAAACTTATCTGGTGGTCAAAAGCAAAGACTTGCTATTGCAAGAGCCATCGCAAGAAATCCAGAAATATATATATTTGACGACTCTTTCAGTGCATTAGACTACAAAACAGATTACACTCTAAGAGAAGAGTTAAGAAATTACACTAAAGATTCTACAAATATAATAGTTGCACAAAGAATTGGAACTATATTAAATGCAGACAAAATTATAGTATTGGAAAATGGAGAATGTGTTGGAATGGGCACACATAAGGAGCTTTTAAGCAATTGCAAAGTGTACCAGGAAATTGCATATTCACAATTATCAAAGGAGGAACTAGAAAATGGATAACGAAGAAGATTACAAGAAAAAGCCACGTAACTTTGGTAGAAACGCTCCTGCTGAAAAGCCAAAAGATTTAAAAACAGCAGTAAAAAAACTTGTTCATTATTTAAATAAATTACTTCCATTAGTAATAGTTGCACTAGTACTTTCTTGCTTTAGCTCTGTTTTATCAATAATTGGACCAAACAGATTGAGTGATTTAACAAACGAAATTACAAATGGATTAATTACTGGAATGAACTTTGATACAATAAATTCTATAGCATTGTTCCTTCTTATTATCTATCTTGTAAGTGCACTATTTGACTTTTTACAAGGCATAATAATGGCAACAGTTGCAAATAAATTTGCTCAAAAAATGCGTACTCAAATATCTAAAAAGATTAATAAACTTCCACTTAGATATTTCGATACACACAGCTATGGAGATTTATTATCAAGAGTTACAAACGATGTTGATACAGTTGCTATGTCATTAAGCCAAAGTTTAGGAACACTAGTTGGAGCAATAACATTATTTATAGGTTCAATAATAATGATGTTCTATACAAACTGGATTTTAGCCATAACAGGTATTGTATCTTCCCTACTTGGATTTGTTGCAATGTTTGTTATAATGGCAAAATCTCAAAAATACTTTAATGCAAGACAAGTTGAACTTGGAAAATTAAATGGACATATTGAAGAAATATATTCAAACCATAATGTTGTAAATGCTTACAATGGTCAAAAAGAAGCTTCTGAGACCTTTGACAAATTAAACCAAAGTGTGTATGAATGTAATAAAAAGAGTAGATTCTTATCTGGCTTAAGCCAACCTATAATGAGCTTTATTGGAAACTTTAGTTATGTTGCTGTTTGTGTTGTTGGTGCAATCTTAACAATGAATGGAAGCATCACATTTGGCGTTATAGTAGCATTCATGATGTACATACGTTTATTCACAGGACCTTTAACACAAATTGCTCAAGGTATGACAAACTTGCAGACAACAGCAGCTGCTTCAGAGAGAGTTTTCGAATTTTTAGAAGAACCTGAAATGGATGAACAGAAAAACATCACTAAACATCTTGATCCAGCAAAAGTTGAAGGAAACATTGTATTTGACCACATAAAATTCTCTTATGATGGCCAAAAGACAGTTATAAAAGATTTCAGCTGTGATGTAAAAAAAGGTCAAAAAGTTGCAATAGTTGGTCCAACAGGAGCTGGAAAAACAACAATGGTCAACCTACTTATGAAATTCTATAACATAGCAGACGGAAATATTACAATAGACGGAGTTTCAACAAAAGAGCTATCTCGTGAAAATATACACGATCTATTCATAATGGTATTACAAGACACTTGGCTATTTAATGGAACAATTAGAGACAACATAAAATACAACAAAGAAGTCTCTGATGAAGACATAATGAAAGCTTGCAAAACTGTCGGAATAGACAAATTTATAAAAACACTACCTGGTGGACTAGACTACACATTAAGCGATTCAGAGAGCATATCTCAAGGGCAAAAGCAATTACTTACAATCGCACGTGGAATGATAAAGAATGCACCATTCTTAATACTAGACGAAGCAACCAGTAGTGTAGACACACGTACAGAAGAACTTGTACAACAAGCCATGGATAAACTAACAGAAGGCAGAACCTCATTCATAATAGCACACAGACTTTCAACAATTAGAAACGCAGACATGATATTGGTTATGAACGAAGGAAACATAATAGAACACGGAAATCACGAAGAGCTAATGGCTCAAAACGGATTCTATGCAGACTTGTACAACTCACAATTCAAAAAATAATATTCATGCAACTTTGCCCAAGATTCGCCAAAGAGGGACGCCCCTTTTTGGGCGAAATCTTTTTTTATTAATCATAAAAATGTTATATTCACATAAATTTTAATCTTCATCAAATGAATAAATTTGGATATCAAAATTAATATGCAACTTTTTAACTAATATAATAACCAAATTTCAAAAAAATGTTCGAAATGTTATTTTCAACTTTTTTCGAATATTTTTTTATTTTTTTCTTATACTATTATAAAATAGTTTTTATGGAGGTTTGTTATGAAAGTACTTTATTATATAGCTCTTACTCTTGTAATTATTGGTGCTATAAACTGGTTATTAATCGGTTTATTTAACTTTGACCTAGTTGCTACAATTTTCGGAGCCATGTCTGTAATGAGCAGAATTATTTATGTTCTAGTTGGTATAGCAGGACTAATAAGTATTGGACTTTATCCAAGAATAAATGACTAATTTTTCAACCCAAAAGAAAAAATGATATTATATAAAAACTTCGCTATTTTGCCCTTGGTCGGAGCTACTCCGGACTCCTCAAAAGGCGAGCTCGACCTTGTTTTTAATAATATCATTTTTTTATACAACTTTTCGTCTTAAAATATTCTCGCCCAAAAAGGGGCATCCCTATTGGGCGAAAATTTTATTTTGCTATTATTTCACAAATTAAGTTACTTATTTGTGTTGGATTTTCTACTGGTAATCCTTCTATTAATCTTGCTTGTGCATATAAAACTTGTGTATATTTCTTTAGTGCTTCTTTATCGTTTACATATAAGTCTTTTATTTTTTGAGCTATTGGGTGTGAGTCGTTTATTTCTAAGGCTGTTTGTGCTTTTACTTTTTGGTCATTTGGCATTGAGTTTATTACTTTTTCCATTTCAACTGATAACGCACCTTCGCTTGTTAAACATACTGGGTGATTTTTTAGTCTGTGTGTAAATCTTACTTCTTGCACACCTTCCCCTATTGTTTCTTTCATTAATGTGAACATGTCTTTGTTTTCTTCATTTTCTTTTTTCAAAGCTTCTTTTTCTTCGTCTGTGTCTAGGTCAACATCGTTTGCACAAACATTTATAAATTTCTTTTCTTTATGCTCCATTAATACTTGTACAACAAACTCATCTATATTTTCTGTTAAGTAAAGTATTTCGTAGCCTTTTTCTTTTACTGCTTCAACCTGTGGCAATAATTCTATTTTATCAACAGTTTCTCCACATGCATAATATATTTTATCTTGTCCTTCTTTCATTCTATCAACATATTCATCAAGTGTTACTAATTTATTTTCTGTTGAAGAATGGAACATTAATAAATCTTTTAGATTATCTTTATTTAATCCAAAATCATTGTATACTCCAAATTTTAATGTTGTACCAAATGTTGTAAAGAATTTTTCATAATCTTCACGATTCTTATGCAACATGTCTAATAATTCTGATTTTATTTTCTTATCCAAATTCTTAGCAATTATTTTTAGTTGTCTATCATGTTGTAACATCTCTCTTGAAATGTTAAGTGATAAATCTGGGCTATCTACCAATCCTCTTACAAAACCATAGCAATCTGGAAGTAAATCTTCACACTTGTCCATTATTAATACGCCATTTGAATATAATTGAAGTCCTCTCTTAAAATCTTTTGTGTAATAATCATATGGTGTGTGTGAAGGAATGTACAATAATGCTGTATAGCTTACATCTCCTTCAACAGATGTACGAATTACTTTTAGAGGCTTTTGATAATCCCCAAATTTTTCTTGATAAAAATTATTGTAATCTTCATCTGAAACTTCTGATTTATTCTTTTTCCAAATTGGAATCATGCTATTTAAAATTTCGTCATGTCTTACTTTTTCGAATTTAGGCTCTTTCTTCTCGCCTTCTGGCTGTTCAACCTCATGCTCGTGTTCCACTTCCATCTTGATTGGATAACGAATGTAATCAGAATATTTTCTAATTAATTCCTCAAGCTTGTATTCAGCAAGAAAATCACTATATTTTTCGTCATCAGTATCAGCCTTTAGTGTTAAGATAATTTTTGTTCCGAAGTCTAATTTATCGCACTCATCAATCGTGTAACCTTCTGCACCTTCTGACTCCCAAGCATATGCTTTTTCTGCACCATAGCATTTACTCTCAACTCTTACCTTAGATGCAACCATAAATGCTGAATAGAAACCAACACCAAATTGACCTATAATGTTTACATCATCTTCTTTTTCGGCATTTTCCTTTGCTTTAGCAGCCTCCTTAAATGCAAGAGAACCACTCTTTGCAATAGTTCCAAGGTTTTCTTCAAGCTCGTCTTTGCTCATACCGCAACCATTATCTTCAATAGTTAAAGTACGTGCTTCCTTGTTTGGAGTAACTCTTATATATAAATCATCCTTATTAACTTTTACATTTTTATCCGTAAGAGAACGATAATACAACTTATCAATTGCATCACTGGCATTTGAAATTAGCTCCCTTAAAAATATCTCTTTATTCGTGTAAATTGAATTAATCATTAGGTCTAACAACCTTTTAGACTCTGCTTTAAATTGCTTGTTTTCCATAATAAAATTCATTCCTTCCCTTCGTAATAGCCTGAAATATTCTTTGTTCTTTCACACTATTTTTAATACTAAAACGTATTATAGTTCTTTATTTTAGCAAAGTCAATAACAGAGTGCTAATTTCACAAATAATTCACAAATAAAAAATTTTATTTTTATAGAAAAAGAGAAAATAATCACTTTCTCTCTTTCTTTATTATCCATTATATAATTAGTACTCTTCTACTTCTATCACTGCTTTTTCTTCTAATGCAAAACGTTTTTCTACGCTTATTTTGCTTACTTGATTATCATCTTTGAATACGAAGTTATTCATTGCATCAAGTATAGATTTTGCAATGTTATCAACATCTGGTTTCTTTGTTGGACTTATTTTATTTTCTAGCATTTCTTCTACTTTTGCTTTACTCGTGCTCTTAGGAATTTTTAAATAAGCTATTATATTTATTGAAAGCCTTCCTTCTAGCATCTCATATCTTGGATATTTCATTTTAAAATATTGCTGTACTAAAAATTCGTAGTCTTTTGTTTTTCCAGGAGTATATACTCTTCCAGTATACATGTTTACTCTTGGTCTTTCCTTTCCTACTATTTCCCCCGGTACTTCAAATTGATATTTCATTGTTTCACTCCTTCTTTAGTTTTAATTTTAGAACACATGACTATTCTTAATTCTATTTTCTTTGCCGGAAATCTTCGTAACTCTTACATCATTTACGAGAGTTTCCGACAAGTGCTTATATAAAATTTCTATTATGATTTTATTATATGACTAAAAATGCTCGCTTTTGTAAGCAATTTATTTCATCTTTTTATTTTGTAAACTCCAAATATTGTACATTATCATACACAAATTTTATGAATTCTTCTTTATCATTTAATTCTCCAATATATTTACTTGGAATTTGTGATACTACTCCTCCCAATGATAATTTTTGAAATACACTTTCGAATGCTAGTTTTTCTTTATAGTCTATTTTTTCATCTTCACTCGCATGGTACGAACTTGTATATTTTTCTTTGTCTGTTACATTTTTTATTACTCCAAATCTTTCTTTGTCTATTCTTTCGAATGTTTTGCATACCTTTTGACTTGTTTCTCCATATAAGCAAAAACCTAAGCCAGAGGCTTTCTTCCACTTTTCAACAGTTTCTTTTAAATACTTTACTATCTTTATAGCAAATTCCTTTCCATCTGGTTCAGTGTTAGAAACTTCTTTCATCATCATTGTTGCTTCATATACTCCTACATATCCTAACGAAATTGTAGAGTAACCATCTTTCAAATATTTGTCGATTTTTTCTCCCGATTTCAAATGTGCTATCGCACCATATATCCAATGTATTGGGCTCGTATCACTTACTGTACCAAGCAAAGCATAGTGTCTGCACAATAAAGCCTCATGGCACAATTCCAGTCTTTCATCTAGCAAGCTAAAGAATTTATCTTCATCACCATCTGCCACGATTGCAATTTGTGGTAAATTTATGCTAACAATACCTTGATTAAATCTTCCTTCAAATTTATATGTTCCATTCTCATCTTTCCATGGAGTTAGAAAACTTCTGAAGCCCATTGGTGAAAAAACATTTCCGCTATAATTTTCACGCATTTTTTTAGCCGATATAAAACTTGGCTCTTGCGTCTTATTAGCACATTCTAACGCAAGATGTGTTAAATAATCATATTTTTCACCATTTAAGCAGTTATTTTCATCAATTGCATAGATCAACTTTGGAAATTCCGGATTAATATATTTTCCTTCTGCATCCTTCATTCCCTCAATTCTTTGCTTCAAGATTTCTTCTATTATGAGTGCATTTTCTTTTATGTATTCATCACCTTCTCTTAAATACATAAATAATGAAACCAACGGACTACGCCCGTTTGTAGTCATTAGTGTATTTATCTGATATTGAAGTGTTTGTACACCACTCGTTACTTCTTCTTTTATCTTTTTATCTAATATTTCTTTTGAAGGCACGCCTCCAAACTCTTCCTTAAATTTTTCATAACTCTTTCTAACATACTTTCCCAAATGACTTATATCTACAGATTGTCCACCGTATTGTGTTGACGCAACTGTTGCAAGAATTTGTGCAAGAACCGTGCAAGCAACTCTAAAACTTTTTGGGCTCTCTATCAATTTTCCATTTATAACTGTCCCATTGTCAAGCATATCTCCAATACTAATCACACTAGAATTAAAAATTGGTTGTAAAAAATAGTCCATATCATGAAAATATAGTACTCCTTCTTCATGAGCCTTTACTATTTTTTCAGGCAACAACAGTCTCTTCGTTAAATCCTTAGAAACCTCTCCAGCTATGTAATCCCTTTGTGAAGACGCAAGCACAGCATTCTTACGTGTTCCGTCTTCCAACATCTCCATATTTTGATTTTTTATGAGTCCAAGAATAGATTCGTCTGTGGTGTTCTTCTTTCTAACCAACGCTCTATTATATCTATAAATCATGTATTTCTTTGCAAGCTTAAACTTTTTCTTATCCATAAGTTGCTCTTCTATTATATCTTGCACATCTTCAACTAAAATTCTCTTTTTATCAAGTGCCTCAATGTATTTTATTATGTCCTTAATATCTTGCTTATCTGCTCTTTCCTTTTCTGTAACCTCTTGGTTTGCCTTCTCAATAGCAATTGCAATCTTCTCCCTATTAAAATCTACTACACGTCCATCTCTCTTAATAACCTTCATAAATTCCTCCTTGGATTTACATAAATTACTGCCTCTTTAGTTTCATTATAAATAATATTTTTTCAATATAACTAGGCAGTATTATTTGCAAAACATTTTTCTGCCCACATCGACATAACTTACCTAAAAAACATTATCTCATAACTATTATACCTTAACAATTTATTTTTTCTGTTGCAAATGCAACGTTTTTGAAGTATAATTGAGTAAATTTTATTTACAAATTTAAGGACAATGTTAATGGAAATATCAGATATAATTGAAAACATTTCTTGTAATTGTATTAAGGTTCAACGCAAGACCTTCGAAAAAGGCAGTATTATTACAACTTACATAGAAAAAAGAAAACAAATTTGCATACTGCTTTCTGGAAAAGCAGATTTAATTAGATATGATTTAAACGGAAACAAGGATATAATAGAAAGTTTTGTTGCGTCAGATATCTTTGGTGAGGCCTTCTACCCTGTTCATACCAACCACGAACTTTTTGTTTTAGCAATGGATAAGTGTGAGGCTCTTCTATTTTTGTATGATGACATACACGAAAAATGCAGAAGCAATTGTAAATTTCACACAACACTCGTATCTAGTCTACTAGAGCTTATATTAAAACAAGCAGTACATCAAAATACTAGAATAGAAATACTTTCAAAGAGGTCTATCAGAGACAAATTACTTACTTATTTTTCTATTCTTTCTAGTAAAAACTTCTCTAAAAATATTACACTTCCAATTTCAATGACTAGCCTCGCTGATTACCTAAGCGTAGATAGAAGTGCAATGATGCGTGAGCTCAAATGCTTGGTAGATGAGGGATTTATAAGCCGTGATGGTAATAAAATTAAACTTTTATATTAAAAAATTTATATTTTTAATTTTTGCTTTTAGCTAAAGCTTCAGTTGGAAAAGAATTAAATTTTGTCAAGAAAAAGTCCCATTTAAAAGGCAATGGCGCATGCTTTTTGTATGTAACCGCGTTTTAAATGGGCTTTGACGTAGTCAAAATTGTAATTATTTTTCAACAATATTTAGTCATTATCACTTTCTATATTACTCCCAACTTCATAATTTTCGTTTTCTGTATTTCTGTTCTCTGTATTTGTAATATTGTTTTTCCCTTGAAAAGTCTCATTATTTTTATTGCTCTCTGTATTATTTATTATTTCCGTATTGGTTTCAGTATTTTCCGTATTGCCTGGCACTTCTGTATTTTGCTCTGTGTTTTCTATTTTATTTTCAATATTGTTATTTTTATTGCTTTCTGTGTTTTCTTTATCATTCTTTTTGGCAATATCATACTCCTTCCAAGGGTTGTCCGAAGCTGGATCAGTTGGGTCCCAACTATTTACCTCACTGTCTCCAGAAATTTTTCTTTCTGATGGCTTACCCAATGGTCCAGGGTTAGAATCTTTGTAAAAATATACTTTTGTTCCAGCCGCACAATTATCATATATCCATTTTGCATTTTTTACAGTAAGCCTTATGCAACCCAAAGAAGCTGAAGTACCTAGTTTATCATACTCCCAATATTCTAAACTTGCATTATTATATTTCTCAGTATATGGTACAGAATGGAACAATATATTTCCAGTTATTTGTGTTGCATATTGACCATACACATCACCTTGAAGCCCTTTCCATTCCCATCCACCATATTTTTTTAGTGAATAAGTTCCGCTCGTTGGGGTTGCATAGCCAACCGAACAAAGCATTACCTTTACGCAGTTTTTGTATTCTCCGTTTTCATCTTTTTCATATACATTAACTACATTTTGCTTACAATTTACTTCTAATCTATATTTTGTACCACTCGTATTTTTAGCTTTTTCTTCAGTTACTGTATTTTCAACTACTTCGTTCTCTTCTACACCATTTTCTATAATCTCTTCATTTACATCTTCTTCAAAATTTTGTGTATTTACGCTATTTACGAATTCATCCGCTAAACTTTCTGGTTCCTTTGTGGCAACTTCTTTCGCAGTATTCTTACTAATTATACTTGCAGTTATTATCGTTATTAAAATAGCTAATATTAAAATTATAATTCCTAATATAATTCTTTGCTTTTCTTGTTTTTTCTTTCTATTCTCACTTCTTGATTGCATTCTAAAAATCCCCTTCATATGTTAGTAATAACATTATACATTTTAAGAATAGTCTAGTCAATAAGTTTCAGTCGATTATTTTCTGCCACCCTATTTTCACAAACCACACCCTAAAACCAGTCATTCCAAATTCTTATTACTTGGTACTTCTATTGATTTTCCATCATAGCTAAATTTCGAGCCATGGCATGGGCATTCCCAAGTTTTATCTATATTATTAAAGTACAGCTCACACCCCAGATGTGTGCAAATAGGTTTTACTTTAAAAATTTCTCCAGTATTTGCTTTATACACTCCAACCTTTTTATTATCTATTTCAATTATCTTGCCCTCTCCTATTTTTATATCATCTATTTCATCTTTTGGTATTTTAAACCTACTCATAAGTATTGATTTATTGGCTTCTTTTAACATATTTCCTACTTCGACTCTATTCTTTATTGGTTCTACTCTTCTTGCTTTAAACAAATCTTCATACTCATTTTCTTTTCCTAATATTTTATCTGCTATTATGTTTGCCGCAACATTTGATGATGTAATTCCCCATTTATTAAACCCTGTTGCCACATACGCATTAGGCATCGTAACAGAAAAATCTCCTATATACGGGATTTTGTCGAGGCTTATGCAATCTTCTGCAGACCACTTATATAACACTTCTGCATCTGGATACATTTTTCTTACAGCTGTTTCAAGCCTCGTATATCCATTTTTCAATTCCTCCGTTCCAGTTTTATAATCATAACCAACCGCTAATAGTAATTTCTTTCCATTATCCTCGATTACCCTAAAAGACATATTTGGAACTTCATAATTTATATACATTCCATCAAACAATTCGCTTTTTACATCAGCAACTATTGCATAAGATGTTGATTGATACATCTTCAAAAAATAGTAACCCGGAATCTTTATAAACGGATATCTTGTAGCAATTACCAAATAGTCTGCCGTAACTTTATTTTTATCTACATATATTTCATACTTTCCATTTGACTTTTTTATATCTGTAACTTGTGAATTTTCGAATATTCTACTATTATTATTCACAATACATTTTGCCAACCCATATCCATACTTTACAGGGTGAAGCTTTGCCTGACTCCTAAACTCAATCGCTCCTGCAATTTCCATTGGTAGCTCTATTTTATTAACATATTGGCACAAATCTTTTTCTAGTTTATCTACTGCTCTCTGCTCTTTTTTCAATTTGTCTACTTCTGTTTCTTTTGCAGTAAAAACATATGCCTTTTCTCTCTTAAAGTCACAATCTATTTTTTCATTCTGCACTATTTCACTAATATTTTCTATTGCCTTCTGATTTGCCTCTAAATATTTTTTTGCAAATTCTTTTCCCTGTGAATCTATTAAATATCTGTAAAAAACTTCATGCTGACTTGTAACTTTTCCAGTGTTTCTGCCACTCGTGTGACTACAAATTCTATCTCTTTCTAATAAAACAACATTAGTATATTTACTTAAATAATACGCTGTTGTAAGACCCGTAAGTCCTCCGCCAATAACACAAACAGAGGCCCTCATATCATTTCTTATACTCTCATATTCTTTATAATTTTTTCTCTCCTCTTCCCAAAAAGATTGCATAATTTTTCCTCCCGCTCCGTCTAAAACATTTATTACATATTTTTTCCAAGATTGAAAAATTTATGCAATTTTAATTATTCGCAATACAAACTTATAGGCACAAAAAAGATGCCGATTTTATTCAGCACCTTTATTATCTATTTTTCATTTTCTTCTTTAATTTGCTTTTTCTTTTTTCCAGTTATACTAACATTGCTTACTTTTTCAGCAATCGCCTTAGTTGTGTCTTCAACTTTTGTCTCTATTTCTTCTTTTTGCCTAATTGCTTCTTTCTTTATCTTCTCTGTTTGGTCTTTAATTTTTATCTTAACAGCTTGTAATTTAGGGAAAGCATCCACCAATCTTCTATGTAATGCAGACTTGCTTTGTAAAATTTCCCTTACCTTCTTAGTAATCTCTTCTGTATTATCAGTTTCTTTATTTGCAGTAATATCAGCCTTTTTAATTGCTTTAATAACAACTCCAGAAACAATATTATCAACCACATAAATTGCAAATAATATTCCAGACACAATATTTAACCACATCTCTGGTATTAATTCTAGTTTATCTAGTAAAAAAGGATTTGTTACATATGTCACCATTAATCCCAAAATTCCAAAAGGAATTATCGTACCTAAACAAACTCGTCCATTTAAATTAAACTTTCTTTGGCTATAATCCCACCATCTTGCCTTAAACATTTTTTCCATTACTAAACTGGTCAAGTATTCCAAAGTTCCGCATACGACTATCGCCATAACAAATAGCACAAGTGCATCATATTTATATCTTCCCAATAAAAAGGTTATTAGAAGAGCTCCATAGCCATAAATCGGACAATAAGGTCCAATTAAAAATCCTCTATTTATAAACCTTTTATACTGAATAAGTTTACATGTAACCTCCATTATCCAGCCTGCTACAGCATATATCATAAACAGCAAAAAATATATTCTAACATCATAACCTAGTATTGTCATAGAAAAACCTACCTTATAAATCAATAATTACATTAAATATATTACCAGTTATATGGAAAATTTGCAATACATTTATCATAAAATTAATCAGCATTTATATTAGCACTATATACCATTAGTCTTATATGCAAAAAGCAAATGCCTACTAGCACTTGCCTTCTTTTTCTTTTGTTTTATTTATCATATTTTGTTGTAGCTTTCGCTATAGCGAAATATATACCGTATATTCTTAAGAACAAATCTAAAAATTTTCAATCCTACCTCTATGCTTCTCTATAAAAGTTCTAATTTTGTAATTTAATCTGTTCTTCTTTTATAAGTGGATATCTTATAAGCTTGTCACCTTCCAAATTTTCTTTATTCATATTTACAGCTGTAATTTGGTGATTATCATAAGTTGTATAATAATAAATCCCTTTAGTAGCATTACAACATGACGTATAAATAGTTATCTCATATTTATCATTGCCTAAATTGCAGCAACCTCTCTGTTGGTCAACAGAATTAAGAATATGGAAAAACTGGCTAACACTCTCTAATTCTCCATCTCCAGAAACAGAATTCATCTTAACAAATGCTGTTCTAACAAACCTAGATTGCGAAGATAAATCTCCTGGAAGTCCAATCGCTCCCATTCCACGGCTATAATTCTTTAAATCCAGTCTAGAAGAAAACGTGTTTTCTGGTGATTTATTTGACAGATGCATATAATTATTCAAATTAAACATTTGCTTATCAAACGGCGGATTATTAGTAAGCACACCGACTGGATTATCATATATTTTTATTCCATCCGCCACAGACTCCACAGTAATTGCTTTGTTACTATCAGCAATAATCCAATGCAATTGAGCAAGTGGCAACCTATCATTAAAAGGCTCATTCAAAAAATTCATATTTTGAAGAAGCTTTTTCGCTTCATCAACACTTGAGCACTGCCCAAGAATCCATGGAATAAACTCAAACTGAGTTACATTATTTTTCCCTTCTTTTTCATCATGATAGACTGCGTTTCCAACAAAATTAAGTCCTGCAATTCCAAGCCCTTTCTCATTTATTGCATCATAATACAATGGGTAATCTTCTATCACATAAGCCATTCCAATAATAGCATAATGCGAATTCATCTCCCCCATTTTTCTAAAGTTAAACTTAAAATTTCGTGGAGTAATCGTAACTTCGTCTCCATATGAAAACTCATAGTCTAACGTACGTCCAAAATAAAAATCTTTAGTTTTATAAGTTGTAGCTGTACACATAATACCTCCTAATATTCACATTTTTTAAAACCGTTAATCTTAAAAAAACAAACCTTTACATTTACATACTATCATAAAAAGGGTATTTATTCAATCTTCTTGTCACATTTGACCAATCAATAATATTGGTCATTAAAATATTATAGAAATCAAATAAAATTTTAGTTCAAATTGAAACTAAAAAATCCCACATTTCTGTAGGACTTTTCATTATTCAATTTCAATATATTTCTTGCTTGGCAATTCTTTCTTGTCTTCCTTCTTTGGAACAACAATAGTTAATGTACCATTCTTAAATTTAGCTTTAATTTCATCTTCTGTAATGTTTTCTCCAACATAGAAGCTTCTAGAGCAAGCTCCAGAATATCTTTCTTTACGTACAAATCTGCCTTTTTCTTCGTCATTTTCTTCTTTATTAACACTAGCATGTACTGTTAAATATCCATCTTGAATCTCAAGTTTTATTCCTTCTTTGTCATATCCTGGTAAGTCAATGTCAATAATGTATTCATTTTTCTTCTCTTTAATATCTGTTTTCATTAGTCTACTTGCTCCCTCATTAAAGAATGAATCTCCAAATACATCATCAAATAAATCAAAATCATGTTTTCTAGGTATCATCATCATAAAAATCAACTCCTTAAAATATATTATGTGTTGACACTTGATGAGAGTGGCACATGTTTATGATAAATATTCTTTACCATTTACAGATATATTATACATCTAGTTTTGGCAGAGTCAAGTATTGAGTGCCAATTTTCACACAAAATTCATATTTCTTCTAGGCTTATTGATAACAGCTCAATTCAGCGTATTATTTGTTTTTATTAAGTTATCTCTCATTATCTTCTACTTCTTTTACAAGTGCAGTCTTCATCTTATTTCTTTTTCCACCATATATATCATCAAACAAACTATCGCCAACCATTAATACTCTCTCCGTATTTACCTTCATTTTTTCACATGCTTTCAAAAAATTCTTCTTTAATGGTTTGCACGCAAATCCTATGTAATCAATTCCGTTTTCATTGAAATATTTTTCTATATCTTTGTCTACTCCATTGCTTACAATCATAATTTTTATCTTGTCTTTTAAGTCTTCAATCCATTCCTTATTACATTTTGGAATGTCTTTCATTTTCTTGCGCAATGTGTCATCTACGTCTAAAATTATTGCTTCAATTCCATATTTTTGTTTTAATTTTTCGATTGCTTGTATATCTAATTCATTTACTTTGCTCAAAGTCATATCTGGTTTTATAAATTTTAATAATACATAATGCACTAAATCTAATATTTTATCTGCTACTAATTCATCTAAAATCTTCATAATTTGCTCCTTTGATTCATTTTATACGTTTAAAATAATTTATCCTATGTTGTTTCTTAATTTATTCTTTATAAATTCGAGAAAACTTTACCTAAACTATCATTTATAACAAGATTTGCTTTATTATCATAAGGAGTTGAATCCCTGTTTATCAATACAAGATTTCTGCCTCTAAAAAAGTTTATTAAACCACTTGCAGGTTGAACAGTAAGTGACGTGCCAGCAACAATTAACAAATCAGCCTTTTGAATAGCATATATCGAATTTTCGATTGTTTTCTCATCCAATCCCTCTTCATACAAAACCACATCTGGCTTTATTATTCCTCCACAACTACATCTCGGAATGCCATTGCTGTTAAACACATATTCAGCATCATAAAATTTATGGCAATTCATGCAATAATTTCGTAGTACACTACCATGCAATTCATATACAACCTTAGAGCCAGCCTTTTGGTGCAAACCATCTATATTTTGCGTTATTACCGACTTTAACTTACCTTTGGTTTCAAGTTCTGCAAGTTTTATATGCGTAATATTAGGCTGGTATTTTAACGAGTTCATCTTTGATCTATAAAACTTAAAAAATTCCTCCGTTTTATTCATAAAAAACGTATGACTTAGTATTGTCTCAGGCGGATATTTATATTGCTGGTTATACAAACCGTCCTTACTCCTAAAATCAGGAATTCCGCTTTCAGTTGACACACCTGCGCCACCAAAGAATACAATATTATCACATTTGTTTACTAATTGTTTAAATTGCTGTATTTTATCCTCCATAAGTATGCTCCTCTTTTTTTTAATAATTGTTTGAGACTACTTGATTTCAAACTTTCTTTATATTTTGAGAATTATTTTCCGCTTTCAAGGTCGTAATCCCATAAGCTCAAATGACCTTTTGCATCTATTGGTTCATCAAAGACATACACATCTTCTAATTGCCAGCCATAATTTTCTTGAAAAGAACTTTTTGTATAAATATCACTATTTTCCTTTAATAGTTCTTCTTTAAATTCATGTGTTATCTTTATACAATCGACTAATGTTACTTTTCCTAAAATTTTACCTTGTGGCAATTCTTGTGGCAGATAATTTGCTAATCTTTTTACCGCTTCTTTATCAATTCCTTTACCAGCATGTATAAGCAGTTCTCCCCTATATTTAGTTTGCCAACTTCTAAATTCAAATCGTTTGTTTCCTTGCATAATTAAAGTTGCCCATGGTTGCTTTATAGTTAAAACTTTCATAATTTACCTCATTGTCTTAAGATTATTTATAATTTATCTATCTACACATTTTAATATTCAAGATATATTTTTTTATTCCATTTTGATTATATCACTTTGTGTTAATTATTTTAATACATATTAACGCTTTTCTTTATATTTTATCTATGACAATAGCGTAAAATACTTGGTTTTTTCAATTCTTGGTATGACCTTCGGGTTATGAGCGAGACCTGACCACTTTTTGTAAGTTTGTGGAAATTAGAGTTTTTGTTGGTATTTCAGTATTTACAAGAGTTTTTATTTACAGAACATTTGTGTATTTTTAGGGCATTTTTTGAGAGGATTTTACCCAATTTTTACCCAATTCATATAGTACGTTTGTTCCGGTATTTTAAGCTCTTGTAAAGGATAATTTTATTGATAAAAATTTTAATTTTTGGAGGATTTAGATTATGAATAATTTTAGAGAAGTTAATGATGATATTTTAAGAGATTGGTTAAGTTTTAGAGAAGAAATGGTTTTAGGCACACTTACTAAAGAAGATAGAAAACATTATATTTATTTTGATGAGATTACTGAAAATATTTTAAAGAATGTTCCTAAGCAGAATCAAAAGTATGTGAAGAATCAGTTAGATAGACTTGATAAGAATTTTATGGATTATATTTGTTATTGGAACGAGAAATATTATAGGAATGGATTTTATGATGGAGTGCAGTTGATTATTGGTTGTATTGATAAATAGCTAAAATTAATCCAAAGTTTTTTCAAAACATTGAAAAAACTTTGGATTTTAAATATTTTTTTCAAATTGTTAAAAATAGGAATTATAATATATTTATTATATATTTTTTTATAATTATGTTGAAAAACTTTATACTTTATTTTATAACTCAACAGTACCTAATAGTTCAATAAATTGTGTCTTTAAGTCATCTACACTTAAAAAATTAGAAATATCTTTTTGTTTAACAACTTCTTTTGACATTGTCCTATAATTAACTAAACATTCTTTATATTTGTCTGTAAATTGAATATAGTCTGGATTTTTATTTATTTTTCTAAAAGTTATATCACAACACTTTATTATTCCATTTATTTCTTCCTCAAAAATTCTACTTGTTTCTTCACACCAATTTTTATATGTTTCATCTAATATTCCTTCTGAATCAGTTAATTCTTCATTTACAGAAATAATATAATTGTAAATTAATTTTATTCCTTCAATTTTTCCAATATTTATAACTGCATTATACATAAATGAATCTTCGCTAACAAATCGCTCTTCTGGTATAATTAAATTGTAATAATTCTCTGGTTTCTGAAGTTTAATTAAATCTTCTATATTTTTACTATATGAGATACTTTTAAGCTTTATAGTTGAACCTATCTTTGTTAATTTATTATCCACCATGTATATTATATTTATTTCACCATTTTTTTGACTTTGATATTCTTCTAATAAAAAATTATTATATAAATTTGCTATATCATTAAATGTTTTTTTATAATTCTCATATAAATTATTCAAAAATTGATCTATTTTAAATATATCTACAGCAAAATAAGTTTTATTATTTAGTATAATTTTGTTTTTGTTTAAATTTTTAGATATATAACTAGAAAACTCTTCATCTTTATTTTTTTGCAATAGTTTTATCTCATATAATTTACTTTTGTTGTTTCTAAACTCATCCTTAGCAAAGTTTTCCCAAAATAATGCTAGTGTCCTTAATTCTTTATAAAGTTCTTCATTTATGTTATTTTCTTCGAACATTCTTTTATATTCGCAATTATACTTTAAGAAATCTTTTAAAAGCTGATTTAAATTAAATGTTGATAAATTAATATTTTCATTTTTATGTTTTTTTATTTTAGATATTACTACAATATTTTTTTGATTAAAAAAATTCTGAAAATCACTAATATAATCAAAAAATAACTTTTCTATTCTTGTTTCTCTTTTTCTATAAAATTCTTTATTTCTTTCGTATATATTTTCATTATTTTTTTCTCTGATACTAAAAGATTTTAATTCGTTACTCATACCATATTTATTAACAGTACATTTAGGTGCTTTATACATATTTTTACTCTTTATAAGTATATTCCTAAATAAATTATTCAATTCTTCATCTGCTAATTTTGAAATGTTAGTTTTTCTATAAAAGTAGTCTAAAGCTGTATTATATTTTTTTACAAATTCCAATAATAAATTATTAGTTTCATTCATTGCCATCTTATATGCTTTCCAATCATCCTTACGCTTTTTATATTCATCTAGATCCAATAGTTGTCGATTAATATTTGTTATCCAAGAAATAATTAATTTATCTGCTTGCATTGTTTTATTGGTATCTGGAATCACTAACCCGTCTATTATTCTTGTACCTATCATTTTTACATTATACATTTGTTTTTTAAAATATAACCTTCTAATACAATATACAACATCCATAGTTCTATCATAAAAGTTGCTATCATGCTTATCATCTAATTTATTTATAAATTTAACTGATACTTCTTTCTGATCATTTTCCATCCAAACAATATTATATCTTTTAATAATTATTTTTTTTATATTCTCTAAAATTCTATTATATTCATCTTCTAAATCCTGTAGTTGCAGTCCAACCATAAAATCTAGTAATTCATCTATTTTTGAATAATCTAATTGGATTATTTTTAAATTACTTATAAAAACATTTCTATTTGCCATCCAGAATAATACATAACCAACATTTGATAAATCATCTTCTCTATATACATTCTTATTTTCAATATTATCTCCAATATCTTTAATAAACAAGTCAGTGTAATAATAATCTATTTTAAATTCTTCTAATTTAATTTCTTTTTTAATTGATTGTACCGCCTCAAAGTTAAATTTTTCATATAGTTCGAAAATTTCTTTTCTATTAACATTTAAATATCCTGTACAATCTTGTACAAAAAGTGCTATAAAATTGTCATTTGAATATTTATTTCCTAATTCAATGTCTTGTGATTTTTTATTATATAGTACAAATGTATCTAACCAAAGTAAGCTATTAATTATAGTTGCATAAGTAGACCAATCATAATCTTTTTCTTTTTTTATAGTACTGATTAATAACTCTGACTTCTCAACATTTTTATATAAATACTCTATTAATAATATAGGACAGTAATCTTTAGTACATTTTAAGACATCAATTATTAAATTATTTTCATCATAATATAGCTTAGTCTTTATTATATTTACTAATATCGTTGCTCTTACTGCATGTGTTGATATAATATAATTCGAATTATTTTTAATTCTAATTAAATATTCATCTTCTAAATTTTTTAACATTTTGCCCATACTTTTTGATTTAATTACATCGCTTATCTTTTTTAAATCTATACGAAAATTTTCTTTTCCTGCATAAGAAACTATTAATAAGAATTTCAACCATTCATCTGAATCATTTTCTTTCTCAATAATATTATCTACTTGCGTATTTAATCTTTCAGTTAATGTTTGCTTTTCTTTTAATAAATACATAAATTCCATAAAAGGTCCTTCTTTTCTAAAGCTATTCCATGCATCTTCAAAATTCAAATATTTTTCTGAACCTTCATATAAATTATATATTTCTTTTGCTTCATCTTCTTCTAATTTAAGTTCTATCTCTTGTAGTTTGAGACCTCCATAACTAAAATCAGTTCTCCTATAATCTTCTTCTCGAATAGTTATCAATATTTTTAAATTTATCCCTCTTTTATCTATCTGTTCTAATATCCATTTCCAATTAGTATCATATGGAGAAACATCAATATAAATTATTGTATCTCCACTTTCAGAATTGAATAGCCCATTAAGTGCTAATACAATATCCTCTGCTTGTTTTGAATCAGTAATATGTTCTACAACGAATATAAAGTCTTCACTATAATTATCTAACAAATATCTATAGGCTAATGTTGACTTTCCTTGTCCAGAGGCTCCTCTTATTATAACTACATTTTTTTCTTTAAATGCATATTTTATTTTGTTCATCCATTTTTTCCTATAAATATCCAGATTATTTCTAATATGATCAGGTCTAGCATCAATTCCCATTCTATATTCTTTCTCTAATTGCTCATATTTTTTTTGACTTTTATACTCCCTTAGATTAACTATTGTTCTGCCATATTGATTATACATACCTTTTATACTCATTATGTCATTAATTACTCTATCTACTTCAATATTCCAAATTTTTCTATTAGTCATTTCTGTATATCTAGACAGTTTACTAATATAATTAATTAAATTATTAAAAATAATATTGGATTCAATAGATGTTTTAAAATTCTCTCTTAATTTACTATAAATTTCTTTTTCAAGACATTTTTCATTTTCTTTTTCTATTGATAGATTTTTTAATATCCAATCAACATCTTCTAATGTATAGCCATAACTCAACATCTTTGCTTTAAAATTGTCTATATCTTTTTGATTACGCTTTATTACACCTTGAAATTCTTCTCCTATATCTCCAAAAGATATAACTTTTATTATTACATTTTCTTCTTTATATTTTAATACTCTTTTAAAAAAGGAGTCTTCTTCTTGTGGTTTTAAATCAGATAAGCTTAATTTTTTACTTAAATTTTTAATTTGAATTAACTCTTTTATTTTCTCATTTTTTTTTATCATTAAATCTTCAACTGTTTCCGGATACATATCCATTTCATCTTCTAAAATCATTAGTCTATATGCTATATATAATGTTTGAGATGAAAAACCTTTCCAAGCAGATTTAGCACCAATGTCAGATTTTAATTCCATATATTCCTCCAATTATAATATTTTAATTTAAATAATATTTAATCATCTCTTTATATTGGTCCTGTGCGTTTAAACAGGTATCTATTAAATAACCTTTTTCATTTTTATATTCTTTTATTCCTCTATAATAAAATAATTTATCTTTATCTAAAATAATAAATGGTACTATATTATTTTTTAAACACTCTTTAAAAACTATTATTCTACCAACTCTACCATTTCCATCTTGAAATGGATGAATACATTCAAACCTATAATGAAATTCTATTATATTTTCTATTGTTATTTTTTCTAATGAATTATACCATTGCATTAATTTTACCATGTCTTTTTGTACATTTTTAGGTAATGATGTTTTCATATTTCCTGCTTCATTTGCTAACTTCTTATATTCCCCAACATTAAACCAATCTTTTCTACTATCTGACGTCCCTTCTTTCAATATTTTATGAAATTCTTTAATCATTTCTTCTGTTAATTCTTTATCAGCTACATCTAACATATAATCAACTAATTTAAAATGATTAGCAGTTTCAATAATATCATCTAAATTTGTAATTGATTCTTTTTCTGTTAATAAAGTATTTGTTTCATAAATATATCTTGTTTGGTCTTCTGTTAGTTTGCTTCCTTCAATGTGATTAGTGTTATATGCAAAAATTATTTGTGTATTATGATATAAATTTCCTTTTAGCTGCATTTCTTCTTGCTCTCTTAAAACTTCTAATACATTTATTTTAGAAAAATCAAATTCATCTTCTTTTAATAATTCATCAACTGAAACTTCAAATAATTCAGCTAACTTTTTTAATGATTCAATATTGGGTTCTAAAGCTCCTGCCTCATATTTAGATATTGTAGCTGGCTTTACTCCTAATATTTCTGCCACTTCAACTTGAGTAATTTTCTTTTCTTCTCTATATTTCTTTATTTTTTCTCCTAACATAATAAAAACTCTCCTTTTCTATATAATATATTATATCATATTATTTCCAAAAAAGAAAGTTTTATCGCATATACTATTCTATCTTTCCATAATAGAATCTTTTTAAAATTTCATAAATTCCTCAAATATTTGATTTATCTTATTCTCCTTTCCCTTAAATTCTACTATACTTTCAGATATTTCTTTCTTAATTTTTTCTAACCCTTCTTTATAATACGTATAAAATTCACTATTTATAGTATCATAATAAAAAAATTGTTTTATTTTATCAAATTTAATATTATTAGCTTGAATTAAATTTACTAGTTTTATTATACTTAAAAATAAAGATAACCCTATAGTTTTCTCATCTATATATTCTTTATCATCATTATTAAAGAATTTTAAACAATCTAATAATATCAATTTAATAAGATACAAATTATAACTTAAAATCAGTTTTACTACTTTTCGTTCATTTTTATCTTCTATTTCATTGAATGTACTTACAACAATACTAGCATGGGTATATTTACACAATATATCATATAAATCAACCATTATTTTTTCTCTTTGTTTTACTGTTGTATCTGTAAATAAATTGTTTGATATTTTATTCAACCTTTTTCCAAACTTTTTTAGTAAAGTATTGGGTACTGTAAATTTTCTTTTTAATTGAATATCATTATTGGATAAAATTAGAAATTCATTATATGTTTTTTCTTCTACTTCTATCATATATGACATCACGATATATTCTAATGAAGCTCTAAGCAGAGTATATGAATCCACAAAGTTATACTTATTTAAATTCTTTTCAGAATTTTTTATTGTTTTGTATGCTTGGTTTATCAATCTTATGCTCTCAATGTGTTTTACTTTAGCTGTTTTTAGTCTTTTCACACTATTTTTACAACTTTTCTCTAATGGTTCTATAAATTTTGTTGTAATTGTTCTATCTATATCTTGAGTATTATTTATCATTTTTTTCCTTCACTTTCTCTTCTTTTTCTACAACTATATTTCGTGCTTTTTCAGCCAACTCATATTGTGTATTACTATCAAATTCTATACATTTATTTGTATAATCTATCATATTTAATTCTATCAATTTACTGTTTAATAAAATATATATTTTGTCAAATTCGATTGAATATTTACTTTGAATCATCCCTATTAAATATTGTAATCCCTGAATTTGTTGATTAGGTATATAAATACAATCTCTTATGAGCAAATAATTATTTTCAAAAATTTTATATCCATTTCCATTTAATTTTTTTAGCTTAGTTCTAACTGCACCTAATATACTGTTTAAAGATACTGTTCTAGATTCAAACATTGAATATTCTGTGATATTACCCCCTAATTTCTTTATTCTTTCCTTACACTTATCTGGATTCTTTGATTTTCCATATGTAAGCTCAGAATATAAATATTCTGCTTCCATAGATTCTATATTTATTGATACTGTACATTCGATTCCCACATTTAGCTCTTCATTTTGCAAGTCCGGTTTATCAATTATATTCAAATCATAAAATTCCTCTTTAAGTAAGTTCTCTAATACAACCTTTGCATAACATTCTTCCCAATCATATTCTGTATGTCTAGGTAATGGTTCATCTTTATTTATCTTCATAATAATTCCTCCTTAAATACTTAAAAAGCAAAATAATTTTGTAATTTTTAATTACTATCATTTTGCTTTTCTTTTGTCTATTTTTTATTTAATTTTACAGACTGTTTTATTAAAGGAATAATATTGTCTATTTCATCTTCACTATTTATTATAATACAATAGTCTCCATTACCCCAATGTCCTGTATTACTTATGTCCCTTGTTATTTTTAATGGATCATTTAAAGTACCTTTTTTCATATTTATATAAACTTTTAGTTTATTTTTATGGAATTCTATATCAGTAATATTTCTTGAGCCTTTAAATGCTATATATAGTTTTTTTGCTTCCACATCTATATCATCTAATCCTAATATTCTAGTTTTCAATTCTTCATATACTCTTTTTATATCGTCCGAAACTTTAGATAAATGATCTTCCTCAGTATATACAATTATTTCTTTATTAACATCGTTTTGTATAGATTCCATTTGAATATCTTGCACTTTAACATTACTTGTCTTTTTTATAAAATCAATTTCGATAATATCATCTTCATATCTCGTTACTTTAACTAAATCTACTGGTATATTTTTAAAATCTGTAGCATTTAATTGATATGCTGTATATATTGGTGAAACAAATATAATTCTTGATTGGCTCCAATCTATATTTTGAGTAGTTAACGATGAATTAGTCTTTATGTTGTATTGAAGAACAAAGTCTGCTTTTCTCTCTAGCATCAATTTTAAATATGTATAACCTTGGTCAACTAAAGAATGATTTTTAACATTTTTATATTCAATTATTCTAAATGATTTAGATTCTTCATCAAAAGCTAAAGAATCAATTCTAAAATCACCTACTACAAATTCTGTATCTATAAATTTATATCCTAATATTGTTTCAATGTTATTTTCGAAAAAATTTTGTAATTCTTTTTCATTTTTAAAATCCTTTTGTTTTAATTCTTTATTTGATTTTAAAATCATAGCTTGTCCCCTTTATTTAAAATTTTGGAATTCTATAAAATTGTATTAATTCTTTATTCTACAGCATAATATTCTGACAAATATTTGAATGTTGATATTGATGATATTTTGCTTGCAGGTATAAATATATGTATCCATTTTTTATTTCCAGTTTCTTCTGCCCATTTAGAAACCAATTTACAATATTCTATAGATTTCTGTTTTTTAGCAAGTACATCTGGATCATTTAGCTTATCATCACCTTTTACTTCGACTAAATAAATAATTTTTGCAGTTTCTATTACAAAATCAGGTTCATAACTCTTTCCATCATTATATGTTATATTAAAGTCTATAGGTGATGGTCTTAACCATTTTTCTACGAAATTAGTTTCTCTTTCTACTATTTTTGCAAGTTGTAATTCAGGCACACTATCAAACTTAGCGGTATCAAACACACCTCTTTTTATCCCATCAAATAATATTGAAGTTATTCTTCCATCTCTATCAGAATCATAATTATCAAATAGATTCTTTTTTATATTATATGTATAGTTAGATTGATAATTAATAGGTTTTTCAGCAAATACTTCTTCTTTTATTATTCCTTCATTGCGTACAAAATGCTTTAGCATTTGATTATATATTTCAGTTGCCAATTCTTTTTTATACATCATCACTATATTTTTAACTTGCTCATTGTTAAATTCTTTTCTGAATTTATTAATAGCTTGACTTATAAGCTTATATAATAACTCTGATGTTTTTTCATAATCTATTTCTGATTTATTTCTCAATTCTTCTAGAATAGTTTTTTCTGGGCTAACAGCATCAAAATTAATATATCCGCCCTCCATAATTTCCACTTCTGAAGCATCAATTAAATTCTGTAACAATAACTTATTGTCAATAGGTTTTTGATTAAATTTTGATGTATCTAGATCAAAGTCATCAAAATAATACTCTCCTTCTTCTCTCTCAGTTTTTATTTTTGGTATTAAAATAAATTGATTGTTTGATTCTTTTTCTGCTTTTTCTATAGCTTTATTCATCCAGCTTTCTATAGGATTTCTGTTTTCTTCAAAAATTCTGCCTAAATCTTCATTATTTTTTATTTCTTCTTCTATTTGTTTTTTTATTGTATTTCTACTTTCTTCTGTCATTTTATTTTCATTATTATATACATACTCTGTAACTTTATCCTTAACAAGTTCATTAATACTATTAGAAAAAGTATATTTTTCTTCATCCTCTCTTACTTGTAACAATCCTCTTAATTCATCTTGTTCTTCTGTCAAGTCTAAAGCTAATTGTGTATAAGTAAATTTCTCATCTTCAACTTCTTCCACTTTAATAACATTTCCTAATTTAAATATTGAATTTCCCTTTTGTGCTTCATCAAGTATCTCTTGAAATTTATCGTGTGCTGTTAGCATTACGCTATCAATTTCCTTGTCTCCAATTCTTTCTCCATATGGCAATCTTAAACCTCTACCTACCATTTGTTCTCTCAATATTTTTGAACTTGCAGTCCTTAGTGGAACAATAGTATACAAATTATTAACATCCCATCCTTCTTTTAACATGTTAACATGTATTACTATTTCTACCGGATTATCTACTCTTTCTACTTCTAGCAATAATTTAGTATTTGCTTCTGTTTCGACACCTGACATTTTTGATTCTATTTTTATTGTCTTATATTTATATTTTCCATTTCTAAATTCATCAGATTTTATATATTCTTCTATTATCTTTGCGTGATTGGTATCTTTGCACACTACAAGCATAAATGGTTTGATTAGTGTTTTGTTATTTACTTTTGAATAAGATGCAAGCTTATTTTTTATCATCTCATGACATTTTATTCCATCATTTAGCATTAACTTGTCTAATTGCTCATCTCCAAAATGATAAAAATCTATATCTGTCCTTGTAACTGCAAACGGTACTCTTGTATATCCATCTTTTATAGCTTCTGATAGTGGATATTCATATACAACATTTTTAAATGCTACTTGTTTATTTTTTATATTCACTATTGGTGTTGCTGTTAACTCTAATCCTAGTACAGGCTTCAATTCATTTAATGCCGTCATTCCTTTATCAGCTCTATAGTGATGAGATTCATCCATAATTATAACTAGATCTTTCATCTTTGCAAGTTTATCATAAAAAGACATACCTAAAAATTCATTAAATGCTTTCATTTTTGTTTTATCTTTATCAAATTTTCCAATATTATAAACATATATATTCACTTCTGAGTCAAATAAAGATATATTCTTATTTGCATAATCATCATCAGCAATTACTTTTGGTGGATTACCAAAACATCCTAATCCTTTAAATACATATTTAGGATTATCTGGATTACCTAAATCTGCTTTAAGCTTCTCGTATATTGTTGTTCCTGGTGCTACTACAAGAAAATTTTTTATGCCATAATTAGTATATAAATAAGTTATAAATGCTCCCATTAGTCTCGTTTTTCCAACTCCTGTTGCTAATGCAAATGTTAAAGAAATGAATTTTCTTTCAAAATCCGTGCATATTGGATACTTACTATGTATTATATTTAATATTTCTTCTATATTTTTATTATTCATTAAATTGGTATCATTAATTATATCTTCTAATATTTTTAATGATTTTTCTTGAGGATTTCTTAATGACATTACTCCTGAAATATAATCAGTCGTATATTGCATAAAATTCATATTATTCATCTTCTTCATATTCCTCCTCATATTCAGGTGGATTTATTATATTTAAATTATAATTATCTTTTCCAAATTCACATTTAGATAATAACATCTCTGGAATTTTCTTTATTTTTATATTTTTATATAATCCATCTATTTCTTTATCATATGCTGTACATGCAATCACAAGATATTCTGCATCATTCATTTCTTCTTTTATTTTATTTATATCATTTTTAGTTACAAATTTTGTAGTTACATATAAATAACTATTTTCATTACCAACAGATTGCTTCCAAAATTTTTCATTTGAAGGATTATATTTAAATCCTTCATGTAGTGCAACAGCAGCAACTAACATTTCTGCATTATATTCTTTATTTATAACAGGTTCTCCAAATGAATCAATATTTATTAGCGAAGGAGCTAATTCATAGAATTTATATCCTCCACCGCCTTTCCAATTTACGTCATTTGTTATTCCGCCATTATCTTTTCCTTCAATAATCCTATCAAGTCTAACTTTGCAATGTGTGTATGCTTGCTCTCTCATTTCAATTCCAATCCAATTTCTATTCATTTTGTGAGCAACAGCACATGTCGTGCCACTTCCTAAGAAGGAATCGAGAACAATATCTCCTTCATTAGTTGTCATATTAATTATTCTCTGTAATAATGCTTCTGGTTTTTTTCCATTTGGAAATTCAACATTTCCTTCTTTTGTTAAATTATTTAGGTTTAGTCCATCCCATAAAGTTCCTTGCATATCTTTTTTTAGCAAAATACCATTACTCTTCTCAACAACATCATTTAACCATGTAATTAATCTATATTTATCTCCTTTATAAAATTGTTCATATTCTTTTCCTTTATTTCTTCCAGTTTTTGGAACATACTTTATACTTATCAAATCTCCATGTTTTATATTATCTTTTTCTAGTTTTTCCATCACTCTTGGTCTAATTGAACTTTGTGGCATTGCAGTAGTATAAATTTTATCTATATACTTATAATAAACATCTTTTTCAGTGATTCCTTCAATTTTAGCAACTTGGCTTACAGACTTAAATTCAGGATTTATGCGATCAAAAATTTTTATTTCATTACCATCACCATCAACTGTTGAAGCTATATATTTTTCTTCGCCTTCTTTATATAATACTGATGTATATTTCCAACTGATTCCTTCTTCTTTGTACTTTTGAATAAGTTCATAAATCTCCGTATATGCATATGCTCTATTATACCATTTAAATTCCTCTTGTTTTTTTGTATATACCAGTAGATATTCGACATTTTTCTTTAGTCTCTTATCTTCTCCTCCTCCACTGGCTCCGTGCAATATTTTTCATTTTTACTGATATTGTATTTAAATAATTATTTCTTCCAAAAATTTCATCACATAAAACTTTTAAATATGCTTGTTCATTGTCATCAATTTGAATAAATATGATTCCATCATTTGATAATAGTGTTCTTAATATTTTTAGTCTTTCATTCATTAAATTTAGCCATATACTATGTTCTAGATTATCATCATAATTATCAAAAGCACTTCCTGTGTTATATGGAGGATCTATATAAATGCATTTTACTTGATTTGCATATTTATTTTCTAGTGCTTTCAATGCTAATAAATTGTCTCCATGTATTAGCATATTTTCTGTATCTTGATTTCCATATGATTTTTCCTTATTTTCAACTAATATTCTTGGTTCAATATTTTTTTGTTCATATTTGTTATACCAAGTTAATTCTAATTTATTTAACATTATATATACACCCCTAAATATTATAATTACTCTATAATATTTTATATCACAAAACGACTTTTTTCACAACAAATTTTCCTATATTTGTATTGTTTTTAATTTCTTCCAAAAAAATGATCATAAGGATAACTAGCTTTAATATATTTTTCAGTTAATTCCATCTTATACTTTTCTAACAATTCCAAATATTTTTGTTTAAAAACATTTTTACAAATCCACTCAACACCTTTACTAGAAATAATAACCTTGCCATCAACTAAAAATTTATATTGCTCAAATCCATTATCACACATTTTTTTAACTGCTTTTCTAACAGTAATATCTCTTCTATCAAAATACTCACATAGTTGTTTTATTTTCATATCTTCATTCCACCAATTTTTATTATGTTCTACTTTTAATAATTCTTCATATTGTCTAATTCTATCTTCAAAAAAATCCACATCAGCATCTATTAAAGATTTTTCTTTTTGAAAATACACTTGAGTTAACCATACATATCCTTCTGCTAAAATAAAATATTTCCTACTTTTTACTTTCTCACTCCTCCATCTGCAAGTTGGATGTTTTTTTAGCATAACTTCTATAGCTTTTCTTAAATCTTTATGTGTTATTTCTTTTCCATATTTAGTAGTAACACCTAGTAATTGAAATCTCTTTAAGATTTTATTATATGATAAGAAAATACTATCTAAAACTTGCTCTGAATCCATTTTCATTTTTCATCACTCCTACTTTCTTAATTTTATTAATGCTAGTCTACGTAGCATTGATAGTTGGCAAAATTTATTTTGCTCCGAATAATGAGGCATTTTTTAATGCCCAATATTCGCCAGCGTGGTGTTTTGACACCCTTTTTGCTGTTTAGGGCAACATGCCCTAATACCCTTTTGGGCTCTCCGAGGGATACTTTTGATATAAATTTTTTCAAAATATTTTCAAAAAAGTTCAAATTTCTAAAATAAAAACTTGAACTTTTTTGCTTTACTTTTGTTTAAAAATATATTATAATATTTTTAGATTTTGGATTAAGTTAGCATTTAGTTTTATCGCTTTTGCTAGCTTTTTCTTTTTCATTTATATCATTTTTTATGAGTGAAATTCCATAACACATTTTGTATAAAATTTGTATGAATTCTTCTGCTAATTTCCTATTTTCAATAGCAATTTTCTCCAACAATTCTTCTCTTGTATATCTAGTTGTAATTACTATTGGTAACTCGTTTTCATATCTATTGTTAATAATTCTATACAACTTTTCTAAAGCCCATTTAGTTATTGTTTCACTCCCAAAATCATCGATAATTAACATATCAACATTAGAATAAAGTTCCATAATTTCTGACTCTGTCGTAACAGTTTTATTAAAAGATTCTTTTATTCTATCTGTTATAGATCTAGTCCTTTCCAATAATGCAATTTTTTTATTTCTAATAATCTCATTAGCAATACTTGCTGCTAAATGAGTGTTTTCATATCCTATACTTCCATATATAATAATTCCATCTTTAACTTTATTTTCTATACATAAATGTGTATATTTCATTAATGTTGTTATTGTTTCTTGGTTATCTTTAAATCTATCAAAATTTAAAAAATTACAATATTTTAATTTCTTTTTTATACAACCATCCTTATATATTTTATTTATAATTTCTCTATACTTTCTTTGTTTTTCTTTTTCATTTTGCTTTGAATCATATTGTTTCCAAAATGCAATTGCTTCACTACAATCACACCTTTCATATTCTACCATATCGTGATTAACATTTGCATAAAGATAACTTAATCCTAATGGCTTTAATTTTTTATTGCAAAATCCACATTTTGCACCTTCATTGGTGATAACTTTAAAATTCACATTTTCTAAATCCACTTCTATTCTCATCTCCTTCTTTAGCTAATATATTTTTAATCTTATTTTCTTCTTGTGTGTTATCCAACGTTATTGTAACGTTACTTTCTTCTTTTTCACTTTTCAACTTTTCACGATATTTTTGTTGTCTAATTCTATTTTGTTCTTTATATTTTTCATATGGCTCAATGCTTTGATACTTGTCCCAATTTTTAATTTTATATGCTTCATCTTCTACAATTAGCATATTTAATTCTAGAAATTTTTGAATAATTTTTTCGATTTTTTTCTTAGATTTTCCCATAATCTTTGAAAAATTTTCTATTGTCATTGGTTTATTATTGCCTATTACTAATTTTCCATTTCTATTGCATTCTACAGCAATAATTAATAATTGAATCCATACTCTAAAATATGTATCTCCATCTGGTTCTCTTAACAGTATTTGAATTTTCCTATTTGAAAATATTTTTAATTCTATTTTCAACCATTGTAAACTATACATATCCTCCTTTCCTCGCTTTCTTTGTAATCTAACTTATAGATTTTTGTTCCATATTTTTTAAATATTCATCTAGCGCTTGTACTCTAAATAAATACTTTCCACCAACTTTAGAGCATGGTATTTGCTTTCTTCTTACTAATTGATTTATCAACCAGTAAGATACACCTAAATACTCTGCTGCTTCTTTCATTGTTAGTGTCGTCCTTTGAATTTTTGGTAATTCCATAATATCACCTCCTGTTTTTTGAAATTTAGTATTGACTTTTGTTAACATTTGTATTATATTGTCAATAGTTAACTTTGTAAATACTTTTGGGTTTATTTTGATAGCAGGTTAACTTTAAGTGAATTTATAAACTGTTAACGGAGGAATTATGAATAAAATAAAATATGATGAACCTATAAATATCTTTGTTTCAACAAATGAAGAATTTACCCATAAGGCATTTTTATGCGGAAAAACAAAATCATCAAAACCTAAGTATTATGATTTAAAAGATGGAGATACTGGCTATTTTACTATTGATACTATAACTAACACACAACCACTTTGTAGCGAACTCATCTCTTTCTTAAATTGTGATTTTGATAATATTGATGAATGTTTTATGTGGTTTACTAAGTTTTTCACTTCATACATAATATATACTGGAGAAGAAGATATAAATAAGTTTGAAATTAATAAATTTTATTCTTTTAGTAAAGTAAAAAATTTATTTAAAAAATATTATGAAGAAATAAAAAAAGACTCAAAACATGGTCAAAAACTATTATCAAAATTTGTTGATTATATATTTAACCTTGATAACATTAAAGAAATAAATGACTTTAGTACAAAAATAAGATTTTATATTTATTATAATTCTCATTTTAAGGAACTTGATAGATTTATAAATAATCATTTTTCTATGCCACAAGGCTTTTCTTTTAGAACTATTTCTGATATTAAAGGAAATACAGAAAAAGATTTAATAAAATTCTTTAAGTCTAAATCCTCTTATGAAATTGAACCAAATTATAGCACTAGTAACGAAAACATTTATGAAATTTTATATGTTACATTGTTTCAATTCGTACTTAATAATAAATATCTTATCAAGAAATGTAAAAATTGTGGTAAATACTTTATAACAGATAATCCACGTATTAATTACTGTAATAATTTATACAAAGAAAAACAAACTTGTAGAGATATCGGAAACCAAATTGCTCAAAGAGTTAAGCAAGAAAATGAGATTGTTTATGGTAAATATCGTAAGATTTATGCAAAAAAAGCAATGTTAGTAAAACGTAATCCTGATATAGAAGTTTATAAGATTGATTATGAAAATTGGAAAAAAGAAGCTAAAGAATTTATGGATGCCATTAGATCTGAGGAGAAAACTTATAAAGAATTTGATGAGTGGTTGGAAGAAAACAAATAAAGGAAAAGTTTATTGCTTTTCCTTATTTATATAATCATTTCATAATCTATAATATCTCTTACATAATTTTCAAGTAAATTGTCATCAGAAATATATTCGCCCCATTCACAATCACATGATATTAATTGATGCCCACATATAGGACACATTTCCCAGTCACATCCATCTAGATGATTTTCTCCTTTTTTAGCTCCACAATCGCCACAGTACTTGCAATCAATTGAATAATATGAATCATTCGTATTGAACTTATAATTATAAAATTTCTCTTCATCTCCATATTTTATTCTCTTATATGCATTATTATCTTTTGTAAGTATATACGAATAGTATTGATTTTCCTCAATATCCTCTTTAAACTGTTTTAATTGTTTTTTAGTAAACTCAATTCCTCTAAAAACCTCAAAATCCTTTGCATTATTTAAAATATTCTCAATAACATATTTATATTCTTCATTTTGATATTTATGGTGAAAAATTCTATAGTGTAATTTTGTATAAAGCTCAAATAACTTACAATATTTTCTTTTTATTTCAATCGAATTAGCATTTACTTTAAAATGAATAAAATTATTTCTTATATTACCACAAGTAATCAATAAATCAGTTTCATTTTGTGAAAACAATTTTGGCTTTAAATTTTGCAATCTTGCTATCGATTTCGAATATGTTATAGTTTTTGCTTTATCGCTAATTTTCTCATCAATATTTTCATAAATCAAACTTTCGTTAATTCTAAACAGAGCTTCTTTTAATAGTAATTCAATTGCTTGAACTAATAATATAAATGTTGTTTTCCACTTTCTTTTTTCTTCTATAGAATTTCTATCTTCATCATGGCTTTCATCATATCCTATCTTTTTATAATAGTATAATGTTTCTTTAATATAATCATATGAATTCTCTATTAAATTTAATTCAAAATTCATCTTATATTTTCTCGCTTTCTTTTAAACCCTTATTGGAACATCAATTTTTCCTTTAGCTATACATACATTATTTTTTATTATATATGCTTCAACATAATGGTCACCATCAAATTTAGAATATTCAGTATGTGTATAACTATTTGTTTCTAAAATTTGTCCCCTAATATCGTTTTTTTGCTTAGCTAAATCTCCTTCGTTTTTTACTTTCCAAAGAATTTTATCTATACCATAATTCATAATTTCTGCTTTATTTACTATGTAAAATTCTAATTTTTTATCCCTCTTTAGAAACACATGATTTGTTATCATATCCCTTAAACTAGCTGGGCGGAATCCATCTTGTGTTACTATACAATCCAATTTTAAATTTAATACTACATCAACAGGATATTCATCTTCAATAAATTCTTCTGTATGATCATAAGTGTATTGTTCTTTTTCTTCTTCCTCATTTTGTGCTTTAGGAAATTCTTTTCCAAAAAGATTTCTTAATTCTTTATTTAAATTTTTAGAATCCTCATTTAAATCTTTAATTTTGTTATAAGCTTTTTTGGCTTTTTTTACGAATTTTCCTCCATCATCATTATATATTTTTTGATTACTTCCTATTGCAAACCAATAACTCTGATCTTTATCTTCATTCTTTAAGAACTCAAAAATATCTTTAACTAGATTTAAATAATCTTCATATCCACAATTTTGATATTCCTTCTTCTTTTCAAGGAAATTATTAGTTAAAGTATCAATTAATAAGCCTTTAAATTTAAAACCTTTTTTGTTTTTCCATGATCTAAGCATATGACATATATTTGTAAAATTTCCATTTGTGTCATCATCTTTTTTCTTACATTCGTCTATTTCTGGAATTGGATTTGTAATCTTCCAGCTTCCTCCATCATTTGTATCTGGATATTTAAATGAATCATCATTTTGCTTAAATCCTGGAACTAATTCTACTGTGTATTTTGTAAAGTTTATTACTACAACTTGTCCATCACCTTTTAAGTCTGTATTAGGATATTTTTCTTTCAATACATTTTTTACTTCTTGTAATAATTGAGATTGTTTATTTCCATCATTATCATTTATTCTATCATAAACACTCTTAGGTAGATTAAAAAGTATGTCCAAATCACTTGTATTTTTTATTGCTGTAGTTCTACCAACTGAACCTACAATATACATATTAGATTCGTCATCATCTATGTCATAATAATGTTTATTTAGTTTTTTTGTAATGCCTTTTACTGTTGTTTGCATATCTTCAAAATTATCTAGTTTTATGTTGTTACAGAAATCACAAAAATCATCTTTAATCATTTATTTTCCCTTTCTAAGCTCTACAGGTAAATAGCTATCTATTTCTTCATCTGAAAATGTATTATCTTTTTGTATTTTTAAAGCTTTTGATGCTTTTTTTACAGCTCTATCACATGTAGATAAGCTTTTCTTGCATATATTATGATATTTTAATAATATCTCATCTCTCTTCTTAGTAGCTTCATCCAATTCTATCTTATTTAATTTTATATCTGATAATACACAAATGGTTTCATTTTTTAATTGTAAAAATTCTAATGCGCTTAATTTATGACTATCTCTTGATTCTTTTAAATTATATGTTTTATAAAAAGTATTTATAAATAGACATATAGCTGAAAAAACAGTGGTAATTATCTTTAAAGCAACTTCATCAATAAAAAAGCAAGTTAATAATCCTGATGTAGTAATTGCTGAAAATAATATCTTGCAAAATTCTAAAACATTAAACCAAAAAGAATTAATATCACTATGTTTTTCATGAATTTTATGGTTCCATACTATTGATGCAAAAATTTGTCTTATCTCTGATTCTATTATATTCATATAAATTCCTCCTATATATTTGTCGTATTATATCATATTTTCTGTAAATAATCCAGTATTTTCAAAGGATTTTAGCTTTCAAATTTTCGACATTTTTTTACATTTTATTACATTTATAAATTTTTTAAGTTTATTTTTGAAATCTATTGCAATTTGTTAACTATTATTGTATAATATTTTTGTTAACATTTTAATTAAACACTCCTCCCACCCATAGGCATACTTGAAAGGAGGTGAAATAAGTAATGGCTGGGAGTATAGAAAAAAGAGGAAAAAATAGTTACAGGCTAACAGTATCTGAAGGATTTGGCCTAAACGGAAGACCTATGATACACAGAAAAACAGTCCACGGGACTAAAAAAGATGCAGAAGTTGAACTAGCAAAATTTGTTACTGAAGTACAAAATGGTTTAGTACTTGATGGTAAATCTCTTAAATTTTCTGAATTTACAGAAATATGGAAAAGAGATTATGGTTCAAAAGAACTTGCTCCATCAACATATAAAAGATATTGTAGAATGTTAGAAACAAGACTTTTACCATACTTTGGACATTTTTATATTAACAAAATAAAACCAACTGACATTATGAAATTCTATGACTTACTTGAAAAGGATACTCAGTTAGTTAGGAAAAAAGGTAACAATGGTTCAAAAACAAAAAAGCCCTTATCTGGTAAAACAATTTTAGAGCATCACAGATTATTACGAGCAATGCTTCATAAAGCAGTTTATTGGCAATTAATAGTGGCGAATCCTGCTGAACGTGTTCAACCACCTAAAGCTAGAAAACCAAAAAGAAGATCTTATGATGATGAGCAAACTAAAATATTACTAGAAAATTTAGAACTATTATCTAGCGAAGATACTAAATACAAAGTTGCAATCATCCTTACAGTATTTACTGGTGTTCGTTTAGGCGAGTTAATGGGTCTAGAATGGCAAGATGTTGATTTTAAAAACGGAATTATCAGTATTAATCGTTCTAGTCAGTACCTAGCAGATATGGGAGTTTTCACAAAAGTTCCAAAAACAGAAAGTTCCATTAGAGAAATTGCAATACCTGAATTTATTATTTCTTTACTTGAGAAATATAAGTTATGGTATGAAGAACAAAAATCGATTTACGGCGAATTATGGACGAATTCCGATAGGTTATTTGTACAAGCAGATGGCAAACCAATGCATCCTTCTACAATTAGCAAATGGTTTGTAAAATATGTTGGTCAAATAGGATTACCTGTAATTAATTTTCACGGATTAAGACATACAAATGCAAGTTTACTAGTTGCACAAAATATTGATATAGCAGTAATTTCTGCGAGACTAGGACATGCACAAATAAGTACTACACTTGATTTTTATGTGCATCCACTACTTTCTCACAATAGAAAAGCTGGATATGCACTAGAAAATTTGTTATTACCAACAAGGTCTTAATTTGAACTTTTTTCTAATTTTCACAAATTACAAATTTTCACGATTTTTTATAGAAGGCAATTCAAAAAAACAAGTATTACTAGGCAGATGAATTTGAAAGGCAAAGGAGCATATGTTTATATGTGACTGCGTTTCAAATGAAATCTAACGACGTAACACGCAGTTTATTTTTTGAATTTTCCCATTGCCTTTTATAATGTATAAAAAGTATAAAATTTTAATGAATTTTTATTGATATTTATGGCATTTGAGGTATTTATTTTACCCAATTTTTACCCAATTTGACATAAGAATGCCATTTTCAATCATTATTGCAACCAATTTAAAGGCATAAAAAAATACCCACAGTCATTGAAACTGTAAGTATTTATAATTTGGTTGCGGGGGTAAGACTCGAACTTACGACCTTCGGGTTATGAGAAAATATTTTAACTTTAGTCAATTGTATTTTTAATATTCTTTTATCAACACTCGTTTTTTACAGTATAATCTTATATATCAAATCCATCATATTATTTTTTTCAAAAAGGCAAAGCGAAAAGACTGAGCAGAATTAAGCTCAGCCTTTTAATATTTAGTTTATTTTTTAGCTCCAGTAAAAACTTTCATTTTATCTTACGTGTATATCAGAAAATTTTGGGCAACTTTCCACAAATTGTTCTATATACTCATTTAAATTATTTAGTTTTGGAATTATTTATAATTTCAGTATATAATTTTCATTTCAATTTTTATATATTAAAGTCATCAAATTCTAAGTCTGCAAATTCTATGTTTTCTATATTTTTTACATTATTTTCTTCGTCTAATGTCAACTTGAATACTTCTGGTGAATTTAGTCTTTTGTTAAAGATGATTTTTCCATTGTAGCTTAGTGTTATTTCTTTGTTTGGAGTTACGTTTTCTACTTTGCACCATTTCATAAGTAGAAAGGTCATGGCATTTCCATGTGTAAAAATTGCAATCCTTTTGCCTTTATTTTTCTCTACAATTTCATTGAATACTGATTCCATTCTTTCTCTTACGTCTTTTTGACTTTCTCCGCCTTCTGTTTTGAAGTTTTCATCTTGGAATTGTCTTGTGTACCAATCTGGATATTCTTTGTCATTTGGTTTTCCGGTTCTTCTTTCGTCTAGTCTTTCATCAAGATTTGCCTTAAGATTTTGTTTCTCCATTAAGTATTTTGCTGTTTGCAACGTTCTTACGCAGTTGCTTGCGTACACTACATCTATGTTTTGCAGTTCTTTTTCGTTGCTTAACTTTTCTGCTCTTATTTCTCCTGTAACGCTTAGTATTATTTTCTCACTTTTTATTAGGCTTTCCTGAGTCGTATTGTAACTTTCTATGTTGTTTTTCATGTTAAGTCTTACTGAATGTCTTATTAGATATACTATTGTTTCCATTTTTTCTCTCCTATTATTTTTTCAACATTATATCACTTTTTCTAAAATTGTATAACCATTTTGCTATATAAATACCAAATTACGTTATCTATGTTTTCTGATATTTTGTTTTCTTTTATAATTTGCTCTACTTCTTTTTCTGTTATTACACTTTTATATACTTTTATTTTTGCATTTGTTAAAATTAATTTTTTGTAATCTTCGTCTATAATGTTTAGTAATTTTTCTCGATTATCAGTAAAATCTATTTTCATGTCTTCATAGTATCTGCAGATTAATTGCATATATAATTCTGATTTTCTTATTTCTTGTTTGTGTGCTTCTAAGAATTGTACTAATCTTTCATAATCAATTTTTTGTGCTCCTTTATTAAAATCATATAATGCATATAGTAAATATGTTAATATTGATTTTTCTTCTTGCTTAATAAATTTTTCGTAATATTCGTTAATTTTTTCATCTAATAGTTCTGTTGTCCTATAATTTTTGGCATCCCAACGCAATGCTTCTTCATATTTTGGGCTTATTACTCTAGATTTTTTCATAAAACTTGGAATATTAAGAGCTCCTGAACCTTTAGTGCTTCCTTTTACCGAATGAGTACCAGCACTAGCTCCAAATAAATTTGAGGTATTAAACATGCTTTGAGCTGAACCCGAAAAGCTTTCTTCACATTCATAATCCATTGCATCTATTCCTTCAAATGCATCAAACATGAACTTGTTACTTAATGTTGTTTCTTGATATTGAGGTACATCAAGTAACTTATTTTCTCTTTCATATACTGTTATAAAAGATGTGTATTCAGAATTTATATTGTATTTTACAGCTATATCTATTATCATTTTCTTGTAATTTTCTATTTTTTCGTAATCGTATGTATTTTTAATGTAATCCTCTAAACGTTCTATTTCTTGTTTTGCAAATAGTACTTCTAGGTCTACATCAGTGTTAGTTATTTCTTCTTTAGCAATTTTCCATGTGTATTCTTTACCTAAAATTTTTCCTTTTAATTCTATGTCGTCTTTTATCTCTTCTATTTTTGCAAATACGTTAAAGAATTCGTAGTTAAATAGACTGTTTTCTTCTTTTATTTCATCTACTAATTTATTTTGCCCATAATCTACTTGTATGTCTTCTACCATTGGTGTTTGTATTCTTGCAAATGTTCTTATTATTTTATCATCTATTTTTTCATTTGGTTGTATTAATTCTGCTTTACCATTACCAGCTTTGGCTAACTGCTTTATAAAATATGAGTTTACATTTGAATCTATTCCGAATGGAAATATTCTACTGTTTTTTCCATGTTCTTTTACAAAATCTATTATTTGTTTTTCGTTTCCAACTTGACCATCTGTAAATAGTAATATTACTTTTTCTGTATTTTCGTATAGCGCAAATTTTATTGGATTTAGTATTTCTGTACCTCCTGCAACGCGCAAATTGTTAATATATCTTGCCGCTTCTTGCATATTTTTCTCGTTATATTCTATTGCATGTGCACTCATCACTTCAAATTCATGGTCAAACGCAATTATGTTGAATTTATCTCCTTCGTCTAATTGCTTTAAGCATTCAATTACTGCTCTTTTGGTTTCTTCTAGCTTAACACCCATCATCGATCCAGATATATCAATTAAGAATAAATACTCCTTTTCGCTATCTTCGTATACATCGTCTATTTCTGGCATGAATGATAGATATAACATGTCTTTACCATCTCTTGTTTTTGATATAATTGCTTTTGATGATAACTCATTTTTTAATTTTATATCTAGTTTAAAGTCTTTTGATAAATCATAATTTTCTACTTTTATGTTTTTTTCGTCTATTATGTTTATTTTATGGCTTGGGCAATTTATGTTTTCTACATTTAAAGTTTTGTCTATATTTATAGTAAAATCTACTGTATAATTAGTTTTTCCATATATTAATTTGTTTGTAACATTTGATTTATATCTTGGCGTTACAAGTGTTGGTATTAATATTTCTATCTGGTTGTCTATAATTTCAAATTTATCTATGTATTGTATTTTTACAGTTACTTCTTCGTCCTTATCAATTTTTCCAACTGATATTTTAAATATGTTGCCCGTTTCTTGTTCCATTATGTAAGCACTGTTACCTTTAACAATGTTTTGTTGGTATTCTCTTTTTGCTTCGCCCTTTTCTTTGCATTTTCCTTTTAATATTTTATCTCCAACCTTTATTTCAAATCCAACAACTGTTGCAGTTTCTACTATTGGAAATGTGTATCCAACTTCTAAAACTTCTTTTGTATTATTTTTGTACATTTGTTCAATTTCAAATGTTCCAAACTTTCCTATTACATTACCTGTTATTTTTACTTTCTTTAGAGCCAACTCTCTTAAATCTACATTTTTCATTTTTTATTTCCCTTCTATATAATTCTAGTCTTCTAACATTTTTTCTACATATTTTTTTACATTTTCAATAATATGCTTATATTTTTCACCATTTTCTTGTGAATAATTCATTTCAAATATGTCACATACATTTTCTCTAATGTATATTTCTTTACCGCTTCCAGATATTCTGGTTTTTTCACTATTGTACTCTGAAGTTTCTTCTTGCAATTTTAACTTTGGATTTTTTTCAATATCTTCCAAACTATACTCTCTTATTTCTTCTGTCGGATTTTCCAAAATATATTCTCTTATTTTATTTAATGGCATATACTCTGATTGTAATTTTTTTATAAGAAGTAGCCTATTTAAATGTTCATCATTATATACACTGTTTACTCCGCTTCCTTCTGGTGGTAATAATAATCCTTTACTTATGTAGTAGTGTATAGTTCTTTTCGTAACACCTGCCTTTTCTGCTAATTCTGAAACCTTATATTCCATTTTTGTTCATCCTTTCCTGAAACTTGATTATTTTTTTCATCTCTCTGATCATTATTTTAACATCATTACGTAACGATGTCAATATGTATTTATAAAAAAATTTAAGAATGCAAATTACTGCATTCTTTTTCACTTATATTAATTTTCATTTATTAAATGTACAGGATATTCTCCATTTTTTATAACATTTATAATCTTTTGAGGTTTTAGCGGATATTTTTCTAATTTATCTATTTCAATCCATTCGTAGTGAATATCACTTTCAATTCTGCCTTCCATATTTTTCATTGTGTATTCTATTTTTTTATCTTCTTCATTGCAAAACTCCGCTTTGTATACGAACATAATCTCATGATATTTTATTCCTTTTAGCTCAAAGAAGTTTTCTATTGTTGATATATATCCTGTTATTTCTATTTCTTTGCCTAGTTCTTCTTGTATTTCACGTTTTACTGTGTCTTGTGAGTTTTCTCCTATTCTCACATGTCCGCCCAGCAGGGCATAATGGTTTGCTGTTTCTCCTTTGTGTAATAATATTTTTCCATTGTGTATTATTACTCCTGCTGCTCTTATGTTTAATTTGTAGCTATCTATTTTAATAGCTAGATCTCCTGGTTCGTATGCCATTTTATTTTCTCCTTTTTTATTTTTTCAAATGTATCTTCTTGTAATTTCATTTTATGTAACATTTTTTCCTCCGTTCCCGGATTGTACAGAATTAAGTAATAATCTAGGACAAGCCGAATATAATATTTCTAATCTCTCCAAATTTCTCCATTTATAAATTCAGTTAGTGCCATTATAAATGCTTCTCTTGTTAAATCATATCTTGTAACCACATCTTTTGTAAGATGAGCTATGCCACCTTTTTCATTTTTTAGCCCGTTTTCATTAAATATTTTGTCCATTACAATTCCTAAATCTGTATCTATAATTTTCTTTACATATTTATCTGGTACTGGAAAGGCTGGACCTGTACCAAAGCTCTCATATCCATTTTTATCTTTGATTACAGCTATTTGAATAATGCACCATTTTCCAAGTTTATTCGTAATTCCAGATTCAACTCCTATAAAGAAATCCGCTTCTACCTTGTTATCCTCTGCATATTTAATCAAGTTGTTTACTCTATTGCTTGCTCCTTGATAAATCTCATCATTCACAGGCTCATCGCTAACACCTGAGTCCACAGATATTCCTACTACTTCTACATTCTCGTAAAATTTTTCAAATGCCTGCTTTGCACCTTCAACTTTTCCTTTATTATTTGTTCCAATTAAAACTTTCATAGTTAGCTAATTCCTTTATTTTCTATAATTCAAATTTATATATTTTTTCATCACCTATTTCTCATATTGATATTCTTGTATTACTTTTCCATCTATGTCTTTTAGTATTATCATGTTTTCATCTAATATGATATAGCTATGTGCTGTGTTGCATTTTGGTAGTGATATTGACCCTGGATTTGCAAATATCAAACCTTCTTTTTCTTCTATAAATCCTTGATGTATATGTCCATAAATCATTATGTCGAAATCGTCATAAGGTATGTTTTCTATGTTGTATTTGTGACCATGTGTGAAGTAGAATTTTTTTCCGTTTATCTCCATTAATATGTGGTCGTTAAATTTGAATTCTGAAATCATTTCGTCTACTTCTGCGTCACAGTTTCCTTTTACTACTAATAGCCTGTCTTTCATTGAGTTTAATGTTTCTGCAACTTTCATTGGGTTGTACTCTTGGCTCAAATCGTTTCTTGGGCCGTGGTAATATAAGTCTCCTAATAATATTATTTTTTCTGGGTTTTCTCTTTCTACTATTTCTCTTATTTTGTCGGCATAATATCCCGAACCATGTATATCTGATATAACTAAAGCTTTCATGTTATTTTCCTTTCTATATTTTTGAATTTTTCATATTATACATTTTATTGCAATAAATTATATAAGTTTGTTTCAAAAATGTTTCATCCTAGTTTTATTTTTGTTTTCTATATTATATCATAGCTTCATAATATTAAATAGATGTTAAATATTTAAATTACAAAATACTTTTACAATTAAACTAAATTATAACATAAATTCTTGTCATGCAAAAGGCGGGGGATAATATCCCCCGCCTATGCAGTATGTTAGACAGAAACAGTAGCAGCACGTTTTCTCAGAGCTTTGTGCTTTGCCTTTGCTTCCTCATCCCGTGTACATACACTAATTACAGACCCCTTAATTGATTTTTCATCGTGCAGCACCGTAAAAACGTCTCCCACGCTTACTGGTGCAAACCTCTTGAATTTTTCGAGTGGTACATAAACCACCCGAGATTTGCTTGTAAGATAGTCTTTTTTCTGGCTCTCAATGGTCCAGATAAACTCAAGTTCGCATTTAGCGAACAGGTTGTCTTTCTGTCTAATTTCCAAATAGCTAAGCATCTGTGTCCTCCATTTTTTACCAAAAATTTTACTTATTTGTCTACATACCAGCTTGTCTAGCAAACTGTTCTTCAATCGCCTTGACAAGTGTCATAGCGATTCCTCCTTTCATTCATACTCTTTATTATATCATATTATTCTCATTTTGGCAAATTATACCAAAAATTAATCGCATAATCGTGTATTTTTCGTATTTTTTCTAAAAATTATTCAGAAGTTCATTACACCTCTGAACAATTTTTATTATATATTATCCTGTCTTATTGTTTCTATTATGTTTTGCTTGTTTATTTTGTTTAGTGAATATTTCATTGTTAGTCCTACTATTATAAATACAAATATTACAGAAATTATTATTGCTTGCCATGGTACTATAAATCCAAAGTCTATCGAATTTGTAAATGATTTAAATATTGCATATGAGCCTAAAAGCCCTATTGGTATTCCTATTAGCAATGATTTTGCTCCATACATTATGCTCTCTAATTTTATCATTTTGTTAAATTCTTTTGTTGTCATTCCTATTGATTTTAGGTTTGCAAATTCTTTTGAGCGTAGTATCATGTTTGTTGTTATTGTGTTGAATATATTAGTTACACCAATTAGTGTGATTACTGCTATGAATCCATACAAGAATATTGATATGAGTATTATTATTCTTTTTTGTTGGTCTGCAAATTGAGCTAAGTTTGTTATCGTTACATCTTTAAATTCTTCGCCTTCTTTTTTTAGGTCTGTTAGCTTATTTTCTATTTCTGATGGTTTTTGTGCATCTATGCATAGATTTCCACTACTTAATTCACTCCTATCTTTAGTAACTACTGGATAGTCCTCAGATACAAACAAGTAGCCTCCCTCTGTATAACAGCTTTCATATCCCATTGGTCTTTCTGTTGTAATTTTAGAAATTTTTATTTGCTTTTGCTCATCATCCATAGTAACTTCCATTGATTCTCCAGCTTTAACATTAAAATAATGCTCAACCTTTGATTTTCCTTGCCCTAGATAATGCATCATGTCGTCTCCAAGTATTGCTATATTTGAATAATCTTTCTCGTTCATTCCAAGGCTTTTTACATATGACTTGAAGTAGTCATTGTTAACCATAACAATTGTCAAACCTAGAGTATTATACTCATATTTTCCAACATCTTCTGGGAAGTCTTCTTCATATATCTGTTTTTTATTTTCTAATTCTTCTTTAGCAAAGTCTGTTCCATATTTGTTTACGTCTATCTCAGCACTAGTCTGGTATGAATAACTGTAACTCTTTATTCCACTCCAAGTTGCAACTTTCTCATACAAAGTTTCATTTCCACCATTTACGGCTATGTTATAGCTCAAATCTGTATAATATGAACCTGTCATCATCTGTCCATAAGTTAAAAATGATGAAAGTGCTATGAATATTGATATACTTACAACTAGCGACACTACTGTTGTTCTGTATTTTTTTCTATTTCTTTTTAAGTTTTTTCTTGCAATTACTCCGCCTATTCCAAATAATTTTTTCGTTAATTTTGATGTTTTTATTTTTCTCGTCTTTATCTTTATATCATCTGTTCCACGTATTGCCTCAATTGGTGGAATTTTAGATGCTTTTATTGCAGGAATTAAGCATGATAAAAATATTGTAATGCCAGAGATTACTACTGAAATTAAAATTGCCATTCCTGGTACATTATACACAAATTCTGTACCTTCCATCATGTCTCCCATTAATAAATTTACTATCCATAATAAAATTATTATTGCAACAATTCCTAATAAGATTCCAAGTGGAATTGCAACTATACCAATATATAATCCTTCTAGTAAAACACTTCTTTTTATTTGTTTTTTAGTTGCTCCAACAGATGCTAGCATTCCATATTGTTTTGTTTTTTCAGATACAGAAATACTGAAGCTGTTTCTTATTACAAACACGCTACTTACAACTATTATTACTATACTAACACCAGCAATTCTATACAAAACACCTAATATACTCTCACTCAGAACTCCTTCAAATCTTAATAAGTCCTTATTAAGATCTACTTCAATTTCACTATCAGTTTCAGCTTCCATTGTGTTTTTTATTTGGTTCATTACATTTTCATATTCTTTTGGATTTTTTAGAGTTACATAGAAGTTGGCTGTAGCTGTTCCACTATTTGAATATGTAACTGCCGTATAGCCTGGTGCTGTATATGGTTCTACACCCGTATTAGGTCTTTTCATTATTCCAACAACAGTGTATTCTTTTTTCTGTCCATCAACAATTTGCTCCTCATAATCTTCGTTGTCTCCGGCTTTTCCAGTCTCTTGATATATATATTCTTTTGACGAACTTGCTAGATATGGATTTTTTTGATTAAGCTTACTGCCGTCCATTAGTTCTCTTGTTCCAACATTTAAAGTAATTTTATCTCCCATATTAATCTTAACTCTACCATTATCAATTAAATGTTGTGGAATAACAATCTCCTTCTCATTTTGAGCCATTCGACCTTCTATCAATTTATATGCACCTTTTTCGAAAGCTTTTTCATTCATAGAAACCACATAAATATATGGTTTATCTTCATTTTGAATACTCTCGAATTCACTGTATCCCAGCTCTTTTGTAGTATAATAACTATCAACCGCATTGTTTTGAGTAATATATTTTTGCTGTTCCTGTGGCACATTCGAAAACGAAATGTGATAATCTCCGTCAGAATTCTTAATAAGATTTACAAACGTCTGCTGTGCACTCGTGACCAATCCTGCAACCGCACAAACCAGCGCAGTAGAAAGCATAATTCCAATAATCGTAACAATAGTACGTTTCTTATTAAGCAATAAATTTTTCTTAGTCAATTTATTTAAAACATTCATTATATATTCCTCTCATCCTTTATTATCTTTCCATCTTCTATTGTTATAACTCTCTCTGCTTCTTTTGCTATTTCTAAGTCGTGAGTAATTATTACAACAGTCTGATTAAACTTTTTGTTTGATAATTTTAGTAATGATATTATTTCATCACTCGCCTTTGAATCTAAGTTTCCTGTTGGTTCATCTGCTAGCATTAATGCCGGATTATTTATCATTGCTCTTCCTATTGATACACGTTGTTGTTGTCCTCCAGATAATTGATTTGGCAGATGCTTCTCTCTTTTTTCTAACCCTAATGTTTTTATTAGTTCGTCTAATCTTTTCTCATCAACTTTTTGTCCGTCCAAATCACATGGCAATGTTATATTTTCTCTTACATTTAATATTGGTATTAAATTGTAAAATTGATAGATTAAACCAATTTGCCTTCTTCTAAATATTGCTAGATTATCGTCATTCAGCGAATAGATATCTTTTCCATCAATGAACACTTTGCCTGAAGTTGGTCTATCCACTCCTCCTAACAAATGTAACAACGTAGATTTTCCGCTTCCACTAGCTCCTACAATTGCAACAAATTCTCCTTTCTCTATCGAAAAAGAAATGTGGTCAACTGCATTAACCTGATTTTCACCTTTTCCATATGTCTTAACCAAATCTTCAACTCTTAAAATTTCCATTATATTTTCCTTTCTCGCTTTGGAATAGCAAATTAAATCTCCAAAGCACTCAATCTGAAATTATAATACACTATCAAAGTGACAAATAAATGACATTTTTAAATTTTTGAATATATAAGAAATTTCTGCATATATTAGTGCTAACATTGTGTTATTATGGGTATAATATGCTATTGAAGTGAACAAAATGCCTAAAACAGAAAATATCAATATTAGAATAGAGCCAGAATTTAAAAATAGAAACAACTTTGATGAAACTGAATTCGTCAAAGTTGTTTCTATTCTTTCAAGCAGAGAAACTTTACCTACTAAATATTGTAATCATATATTAGAACCCGAAAGTGAACGGATTCTATGAATGTCATATAAAACCCGATTGGTTATTAGTATATCAAATTGATAATGATATTTTAATTTTAACACTTGTTAGAACAAGTACTCGTTCTGATTTATTTTAATTTAAAATATAGTTGTTTCTCCTAGCACTGACAACCTATTCCAATTCAAATGTTCTTGTATACAATTCCGTCTTGTCCTATTTTTCTACAGTCACCTCAACTGTCTTTTTATATTCCTTATTATACAACAAATCTTTTACTGTAAAAGTATATGTGCCACTTTGCGTTGCTGTATATGTATCTGATTTTTCACCCTCTGGATTTATTATTTCATATAAATTATATACTCCATTTTCATTTTCAAAACAATATTCCAACGTACCTTTTAGCCATGTGTCAAGCCCACCATGACTCTCTACATAATTCCAGAAAGCTTCTTCTGAATTTTCCGAAATAATCCCCTTATCATATTCGTATTTTATTGTCTCACCAAATGTGGAAAAATCTGTTCCATGCCCCTTATTTATAGACAAATGCTCAGTAACAGATATAACATGTTTCTTATCATAGTCCGTCATCTTAGCAATTTGTTCATTACTTATGCTAATCAATCCATCAACAGATGTTACTTTCAAAACAACGGCTGATGCATTTTTTTCTTGTGTAATTTCTATTTTTACTTCTTTATTGCTTTCATCATTTGATTTATTGGTATTTTTCAAAGTTATTAAACCTGCAATAAAAAATATAACAATTATTACTAATATAACAACACTAGCCATTATTTTAATTTTTTTATTTTTCACGTATATCCCCCCTTTAATTTTTTAACTCATCAAATCCAAATTGCAAAAACTTCGCCCAAAAAGGGGCGTCCCTATTGGGCGAAGTTTTTGCTGAGTATAATTTATTCAGCATCTTTTAATCGTAAGTATCCAAGTTCAACCCATCTGTTATATGCTAAATTTAAGTTAAATAATAGCTTTGGTTTAGCTCCAGCTCTGTTTTTATCAACAACACAAGCATAATATCTTTCATCTGGATCATCATAATCTTTTAAATTAAAGAATTTATCGTCTACTTCATTTAAAGAGTATTCATAATTTTTATAATTTTCTTTGTGTATTTGTTTGAACAAACAAAGTGTATCTAATACTTCTTTTACAGTCCTACTAACAGCTAAATCGTTTATGTTTAAATTAATAGGGTCTGTTGCAGTTTCCGCGAGTTGCAAAGTTGAGCCTATAAACATGTTAAAGTTTTGAGCTAAATTCGATAAAATTGTTGCTGTTTTCTTTAGCTCTTCTCCGTTACCAATGTTTTCAATGTCTGTTTTTAGCGTATCGTAAAATACATATTCAACATGCTCTTTATAATAATAATTCATTATTACTTTCTTTAACTCATCGTTTGTGTGGTCTGTTATGTTTATAAAGTATATTGAATTTGCAACCTGTTTATTAAACCAGTTAGTTACCTTTATTGTTTGCGTAAATTCTGTTGATATTTTTGAAAGTCTCCTTGCGAATTCAGCTTGAGATTCATTTTCCTCTTTCACAACATATCCGTTTTCGTCAACTTTTGCTACAGAAGGGTTATCTGATCTAAATTTAAATTCCAATAATTCGCCTTCTGTTTTATGCAAGTGTTGACCATGCAATTCTTGTATTTCTGGATTATTTAATATCGTTGTAATTAAGCATAGTTTCATTTTTTCTTCTGACATCTCATTAGAAATTAACAAAACTTTCTTTTTATGCATTAATGCAATATATGCAGCTAGATTAATTGTAAATCTACTCTTACCAGAGTTTGATGGCATCGCAAACGCCATTGTTTCTCCTTGTCTTATTCCCTTAAATACACTAGACAAAATCTTAAATGGAATAGATAAACCATTTGTTAATGTGTTATCTCCTCTAACCAAAAATCCTGTCAAATCGTCATTTAATATAGACCTCTTAAATTTTTCCGTTGCAGTAACCTGTTCAACAGCTCCTTCAACTTCTTCAACAGTCATTTTGTCATACAATTCATAATTTCTTATGTCTGCAATCTCTTTTTGTACATGTTTTACAGGATTTTCTCTGCAACATCTTCTAAGTGTAAATAATTTTTTCAGCTCTGTATATGTCTTTTCCATTTTATATTTAGAATTTTCATAATCGACTTGAATTTGATATTTAAATTCAATAAGCTCATCAGTTGTCCTTGCAAAATTAAATCCTTCTTTTGCAATTTCTGGTGCATACTTTTCACCATCTGTAAACAATACTGTTTTATACACATCTAACAATTGTTCATCTAAAAACAAGCAATCTTTATATAGAAAATAATATGCAGAAATCTGTTTTACATCATTTAGAAGCAAACCAATATATCTCTTTTCAAGTTCAGTATCGGCTAATTCAACAGGGTATCCTAATCCTTCTTCTTGCTTTCTTTCTTTTATCTTTCTTTCCTTTTCCTTAACCTCTGCATAGTCTTCATATTCAACATTGCCAGACATCTGTAAAATTTGCAATTCATCTAAAGCCTCTTGAAATTTACTCTCGCTAAGAAACTTTCTTATTTTTTCCATTCTATCTCTATTTTCATCTGTTACCTTAATTCTATCAAGTAAATCATAAATAACTTGAGCATTTTCTTCGTTCATATGGTTCGTCCTTTCTTGTACTTACTTTGTTTAAATAATATAAATAAATTCAATTTGTTCATTTCAGCATAACACAAACAGAAATAATTTGTTTTCTTAAATTCAGCATGTTGTTCTTGGTCGAAGCTCCTTCCGCCACTCAAAATGCGAGCTATCAGTTGAATTTTGTAAAAACATAAATTATTTCTGTCTTTATTTTTTTATTAGTCTATCATCGTTATTTTTTCAATTACTGGTTGATTATTTTTTTCAACAGTTCCATTATCATCTTCAACTGCTGTTTCGGCACATATTTTATCTACAACTTCCATTCCACTTGTAACAGTTCCAAATGCAGCATATTGTCCATCTAAAAATGTACTATCTTTGTGCACAATAAAGAATTGTGAACTTGCACTGTTTGGCATAAAAGATCTTGCCATAGAAATAGTTCCTCTTACATGAGAAATTGAATTTTTTACTCCATTAGAAGCAAACTCACCTTTAATAGTCTTACTGCTTCCTCCTGTTCCATTTCCAAGAGGGTCTCCTCCCTGGATCATAAATCCAGATATAATTCTATGGAAAGTTAACCCATTATAAAATCCTTCATTTACTAAATTTGCAAAGTTTTCAACTGTTATTGGTGCAACATCTGCATCTAATTCTAATGCTATTGTTCCATAGTTTTTCACAACTATTTCAGCATGATGTTTTCCTGTACTATACATATTATTTTCCTCACTTTCATTGCTTATTTGATTATTTTGTATATTTTCGGCTTTATTCTCTGTGTTATTCTCCTTTGTAGAATTTTCTGTATTAGTTGTTCCTTCTATATTTGTTGAATTTTCTTTCGATTGTTTTTTGCTTTGAGAATTGCTGTTTATAACTGCATAAATTCCAATTGCAGCAAGCATTACAATTACAACCATTCCTATAATAATATACGACTTTTTCATGTAAATTCCTCCTTAATTATATAAATTATCTTCCTTCATCATATTCAACACTTTCTTCTAAAACTTCGTGTTCTCTATTTATTTCAATATGTTGTTCTTCATCTATTCCTTGTGAAAATTTCTTCATGAAGCTTTCTTTTTCTCTTCTTCTTTTGAATGTTTGATAATGCTGACCTGGCTCTCTATTTTTATAATTTAAAATGTCTCTAAAATTTTCAACACTCTTACTTAAATAATCTAAACCATATGAAAAATCTAGTAATTCTTTACTGCTCCTTAACGCTAAGCACTCTGGTTTTAAGTCTGTTTTTGTACTAAATGGAGTTTTCCTTGTTCTCCCTGCTCTATGTAATTTCTATTTAATTCCTCCTCATGTACACAAATTTCAATCGCATTTATTATCTTATCTGGTTCAGTATATAAATTTGTGTTTAAATTTTTCATAAAATTATCTGTATTTGGAATTCCTCCAAACAAGCAAACTGATGCATGCCCATATGAATTTAAAGTTTTTAATGCACCTATTGCTGGTCTTAAATATCCAGATTTAATAATACTATCTGCAACATCTTTTTCTGCTGTACTTACACTAGTTATAAAATATCATTCTTCCCCTTAAGTGTCAATGTTTTTTCTTTAAAATATATAAAATGGCCCTTTTTCAATTGACCATTTTTATTCTTTCCTTGATTATGTTTTGAGCATCACTTGGCAATAAATCAATATAATTTCTAATTAATTTTCTACAATTATACCCCTTTAAAGTTCCAACCTGCGAATTAACCTTTGCAATTAAATTCTTTTCGTTTTCATATTGTATATTTTTTGCTCTTTGACATGTTCTTATTATAACTTGTTTACTAGGTTTTTGATATCCATAAGGATGCGATACCTTTCCTAAAAATGGAACTTCGTGGTAGGCTGTATCTATTTTTGTTTTTTTATTTATAAACTGGTGTGTTTCAGCAAGCTTATTTTGTATAAGAGGCAAAGTATCAATAAGTTGTTTTTTATTGTCAGATATAATAATTATGTCATCTACATATCTGATATATTTATCTAATTTTAATTCTTCTATTACATAATGGTCAAAATTATTTAAATTCAAATTACTTCCTGCTTGAGCTGTAAGATTTCCTATTGCCATTCCATAATTTGAATTACAATCCATTTTTCTTCTATTAGGTACTAAATTTCTTATTTGTTCACTGCATTTGTATTCACAATCTAGTGCTGGATTGTTTTCGAATATCACTGGTGTTAAATATAACAATAATTCTTTATGCTTTCCTTTAGATTTGTTTTGTATTAATTTTTTAAACTTTTCACTTACTATTCTTCAATCAACAGACATAAAATATCCAGATAAATCTATTTTTAAGAAAAAACTAGGCATAATTCATATGCCTTGTATAATTCTTCAAATTCTATTTTATCTTCCATTTTTCCTCCGTTATATTTACAATAACATCTTTCCAAAAAGGAAAGATGTTATTGTATTTATTATAATGAAACTCCTAGCCAGACGCACAGGATATTTGTTGTTGTTGTTGTTGTCGTTGTCGATTTTGCCAGTACTAAAATTAACGTAATAGCCGTTGTTGTTGTTAGCAGAGGACGACCAATCAAATACTCACAAACGTCGTCAAAGCATTTTTATTGCTCAACTTTTGACAATACCACATATATGGTGGAGCAATCACTTTCATTATATTAAATATCTTTTATTTACTTTATCTTGACTTATCAATGCTTTTATTGTTTGTTTTTCTACTTCAAGAATACTTTTATTAAAGGTTTCTCCCATATTTTCTCTTCCTATTTTACAATTTTCAAACCAAGAACTTCTTACGAAGTTTTATCTTGGTTTGAATCTATGCGTTATTTACATAACGCATTTTTCTTATTTCTAATTTTTTACAAAATTAGAAAGTCCTAGCCAGACGCACAGGATAGTTGCCGTTGATGCGGTAGACGATTTTGCCATCACTAAACTTAACGCAATAGCCGTAGGTGTTTAAGTAGGCAGAGGACGCCCAATATATACCTTTTAATCCATAACCACTGTAGTTCGAAGTTGTTATTCCCAATTGTCCTCCAAATGTAGCTAATTCAATGTGGGTTGGAACTCTCCATTCTCCTGAGGTTATTCCCTTAGCATTAAAAAATGTATATGTTGCACTATTATTATAATCACTTAGTGCCATTACTTTAAATCTTGCATTTCCACTTCCTCTTGCAGATAATACATCTTTTATTCCGAATGGGCCATTATAATTTGTTTTGCTTACATAATATTCTTTTAATCCTGTTACAGTAGATATTGTATAATCAGTGCCTCCCCATGAGCCACTTCCGCCATATTTAAAGTCTGCAAATATTATTCCATCCACTGTTCCATTTCCATCTACATCAGCATAATATCCTACTCCAAAATTTCCCGTAAATGTTGAGTCTTTTACTGTTACTGTATATGTTGCTGTTTTTTCATTATAATTTGTGTTAGATGCACTCTTCACAGTTATTGTTGCACTTCCTACTCCAATTGATTTTACTGTTACTGTATTACCACTTACACTAACCGTAGCTACTCCTGTATTTGACGACCATGCACTTATACTTCCAGTACCACTTGCTGTAAATGAAGTGCTATTTGGATATGTTATTGTACCACTATAAGATGATAAACTTAAGCTTCCATTTGCTTTATTTACTTTTACTGTTTGTGTTGTGCTTTGCGTTTTATATCCTGCTTTGCTTGCTCTTACTGTTACCGTAAATGACGAGGTGTTTGTTATTGTTGGCATTGTCGTACTATACGTGCCTCCATTTATTGAATACTCTAATTTTGCATCACTTGGATTTACGCTTACATTTGTTAATGCATTATGTTCTTTTCCGTCGTATGTTCCTGTATATGGTGTTGCACTTAAGCTTATTGTTCCATTATTTACTGTTGTTTCATATGTTGCAGACTTTGCTGTATAATTTTGTGTTTCTGCGCTAGTTATCGTTATTATTGCGTTTCCTGCTGTCGTTCCTGATTTTACTGTTACCGTATTTCCACTTACACTTGCTGTTGCTATATTGTTATTATTTGAATAAACACCTAATGTTCCTGTATTTTCACTTACCGTAAATGCTGTGTTATTTGGATATGTTATTGTTCCACTAATCTCAGATAGTGTTAATTTTCCTTCTGCCTTATTTACTACTGCTGTTTTAGTTACTGTCTCTGTTTTATATCCAATTCTACTTGCTTTCACAATTACAGAAACCGATGAAGCATTTATTATTTGTGGTATATTTTCTATATACGTTTTTCCATTATCTATTGAATATTCTATTTTTGCATCACTTGGTGACACATTTACGCTTGTTAACATATCATGTGGTTGTCCATCATATGTTCCAACATATGGTACCACATCCAATGTTAATGTTTGGCTTTCTGCTTTAACTTCTTCTACTTCAATTTCATACCCATTCTTTTTTACAATTAAAGTATTATCATCTTTTCTAGTTACTCCATCTATTCTCGATGGAACTTTAGATGTTAAAAATTCTTCTAATGTTTCATCTTTCTTTGTTAGCTTATGCTCTAATACTAATTGATTTACTTCTTCACTTGCAATTTGATAATATGTATCATTTTGTATCTTTTTAGCATTATCTACAACACCATTTTCTCCTACCAGTGTGCTAATGCTCACTCCTACTAATATTAATAAAACTACAATTGTTACTACTAGCGAAATTATTGTAATTCCTTTTATTTCTTTTGTTCTCATATCTTTACATCTCCCAACATTATTCTTAAGTTATATACTTAATGACAATTAGTAAGGATTAGTTTTTCTTTATTTTTTGGAGGTTTGCAATATGTTTATTATTCATAAAATTTGATTCTTTATAATTTTTCTATTTTCAAAATTTTTTTCATAATGCTTGATTTTCTATATACTTTTGATATAATTATTTTAGAAAATTTGTACTTAAGTATATAACTTAAAGTATAATCAAAAATAAAAGCAGTAGGCAAATTTATACATTCACCTGCTGTTTCTTCAACTCTCAATTTATTTTTATTCTTTTTAATCTTAATGCATTTAATGTTACTGTTAAACTGCTTATTACCATTGCAAAACTTGCTATCATTGGGTTTATTGTTATTCCCCATTTACTGAACAATCCCATTGCAATTGGTATCATTAAGCTATTATAGAAGAATGCCCAAAATAGATTTTGTTTTATGTTTCTTATTGTTTTTTTACTGATGTTTATTAGATTTAGTAGGCTGTTCAAATCATTTCTGGTTAATATTACGTCAGACGAATCCATTGCAATATCTGTTCCACTATTTACACTAACACCTATATTACTGCTTGCAAGTGCTGGACTGTCATTTATTCCATCTCCACACATCATTACATATTTGCCTTCTGTTTTCAGTTTTTTTACTACCTCCGTTTTTTCACGGGGTGTAACATTTGATATTACTGTAGTTATGCCTATCTCTTTAGCAATTTTTTCGGCTGTTTGTGTGTTATCTCCTGTTAACATTACAGTCTCTATTTTATTTTTATTCAGCTTACTTATTACTTCTTTTGAATTTTCTCTTACAATATCGTTTACACCGATAATTGCTGAAATCTCATTGTTTATCACAACATAAATTATGCTGTTTCCTTCTTTTGCAAGCTTTTCTTCGTCTTGTTTATGACTGTTTGTTATATCATATTTTTCTAATATTTTTGAATTGCCTAATATTACCTCATTTTCAGCTATCTTTCCAATTATTCCATAGCCACTTACATCTTTAAAATCTTTTACCTCGAGTGTTTCAATTTTATTTTCGTTTAAGTAATCTTCAAAAGCCTTTCCTATTGGATGAGTCGACTTTTTCTCCAAGCTTCCAACAATTTGCATAAGTTCTTTTTCTTGCATTTTGCTATAATTTATTATCTGTGCTATTTTTAGCTTGCCATATGTTAATGTTCCTGTTTTATCAAACACAACTGTCGTAGTCTTTTCGGCATTTTCTAATATTTCACTCTTCTTTACAAGTATTCCATTATTTGCACACACGCCTTCAGATACAACGATTGCTAGTGGAGTTGCTAAACCTAAACTGCAAGGGCATGCTACGACCAATATTGTTACAAATGCATTTATCGCCGTGGCAACAGCATTTCCTAAAATTAGATATGCAATAAATGTAATTATTGCAATTAGTATAACTGCTGGTACAAAATATCCACTTACAGTATCAGCCACTTTCGCGATTGGAGCTTTAGTGTTAGTAGCCTCTATTACGAGTCTTACAATTTCAGAAATAGTCGATTCCTTTCCAATTTTTTCGGCTTCATATTCAATATATCCATCATAATTTATACTTCCGGCTATTACCTTGCTTCCTTCTGTTTTACTTGTAGGCTTGCTTTCTCCAGTAATAAAAGATTCGTCAAGATGTGCTTTTCCTGTTATTATTTCTCCATCAACCGCAATCTTTTCACCAGGTTTGCTTACTACGATATCACCTTTTTTTATTTCATCTATTGTAACCTTTTTTTCTTCTCCGTTTACTTTAATAACCGCTTCTTTAGGTGTTATTTGTACTAATTTTTGAATTGCTTCTTTCGTCTTATCCTTGCTAATTCCGTCAATATATCTTCCTAATTTGATGAAAAATATTACAATTGCAGCAGACTCAAAATATAAATTTTCTACATATTCATGATGTCCTTTTGCAATCATGTACATTCCATAAATACTATACAAAATGCTTGTAATAACACCCATAGCAACAAGTGTATCCATGTTTGGAGCCTTATGAATTAAATTTTTACAGCCACTTTTAATAATATCAAATCCATACACAACGAAAGCAACCGTTAGTGCAAGCAAAGTTCTAGCATAAGTTAAAGGATGTATGTGCATATCTAAAAACGAAAAGTTTGGAAGACCAATCATGTGACCCATAGAAATATACATAAGAGCCACTGCTAAAACAGAAAATATTATAAATTTAACTTTTTCATTTTTATTTTGTTTCTTTTCACTATTTTCATTATAAATACCTAAACTCTTAAATCCTGCTTCTTCAACGAATTTTTCAAGAGTTTCCAAATTTAAAATATTTTCATCATATTCAATTAAGGCATTTGCCATTATAAGATTCACAGTTGCACTTTTAATTCCATTTTGTTTATTTAAATATTTCTCCAATCCGTTAGAACACGCACTGCATGTCATTCCGTCTATAGAAAGAACAACCTTTTTCAAAAACCTCACCTCTTCTATTTTACATCAAATCCTATATTTTCAATTTTTTCTTTTATTTTTGATTCTTCTATTCCATCTTCTGCTTCAATCTTTACAGTTCCAGTCGTATGGTCTGCCTTTACACTCTTTATTCCATTCATATTTTTTACTGCATTTTGAATTCTGTTTTCACATCCTGTGCACATCATTCCTTCTACTTTTAAATTAATTTCTTTCATTTTAAATTTCCTCCCTATATTTATTAATTTGTCCAATTATTGGCAATTTATTTGTTAAACCTTTTAAATAAACTCGTTAGCTCATCTATAATCTCCAAATTTCCTTTTTCTAAATCATCACTTACACAAGTATATAAATGATTTTCTAATATGTGATTTGACAAGCTTCTTATAGAATTTTCTACTGCCGATAGTTGAATTAAGACATCATTACAATATCTATCTTCATCTATCATTTTCTTTATCCCTTTTATTTGCCCTTCAATTCTATTCAGTCTATCATTCACAATCTTTTTTTCTTCCTTTGTACGATGAGTTTGTTTATGACAACAATTTTTATCTTCTATAATTTCATCACTCCCTTTCTCAACTTTCAAACGCTATTATATACCCCAGTATGGTATTTGTAAATAGAGGGGTATATAGAAAAAGCCATTCATATGAATGACTTTTTAGCTACATATATCAAATTTAATTTTTCGCCCAAAAAGGGGCGTCCCTATTGGGCGATTTTTCTTAATACTGTTTTGTTTTCTTTTAGGCTTTCTGGTACGTTTATTACTCTTTGGTTAGAAGAGCCTCTCCATTCTAATGTTGGATTGTGTAATGCATCTACATATTGTCCGTCTACTAAAACATCTACGTATTTCAAAGCTTCTTTGTCTTTTAGGTCTTTTTCAAATGTGTAACCAGACCATACCCATACATTTTTTTCTGGATATTTTTCTTTGAATGCTTTTGCAAGTTCTTTTGTTCCTTCTATGTTCTTTGGATGCATTGGCTCTCCGCCTAAAATTGATAAGCCTTCTATGTTTGGATTATCACATAATTCTAATACTTTGTTTATTGTATTTTGTGTAAATTCTTTTCCACCTGCAAAGTCGTGTGTTTCTTGGTTGAAACATTTTGGGCAATTAAATGCACAGCCTTGCATAAATATTGATACTCTTACACCTGGTCCATCTGCTATATCCATTTTTCTTATTTTGTTATATCTCATTTTTATTCCCCCATATTCGTAATTTTCAAAATGAAAATATTTAAAAATTATAGTATTTCTATGCCAGTAACCATTATTCTTAAGAATGGTTATGCGTAGCTTGAATTTCTACGCACAACCAATTCTAATATTTTCTATTTTGATGTTACAGCTTCTTTTTCTTCACTATGCTCATGTTTTTCGCATCCACATTTGCATTCATCTTCTTCAACATAATCTTTATTATCTATGTGAAGTACTCTTTCTTTTATTTCTTGAGTTCTTCCTTTGTTCCAGAAGTTGCTTCCTATATATCCACAAGTTCTTCTTGCAACATTTAATGTGTTGTGGTCTCTGTTTCCACAGTTTGGGCAATACCATTCTAGATTGTCATCTATTAGTATTTCTCCTGTATATCCACATTTTTGGCAGTAATCAGATTTTGTGTTTAATTCTGCATACATGATGTTATCATAGATAAATTTCATTATTTGAAGTACTACTTCTAAGTTGTTTTGTAAGTTTGGAGTTTCTACATAAGATATAGCTCCTCCTGGGCTTAGTCTTTGGAATTCACTTTCTAGTTTTAACTTAGAGAACGCATCTATTTCTTCAAATACTGGAACATGGTATGAATTTGTTATATAATTTTTGTCTGTTATTCCCTTTATTTTTCCGAATCTCTTTTGTAGACACTTTGCAAATTTATATGTTGTAGACTCAATTGGTGTACCATAAACACTGTAATCTATGTCTTCTGCTTCTTTCCATTCTGCGCATTTTTCATTCATTTTCTTCATTACTTCTATGGCAAAATCTTTGCCATTACCATTATCTGTATGACTCTTGCCTGTCATGTATTTAACACATTCGTATAATCCTGCATATCCTAAAGATATTGTAGAATATCCACCATGTAATAATGGATGAATGCTTGCACCCTTTGGTAATCTCGCAAATGCTCCATGTTGCCATAATATTGGGGCAATATCACTTGTTGCTTTTGCTAGTCTTTCGTGTCTTACTTGTAAAGCTTTGTGGCAAAGTTCAAGTCTTTCATCATATATTTTCCAGAATTTCTTCAAATCTTTTCCTGATGATAAAGCAACATCAACTAAGTTAATTGTTACAACACCTTGATTAAATCTACCATAATATTTTGGCTTCTTTGTAACTGGATCTATATAAGGAGTTAAGAATGAACGGCAACCCATACATGGATAACATTGTCCATCTCCATTTGCATCAACTTTCATTTGCTTCATTATTTTCTCTGATATATAATCTGGAACCATTCTTTTTGCTGTACATTTTGCTGCAAGTTCTGTCAAATACCAGTATTTACTGTTCTCATGTATATTATCTTCCTCTAACACATAAAGAAGTTTTGGGAAAGCTGGTGTAATATATACACCTTTTTCATTTTTGAATCCTAATATTCTTTGGTTTAGGAATTCTTCTATTATCATTGCTAATTCTTCTTTATATTCATCTGTTTCTCCTAAATACATGCAAACAGATAAGAATGGAGCCTGACCATTTGTATTAGTCATTGAGTTTACTTGATAGTTGAATGTTTGAACACCATCAGCAACTTCTTTTTTAGTATCTTCTTTTGCAAACTTCTCGCATTGTTCTTTGCTTAATCCATTTTCTTTATATTTTTTGTAATATTTTTCATAGCTACTTCTTACAAATGGAGCCAAATGTGCAAGTGAAACAGTAGCACCACCATATGTAGAAGATGTAACAGCAAGTATTATTTGTGTTGCAATTGTACATGCTGTAATAAATCTGTGAGGCTTTTCAATCATAACACCATTCATTATAGTACCATTTTGAAGCATATCCTCTAGGTTTATTAATTCGCAGTTTGTTAAAGCGTTTTGTGCAAAATAATCAGCATCGTGGAAATGTATAATTCCTTCATCATGAGCTTTTACAACATCATCTGGAAGTAGGAATCTTCTTGTTATATCTGTACTTGTTATTCCTGCTAGATAATCTCTTTGTGTTGTAACTACTCTCGCATTTTTGTTGGCATTTTCATTATTCCAGTATTCACTCTCTCCATCGATTAGCTCTTTAATAGTTTGATCTGTTGTGTTAGCTTTTCTAACAAGAGCTCTTGTGTAACGATATGTAATATATTGTTTAGCAAGCTCATATCTTCCTATTTCCATAAGCTTTTGCTCGATTATATCTTGAATGTCTTCAACTAATATTCTAGATTTTCTTAAATCCTCTATATATTTTATTATTTCATCAATTTCTTCGTCTGTAGCTTTTTGTTTTTTTGAAACTTCATTATTTGCTTTTTTTATTGCAGTTCTAATCTTTTCAGCATTGTACTCAACTATTGTTCCATCTCTTTTTATTACTTTCATTGTTAACACACATTCCTTCCCCAAAAATATTTCCTAGATTTGAAAATTATAATTATTTTTCAATCTATTGCTTTGCAATTTATGACTATTATTATACCTCAACTTTTTACTTTTTCTGTTGCAAAAGCAACAATTTTGCTTTTTTATTTTTTATTTTTTTATTCTCCTTTAGGCTCTAATAGAATATGCTTTGTTACATTTTTGTTACAATCTGCCGTTTTTTGTAAACACTAATTTAACAGTAAAAACAGAAATAATTTATTAGAAATCATTTCTGTTTTTCATTAATTTTTAATTATTTTATCAGCATTAAGCATTCTCTGTTTCAGTTACTACGTTATTTTCTTCTTGCTCAACTTCTTCTGCTTCTTTGCTTACAGGGTTAGTTCCAAATGAAAACATCTTTCTTTCAGCCTTAGCTCTTCCTTCAAATTTCTTGTTGAATTCTTCTTTTGCACTATCTAATGCATCTTGCATTGCAGTAAACATTTCTTCAACATCTTCTTTTGTAAAATCATAAACGCTACTTCTTGCCATTGGCTCTAATATTTGAATGTCATGCATTACTTTATTTACTCTTTTTCCTGCGTTCTCCATAAATTTAGCTCTTTTTTCTTCGTTTACTTCCATTTTACTTTCTCCTTCTATATGTATTAATTTGTTTTCATGACTTTTGTTATAACACAAAAAAGTGCATAAATCAAGAAATGAAAACAAATTTTTATATTATTTCGTCCTCTCCACTATTTCTACTATATCTGATATATACTGGCTTAACACCGGTATATTCAGCCTTATTATTTTCTGCATTACATATATTATTAATGCTGTAATTATAGAAAAACCAATTCCTATTCCAATTCCTTTTGATATTCCAGACATAAAATTTCTAACAAGATATTTTCTTGAATCACCTGCAATTTCGATTAATTCCAGTACCTTGTTTTTATTTAATGTATTGTTTAAATTATTTAGTTGTATTAACAGTTTTTCCTCTAATTTTTTCTTGTGATAATTTTTAGAATTTATAGCTAGTTGCATCATTTTTGAATTATCACATTTAAATCTTTCTATTTTTTTATTTTCTTTTAATCTTATTTTTTTCATAATAAAAGAGCCACCTTTTTATTATGATGACTCTTTTTACTATTATTTATTCAGTTACATTTGTAACATTTTCATCAACTAATTCATTTATTGCAGTTGTATTATTTTTTCCGTTTTCTCTTGATTTTTTGTCTATTTCTTTTTTCACTTCTTCTAATCTGTTTATCAAATTTTGCAATCTTTTTGTGTCTTTTCCTATTTGTTCCCAGTCATTGCTTTGTGTTGATGTTTTTAAATTGTTGTTTGCTTTTATTATTAAATCTGCAAGCTCATCTAAACTATCTGTGTTCTCTATTTCAATATCGACTGCATATTGTGAAACTAAATTTGAAAGTGCTTCGCTAAACGTATTTCCTATTGCAACTTTATTTCCAGATGCAACTACCACCTTCTTTAGCACTGGCAATGAGTCTGTTTCATTCACAAATTGTTGATATATTGGTTCTACATATAATAAAGTATTGTTTATTGGCACTATTATTATATCTTTAGAAAGCTTTGTTCCTGAAACATTTAAGTTTTCTATTTCCTTTGCAATTGTCTCGTCTTGTCCTAACTGAGTATCTAATTGCATTGGTCCTAAAACATTGCTATCTGTTGGATAGTTGTATAACTTTAATACATTTTTTCCATTTTCATCAGTCGATCCAACTAAATATGCTGTTACATTTTGTTTTTCATATGGTGTAAATGGTATTACTAAGCCTAATCTTGATGTTGTACTGTCTGTTGTTTTTACCATTGTATAATATGGGTTTATTTCAGTTCCTTTTGTAGATGAAACTTTGCTACTTGCATTATGTGTTGCAATATCCCATACATCATCTCCCCTGTATAATACATCTGGTTGAATGTTGTGGTATCTTTTTAACACTTTTGCTTGAATGTTATATAAATATTCTGGGTATACAAAATGGTCTGATATTTGTTCTGGTATCTCTTCTTTAGAGAATAAATCTGGATATATTTTTTCATATACCATTGCAATCGGATCTGTTTTATCTGTTCTATAGAAGGTTACATCACCAGTATATGCATCTATTATTACTTTTACAGAATTTCGTATGTAATTAATTTCATATTTCGATATACCATTTTCCTCTAGAACTGTTCTTTGTGAATATGGGTATTCGTTACTCGTTGTATATGCATCAAGCACCCAAACAAGTTCTCCATCATTTGTAACAACCATATATGGGTCATTATCATATGTTAAATATGGCATTATTGTCTTTGCTCTTTGAATTATATTTCTGTTTGTTAAAATTTTACTATCACTCTTTACATTTCCTGAAAATACTAGTTTTGCGTCTTTTTCTCTTATTGCTAAAACTAATCTATCTAAGAAATTTGCCTTTAATCCAGCATCTCCGTCATATACATTCTCTGTATTTTTCAAAGCATCTTCTGTTGGATAATCAAACTCTTTCTTGCTATTACTATTGGTTACAACTGTATCGTTTGTCTCCAATCCAAAATAAATTCTTGGTTCATTTATATTTAGCACTTCATCAGTTTGGTCAAATGCTTTTTGAATATGGTTTATGTTTCCAGAATCTGTTGTTGATGTTGCAGATGTTATTATTGCTCCGAATCCATGTGTATATTCATAAGTTTTATTATTGTATGTTCCCTTCGAGCTTGCAATTTCTCTTGGAGTTACATATACTAATTGCTCTTTTCCAGAAATATTGTATAGCCCAATTTGAGTTGACCTAAAATTATAATATCCTTTATTCTTTTGAGAACCCTCTAAATCTTTTAAAACTGTTGACGCATTTGCAATTGGAATATTTTGAATTGTTTCAATATTTTCAGTAATATCATTTTGAGTAATTGTTCCTCCATCTTGAACATTAACTTCATCTATATTTATTCCATATGCAATTTTTGTATTATTTATATTATTTTCGATATATTTCTTTTCCTTATCAAGTTCATTTGAATTTACAAATATTAAATTAAATCCAAGCATTACTAAAAGTAAAGAAACTAAATAACCTGGAACAACTAATATTGAACCTATTACTTTCTTAGTTCTTCCTTTTTGGAATTCTTTTATTGCTTTAAATACTGAAACTATCATAATTACAGATAATGCAATATATCCCCAGAACCCGATTGTTGTTTCTGTAATTCCGGCTCCAAATATTGAATAATTCTCTGATTCATCATTATTTAATACTATAAATTTTTGTACCCCAATATCTAAAGTTCCAATAAGCATCAATATTGCAAATAAAACTATAATTACTTTTAAATAACCAAGTGCATTATTTAATAGTCCGCTCTTTTTTACCGATTCTCTCGATATTCCATCAAAACAAATATTAAACACTATTAAATAGTACAAGGTTGCATATACTACTGCTGCAATCATCGCAACTAATGCATATATAGTTATAAATTTTAAGAATGGTAATATAAACACGAAAAATCCTATATCTAAGCCTAGTGCAGGGTCAGTTGTAACAAATTGTGTATTAAAGAAACATGGTAATGCTTTTTCTACTATCATTCCAGTTGTTCCAATTGTTACTAATGTTGCAAATATAAACGAAATTGATTTTTGTGGAAGCTTTGGCATTTCTTTCTTTTCGTCTTCAAAAAATACCTTTAGGCCTCTTTTTACCTTAGTGGTTGTTGTATATGTTAATGTAAATATTGCCAAGAAATTAACTACAGCAGCTATTCCTCTATACTTCATGTTCTGCCAGAACATAGAAATATAATTTTCTCCAATCTCTTTTATCTCTAAGAATTCGCCTCTCTCAACTATATAAATAATTAATAAGGCAATTGCTAAAACAGCTAAAACAAGTTTCTTTCTTGTTTTTCTTTTTTTAGTAGTACTCTCTGTTTCACTATTTGCAGGCTTTGCTTGTTGTGCTGTTTGTTCTTCATTTTTTGTTTCTTCTTGTTGTTCTGCTTTTACTTCATTATTAGATTTTTCTTGTTCATTACTTTCTTGCTTTTTATCGTTCTTTTTTTCTTTAGCTTCTTCTTTTTTATTCTCTTTAATTTCTTCAGTTTTTGGTATTTTTTCTTCTGCTTGTTTTACTTCTTTCTTTTTCTCTTCCAAGCTATATTCCTCCAATCCTTAAATTAAAGCCTTTACAAAATCTTCACTATTAAATATTTCCATGTCGTCAACTTGCTCTCCGACGCCTATAAATTTTACAGGCACTTTGTTTTCATTTACAATTCCTATTACAGCTCCACCTTTTGCAGTTCCATCAAGCTTTGTAAGAACTATTCCTGTAATATCTACTGTTTCTTTAAAAGCCTGAACCTGTGAAATTGCATTTTGACCAGTAGTTGCATCAAGCACCATAAGTACTTCTTCTGATGAATCTGGCAATTCTTTGTCTATTACCTTTTTTATTTTAATTAACTCGTCCATCAAATATTTCTTATTGTGAAGTCTTCCTGCTGTATCGCAAATTAAAACATCTGCATTCTTTTCTTTAGTAATTTTAATTGCATCATATACAACAGATGCAGGGTCAACTCCCTTTTCTCTTTTTACTATATCGCATCCAACTCTATTTGCCCAAATTTCAAGCTGTTCAACAGCTGCTGCCCTAAATGTATCTGCTGCTGCAACAACAACTTTTTTACCATCTCTCTTTAATCTGTTTGCAATTTTTCCAATAGAAGTAGTCTTTCCAACTCCGTTTACTCCAACTACTAATATTACGGCTGGCTTAGTTTCTAGCTTTAGAGTGTTATCTGTAGCATCAAAAATCTCTTGAATCTCTTTTCTTAGAGCCTCTCTAACACCTTGCTCGTCTTTAATATTTTCTTTCTTAACTCTTTCTCTTAAATTATTTATAATTGTAGCAGAAGTATTAGCTCCAACATCAGACATAATTAATGCTTCTTCTAATTCTTCTAATAAATCTTCATCAACTTTTCTAAAGTTACTAAATATATCATTCATCTTCTCGTCAAAAGATGTTTTTGTTTTATTTAATCCATTTTTTAATTTATCAAAAAATCCCATAAAAAAATCCTTTCATTTAATGTATTCATACCCTTCTATTATACATTAAATTTAAGGAAATTTCAATGGGCAGTTTTAGCGTATTTTATGACATTTTCTAATATAATCACATACTAAAAAGCTTTCCATGGTAGTAATGGAAAGCTCTCTGTTAAAATGACATATCTTCGCAGAAAGTCATACTTCCCGCAATATCAAAGTATTCTGCAGTTATGAATAAAATTTTACCATCCTCAAGATAAACATACAAAAAAACTTTTTCTTCACCCACATGGTGAAATTCATATTTTACAACTTTTTTATTATATTTATCCATTATCTTTTTGGCAACTTCATCTTTAATCCGCCTTTTTTCCCACGGAAACAAAAAATTTATATTTATCATATAAACATTCCTCCAAAATTATCATTTTAGAATTTATTAAAGCCACTACCATGCCTTAACTTATACGGTATGATGCAAAACATCATTACTATATAATATAGCATATATTAAGCTAATATTCAATTCTTTACATAAAAATCTATGAATAACTTATGATAAGATCACCCTGTAAAATTATTTTATGAAAAGTTCACCCTTATGATATAATGGAGGCATGAGAACTTTTATGAATAATAAAGAAGAATTAAAAAAAGCAGTAATTGAATCTTGCATTAACGGTACAATGACAATTAAAGTTGCCGTAAGTAGGTTAGGTTTTTCAGAGCGCTATGTAAAAAAATTGAAAGCGAGGTATAAAAAAATAGGCGCTTCATCCATGATGTATGAAAATTGTGGGAAACAAACAACACACACTATAAGTGCAGAAATCAAAAGTAAAATCCGGGAAATTTGGAACATGCCAGAATTAGAAGAATGTAACTTTATCCATTTTCAAGAGATTTTGGAAGAAAATTATCACATTAGGATTAGTTATACTCCTTTATACAAATTTTTAAAATCAAAAGGTGCAAAAAGTCCTAGAAAACATAAAAAAGCTAAGGCTCACAACAGACGTCAAGAACGCGCTTCATCTGGTGAATTATTACAAGTTGACGGTACTCCTCATAGATTTTTTTATAATGACAATAAAGAGTATTGTTTGCATGGTTTCATCGATGATGCAACTCATCAGATTACAGGGCTATATATGTGCGAAAACGAATGTATGCATGGCTATCTAGAAGTTACAAGACAAACAATAAAAAACTTTGGAGTTCCACTTGCTCTTTATGCAGATGGTTCGAGTATATTCTTTCCAAAAGATAATCATCTTAGCATTGAAGAGCAACTTGCAGGAATTACAAAACCAACCACTCAATATGGAAGGATGATGCAGGAATTGGGCGTAGACTTAATTCATGCTGGATCATCACAGGCAAAAGGAAGAATAGAAAGACTTTGGAACACATTACACGACAGGCTTAGAACAGAATTTAGACGTCATAATATTTCAGACATTGAAGGAGCAAATGAATTTTTAAAAAGTTACATTTCAAAATACAATAGGAAGTTTGGAATTGCTCCAAGAGAAGAAAAGTCATCATTTATGGAGTTGCCGCCATATATTAATCTAGATTATTTATTATCGGTAAAATATACTAGAAGTGTTGATGTTAGCAATTGCATTAGTCATAAAGGAATAACATTCGTAATAGATACAAAAGAAATATTGCATAAAAAGAAAGTAGAACTATGTATAAGCAAGAGAATAGGATTAAAAGTGCGTTTTGATAATAAATGGTATAAAGTTATTCCTATTACTCAAATAGATAAAAAAAGCCTCAAATCAAACGAATCTGTAGAAACAATTATACAACAATTTGTTTATTACAATTGTTTAAAAAACGAAAGATTATCGGCTTGAGAACTTTTATATTTTTATTATACAACATAACTTGTGACTTTTTCAAGGGTGAACAAGTCACAAGTTAAAATATTATTTTTAGGGTGAACTAATCAAAAACTATTGACATGGTTTATATCCTATATATTTCATGTGAATTGACTTTTATGTAAATTATGCTATAATTAATTATAGCACATTATATTTATATTGTGCCTTTGAAATATTTACATTTCGGGGGCACTGTCCTCCGAACAATAAAAAGGAGGACCTAAATATGAAAACATTTAATGTTAACTCTTACGTTTGGATTAAACTCACAAAGCTCGGCCTGCGAAAGCTGAAAGAACGTCACAACGAAATTTACAAGCAGTGTCCGTCAGTAGGAAAATTCACACCTCCTGAGACAGATGCAGACGGCTTCTGCAAAATGCAATTGTGGGAAGTCATGAACATTTTTGGTCCATGTTGCAGTAATGGTGCTAATATTCCATTTGAGACCAACATCCGCATCAACGACTCTGAATTTGAGGAATCCGAAGAGTAACACAAAGTTTTCTGCTAAGAAAAAGGAGAAGCTAGACACTTTTTACCAAGTATCTAGCCTCTCCTTTTTTATTGGCAATTTAAGTAAATAAGGTATAGTAAATTTGAAAATTGCATAATGGAAGTTCTTTTTTTCTCCAATTCATCACGATAAATAGTAGCAATTATTCTTTGATACAAAGTACTATCTTTCATAATTCCACTAGGAACAACAATATTCACTTTTGGATGTTTTTCTTCCACCCATGTTAAGTTGTCTTCATAATACGTAATAGGCTCAGAAATAATTTGAAAAACACACCCAATTGCTATATCAAGAATAATATTAAACTTGAAATTTTCTAACATCTTATTTTTCACTTCGGTCTTTTTTATAGTAATTATCGGATGATCTATTAGACTATACATCAGGCAACTAGCTATAATGAAACTGTCTGGTTTTCCGGAAATTCTATTTTTACTTACCCAGTCCATATAATTATCAAAAGAAATTAAATATTCAGGTCTTATATTAATATCAAATATATTTAACAATTCTTTGTCAATTTTTTTTAATGTTTCTCGCTTTTGATCATTAACCAAGTCTATATAATATTTATACCGTTTCTCTAATTCCAACAGTCTTTTTTCTCTTGCCTGTTTCTCTTCTTCCTGACGCTTATCACCTACTTTGTTAAATATTGCATTTCCTGCTACGGTATATATAACAGTAATAGCAAAAATCGTTATCCTCGTATTTACAGAAAATTCGTGATAAAAGCACATAGCTACTAAAACAAACCAAATAAAAACTGCAAAATTTTTCATATTTTCTTTGAAAACCCGCTTAATTTTTTCTTTTTTCATGCCAATTACCTCCTGAAAAAAATTATTTTTATTGGAGTTACATCTATATCCACCTGCAAAACAGGATTAAAAAATTTACATGCCCATTGTACCATTTTTTATTTAATTTTACAATTGTTATCTTTAACATTTCAGGGTAATTTTTTTATGAATATAGCAAATTTTTGCTATCTATAGTATAATCAATTTGAATGAATGTATAAATGCTAATCAGTAAGGTGATACACTAATATATCGGACAAATGAAAATATATGTTCATTATTATGACAGAAAAATTAAATAAAAAATAGATACAAGGAGTAATAAAAATGATTAAAAATATTATATTTGATATCGGTGGTGTATTAGCCGAACCGAAAAGTGGACATTGGTTTATCACAACTAACTTTTGGAATATCTTAAATAAGAATTTAATTGATGAAGAGAAATTAAAAATAAGCCTAAAAAAATACTTATACTTACAAACTCAAGAGCCTAAAACTGAAAAAGATGAACATAAAATGTTTTCAAACTATTATTGCAATGTTTTAAAAGATATAAATTATCCTAATGCAAGTTTAGATATTGCAAATAAATTAGCTGATGATTGTGTTTATAATGATGATAAATTTATATTTTTTGATGATGTTTATTCAATTCTAGAAGAGTTGTCAAAAAAATATAATCTCTATATCATTTCAAATGGCTGGCCATCTTCTTTTAGAGTATTGAAGAACAAAGGAATAGATAAATATTTTAAAGGTATCATCATATCATCTATGTATACTACAGTAAAAGAAGAAAATTTATTCGATATATTTATTAACAAATATAAAGAGGTTACTCCTAGTGAATCACTTTATATTGATGATAGAAATCATATTTTGCAAAAGGCTAAAGAATACGGATTTAATTTGTTACTAATGGATAGGTATAAGAAATATGAAAAAACTCAATTTGAGATAGTGAATAATATGAATGATATTTTAAAAATACTGGAATAAAAATTGCTACTTGAAAAATTGTTAAAAATGAAAAAAGAGAGTTTTTAAACTCCCCAAAATCATTTAGGCTCCCGTCTTACTCAAAAAGTAGTAGAGGGTTAAGTTAATTTTTTTACTCACACTCTTATTAGTATAAGTAATCTTTTTGTGGAGCCAATAAGCAGAATCGAACTGCTGACCTACGGGTTACGAATCCGTTGCTCTACCAACTGAGCTATATTGGCATTTTCTCTTGCGAAATCTATTGTAACACATATCTAAAAAAAATGCTAGCCTATTTTTATAGTCTAGCATCTTTTTATGTTTTATCTGCCACCACAGCATCCGTTGTTTGTAAATAATAGTAAGAATATTATTATGAAGAATAAAATTCCGCTATCTCCGCATCCGCAATTGTTTCCGCCAAATAGTCCACCAAATGGTCCGCATCCACAACCTTCATTGCGTCCACATCCTCCTCTTGGTCCTTCGTCACATCCGCAACTTCCACTGTTGCATCCACCTCTATTGTCGTCTTGCATTTTAGATTCCTCCTTTTTTGTTTTATATGATATAGTATGAATTTTTCGCAAAGTGTGTTACAATATATAGAGTTGTAAAATTGAGGTTGAAATTTATTAACTTTCTACCTCGAAGGAGGAATAAATTTATACATGAATAACGAAATTAATATAGTTCCAGAGTTATTGGTTCCTGCTGGTGATTTTGATTGTGTTAGAGCCGGAGTTCAAAATGGTGCTGATTGCATTTATTTTGGTGCTAACAGTTTTAGTGCAAGGGCCAGTGCGAAGAATTTTTCTTTGGAGGAAGTTGCAGAAGTCGTAAAATATTGTAAACTAAGAAATGTAAAAACTAATCTAACATTGAATACTTTAATTACAGATGATGAGTTTGCCGATGCCATTAAAGTTGCCGAATCTGCCTATAAATGTGGAGTAGATGCAATTATTGTTCAGGACCTTGGTCTTGCTAAATATTTAATCACTCATTTTCCAGGAATGGAAATTCACGGAAGTACTCAGATGTCTGTTCATAATCTAGAAGGCGTATTAGAACTTGAGAAACTTGGATTTTCAAGAGTCGTTTTATCTAGAGAAGTTCCAATTAACGAGATTGAATATATTAGAAATAATTGTAAAGTTGACCTAGAAATATTTGTACATGGTGCACTTTGCATCTCATACTCTGGTCAGTGTTTGTTTTCTAGCTTGGTTGGAGGGCGTTCTGGTAATAGAGGAAAATGTGCTCAGCCATGTAGACTTCCCTATGAATTGCTAGAAGATAAAAACGGTACTGAAAGCGTTCTTGATAAAGGTTATTTACTTAGTCCACGAGACCTTTGTTCTCTAGACACCTTGCCTGCTCTAGTAAAATTAGGTATAAATTCTTTTAAAATTGAAGGCAGAATGAAGACTCCAGAATATGTTGCAACTGTTACAAGAATTTATAGAAAATATATAGACCTTGTTTTGTCTGGCAACAAATACGTGGTTGATGAAGCAGATAAATTAGACTTACAGCAAGTGTTTAATAGAGGCGGATTCTCTAGCGGACATTTATTATCAGAGCCAAACAGAAAGTTAATTTTCAAAGACAAGCCAAATAATATGGGATTGTATTTAGGAAATATATCAAACTACAATGCCAACAGAGGGCACATCACATTAAAACTAAATCAACCTGTCGGAATCGGAGATACCATAAGCATTGACGGTGAAACTGGAACATACACTATTTCTGAACTAATAAAAGGCAATACAAATTTGAAGAATGCAGAAATCGGTCAAATTGTAAAACTTGGACGAATGAAAGGAAAAATTAGAGCTGGAGCAAAAGTGTATAAACTTTCTAGCAAAGCTTTAAATGACCAAACAGATAAAACATTTGCCCCAAATTGTGAAAACAAAAAAATTCCTATAACCTGCTCTGTATCTGTAAAAAAGGACAAGCCTATCTCTATAACTTTAGAAACGAATACTGCCCCATTTTATGATAATGTTGCAATAGAATTTGTTTCTGACATTATACCAGAAGTTTCGATTAACTCGCCAATAACAGAAACAAGAATTACAGAACAATTAAATAAGCTTGGAAATACTCCATATACATTTGAAAAATTGAATATCAATTTAGATGAGAATTTGCACATTCCTAGTATAAGTGCTTTAAATAATGCACGTAGAACAGCAATTAATATGTTGCAAGAAAAAATAATGAATAAATTCTTAGAAAGAAGAAACGAGAACTCATCTAAGCAGGTAGTGTCTCTTACTTCTTTACATGATGGAAAATGTTCAGTTGAAAATACTAATAATGTACTTCAAAGGGAAATTAGCATTTTATTAGAAAATATTAATTTAGAATATGATTATACTCAGCTTGAAAATGTTGATAATATATACATTCCTTTAAAATTTTTCTTAAGTAAAAAATACAATACATTATTATTCAATTTATCGAGAAAATTTGATTTGTACATATATATGCCAACAATAATAAAACCAAACTACAAAAATTTATTACTAAACAATATTGATAACATCGTGTCAGACTATGAAATTAAAGGATTTGTAATATCAAACATTTCTGGTTTTGAGCTTTTGAAAAAATATATTGGTAATGAAAAATATACATTTATCGCAAACTACACAATGAATATATTTAATGAATACAGCATTCAAGAACTTCAATCACTTGGAATAAATGTAGTAACACCATCTGTAGAATTGAATAAATCTATTTTACAGAACTTATGTAGCAACAGTCCTCTACCAGTAGAATTAATAGCATATGGAAGAAATGTGCTAATGAATTCATCTTATTGTCTACTTGGAAAAAGCAATAAATGCTATCCAAAGTGTGACATGAAATGTAAAAACTGTACATCTTCTGCATTTGCAAGTCTATCAGACAATTTAAATACGTCAGTTACAGATAATTCATGCACTGCAAAATACTATATAAAAGATCGTCTTGGATTTAAATTCAGAATAATTCCAGACAATATCCAAACCGTTACATCAATTTACAATAGCAAAATAACTTCGATAGATACACATGATTTTAAGATTTCAGCTGTCAGAATAAATATACTTGATGAAAATATAGAGGAAATAAATAATATAGTAACTTCAGTAAAAAATGGTAATAAATTAGAAGGCAAAGAATATACAAACGGAAATTTAAACAGAGAAATTTAAAACTCGCCCAATAGGGACGCCCCTATTGGCGAGTTTATCTATAAATAATTATAAATTTTAATAATTATGCATTGCTGTTAATTTTATAATTAAATCCATGTTGTCGTCTTCTGCTGCTTTGTTTCTACGCAATTTTCCACATTTTTTACATTTAAAAATTATTACATAGCCTTTTTTACTATCTATTTCAGCTCCTACTGGAACTAAATCTCCATGACATTCTTCTGCCCTATCTCCTGGATTTACGTCTACATGTTTTGAATGCAAGCAGTATGGGCAATGGTTTCTGCATGAGTATCCTAATTTTGGCACATGTTTTCCACAATTTTCACATGTAAATTCTTCGTCTATTTCTGTAAAATTTCCAGCCATTTTTATTCCATCCTTTATTAATTTTATATATTCTATTTTTCTTCTGTTCTTATCATTTATTTTTCTTTTTATGTTTCTACTCACATTAGTAAATATCTAGACTTAAACATATTGCAGAAAGCATTAATTTTAAAAAGCATATTGTAAATATTTTATCTAATCTCCAAATATACTTCCACCAACAAATTCTCTTAATAATGAATTTTGAGGTATTAGCCCCTCATCTACTTCTTCAAAGTATTTTAAGAACTCAACTAATCTCTTTGCTTCTGCATATTCTGGTTCTGCATTTGTTATTTCTTGTAATAATGGTAGTGCTTGCTTTTTCAAAACACTTAATTCATATATTAGTGATGAATTAAACATAACATCACAATTTTCTTGGTATGGGAATATATTTTTATTTTCTCCCCTATTAACACTTGCCCATGTTCTTAATGTGTGTAATGCGCTATATCCTCTAAAATTGTTATCTCTAACAATCCTTCTAATTAATCTTGTATCTGTTGTAGATATTCTGTTGCAATAATCTATATTTAAAACAGTTAAGTCACTTATGTAAATCTTGTATTTTTGTTCCATTGGTATTGAACTTGTAAGTTTATCATTCAAGCAATGGATTCCCTCTATTACAAGAATTTCGTCATCTTCAAGATGCATCTTTTCACCATTATAACGTTTTGTTCCAACTTTAAAATCAAATGTTGGTACATCTATTGTTCCACCGTCTAATAATGTTTTTATGTGATTATTAAATAGCTCTAAATCTATTGCCTCTAAGCATTCAAAGTCATAGTCTCCATTTTCGTCTTTTGGATTATCTACTCTTTCTACAAAATAATTATCAACCGAAATTGTTACTGGTTTTAAGCCATTTAATCTTAGTTCAACCCCCAATCTCTTTGCAAAAGTAGTCTTTCCAGATGATGATGGACCAGCTATTAAAACCATTTTTACATTTTTTCTTTTTGCAATATCATCTGCAATATTTGCCATTTTTTTCTCATGTAAAGCTTCTGAAAGTAGTATAACATTCGAAGTTCTACCTTCTTTTATTTCTTTATTCAATTTATACAAAGTATCTATTTGAAGTACTCTGTGAATATCTTCATACTCTTCCAAAGTAGATAATAACTTTTTGTTGCTCTTATAATTTGTAAGCTCATTTGGCTTTTCTGCAGATGGATATCTAACTAAGAAACCATCACCATATTTAATAATATCAAAAACATCTGTATATGCTGTTGTTACTGGCATTACTCCAAAGAAATAATTGAAATAATCCTCGCAATAATATAGAGACACTCCCTTTTTTTGAGTATTATCAATTTGAACAATTCCTCTTAAGGTTTTCTCGTTAGAATAAAACTCTTCTGCCTCTTCTTTAGTCATAACAACTTTTCTTATTTCTAAATTTTGATTAATTATCTCTTGCATTCTAGCCTTAACCTTTGCGATCATTTCATCTGTAATTTCCATGTTATCAATTTTGCAAAACATTGCACTAGATAACTGATAATTTACACTAAGCAAAGCCTCTGGATAAACTTCGTTTAAAGCCTTTGCCATTATGTATAAAATTCCTCTTATATAAATTCTGTGTCCATCTTTTGAGCTAGTATCTAATAATTCAATCTTATCAATTTCGTTTGCCTCATAATTTAAAGACTTAACCTCATTATTGCACATACACGCAATAATTTTTCTTCCCTCTTTTGTAGCATTTTCTATCTCATTTTTGTATTTTTCTATAACCTTCATCTTGTTGTTTCAGTCCTTCCTTTAAAATATTGTACTTCATTTTTATATTGTATCATATTTTATGCAAATTTGGATATAATTATATTAAATTTTTTTAAATTATGGGAGGAATTTATGACTAATACGAGAGTTTGTGAGATTTTAAAGAATAAAGACATTAAAGAAATTTATTACAATGACCAGCCTGTATGGATTCAAGAAGTACACGGAAATAAAGCTACAGTTGGGTTTGTTGGTTCTAATGACACTAAGGATTTATATATAAAAGAATTGTATGAAGCAAATTAGGACAATTCGGGGGCGAAGAAATTATGCAATTTAGTGCATGATAAAAACTAATTTAAATTTATAAAAATTCGATACGATGCTTTTATTCGGAGCTCTTTCAAATTCCTCAAAGGCGTGCTTTACCTTATTTTTAAAATTTGAATTAGTTCTTAATTTTTCGCCCAAAAAGGGGCGTCCCTATTGGGCGAATTTTCTATTTAGACATATATTCTTTTGTTTTTGCTAAGATTATGTTCTTAACATTTTTTGTTACTATTTCTTCGTCTGTTTCATCGTTTTCTTCTATGTAAGCAACTGCCAATGCTCTTATTACACTGGTTACTCTGCTTTCTAATAAAAGTTTTTCTTTATTCTTTTTCATTTTTCTGTGCAAGTACCATCTTAATAATAAGTTGCCCCTTGTTTTGCATATGTAATTTTCAACTTCTTCTTCACATATGTCTTGAACTCTCGTACCTCTTTTGCAAAATTTACGGCCACTAGCAACTCTTTCGAATTCTTTTGCATCTTCTAATGATTCTATTTTTAATATTTTATCCATTGAAACTGAAGTCTCTTCGTTTTCTAATTCTTTCGTTTTTTTCATAATCATTCCACCTTTAGTAATTTTACACTACTATAATACCATTACTAAAATTTTATTGCAAGAGGATTTTACTATAAATTTTATAGCCATTCCCCATTTTTCTTTATGTATATTTTCTTTATTATTTCTACTAACACTGGATATATTGCCAATAGTAGTATTACAAATCCATAATATTTTAGTGGTAATATTTCAAAATGGAAGCTTGGTATGTTGTGTAGCAATATTGGTGTTAATATCGTTCCAATTATCGTTCCAAAAGTTCCGAGTGTTAGCCATTTATTTGCTCTTGATTCTATGAATGGCTTTTTAGCTGTACGCACGTAATGGATTATCATTGTTTCTGATATTAAACATTCTACAAACCATGCTGTTTGGAAGAATGTTTCTTTGCTTGCGTTATATCCAAATAAGAACCAGAAACCTAAGAATGCAAGTACGTCTATTAATGAACTGGTTATTCCCATTACATTCATGAATTTGCTTATTCCTTTTGTGCTCCATTTCTTTGGCTTTTCTAAAAATTCTTTGTCTACATCATCATAAGGAATTGCTATTTGAGATATGTCATATAAAAAATCTTGTAATAACATTTGTATTGGCAATAGTGGTAAGAATGGCAAGAAAATACTTGCAATTACAATACTAAACACGTCTCCGAAGTCTGAGCTTAATGCCATTTTCATATATTTAATAATATTTCCATATACTCTTCTGCCTTCTAGCACGCCTTCATAAATTACTTTCAAACTTCTTTCTAGCAATATTATATCTGCCGCTTCTTTTGCAATATCTGTTGCAGTATTTACACTTATTCCAACATCTGCTATGTGTAGTGAAGGCGAGTCGTTTACTCCATCTCCCATATATCCAACTACATGACCGTTGTTTTTTAGCTGTTTTACTACTCTTTCTTTTTGCAATGGATTCATTCTAGCAAAAACATTAACTTCTTCAACCTTTTTAGCAAGTTCTTCATCAGACATCTTGTCTATATCTGTTCCTAAAAGTGTTTCCGTATTTTCTAATCCAACAAGATTACAAATATTATTTGCAGCATATGGGTTATCTCCAGTCAATATTTTTGTTGTAATTCCAATACTTTTCAATTTTTTTAATGTAGCTTTTGCATCTTTTTTAGCCGGATCTAAGAATGCAACAAATCCAATAAATGTCATGTTTGCCTCATCTGAAACATTAAATACATTTACTCCCCTGTACTCTCTTTTTGATGCAATTGCTATAACCTGCATTCCTTGCACAGCATATTCTTTGGCCTTTTGCTCAACTATTTCAATCATTTCTGGTGTTAGCTCATTTACATGTCCATTGTATTTTACCTTTGTGCACACCTTCAAAATTTCTTCCAATGCCCCTTTAGTAAACATTCTGTAGCCGTTATTTTTGTTACTCTTTACAACAACACTCATTCTCTTTCTCGTATAATCGAATGGTATCTCATCTATTTTAGTATAATCGTTTACTATTTCTTTTACATTCTTTTCGTTTCCATATGTGATAATCGCTCTATCGACTAAATTTTTCATTCCAGTCCCGAAATAACTATTTAAATAAGCGTATTCTAATATTGATGTATCTTCGTTTCCATTAACATCTATATATTTTTGAAGAACGATTTTATCTTCTGTAAGAGTTCCTGTTTTATCTGTGCACAAAACATCTATTGCACCCAAATTTTGAATTGAGTTTATATTCTTAACAAGAGTTTTCTTCTTTGCTAATACCTTTGTGCCTCTCGTCAAATTTACATTTACTATCATTGGAAGCATACTTGGTGTAATTCCAACTGCAACAGATAAAGCAAACAGTATAGCCTCTAACCAGTCTTTTCTGATAAAGCCATATATTACAAAAACTGCAACCGAAACAACAAGCATGTATCTTATTAGCATTTTCGTAATATTATTCATTCCCTTTTCAAAGTTTGTTGGCTCTTTCTTAGTCTCAACCTCTTTACTCATTCTTCCCAAGTATGTTGTAAACCCAGTATCTATAACAACTCCAGTTGCTCTACCACTTACAACACTAGAACCCATTAAACAAATATTTGGAATAGAAAATATTTCTTTTGCATCATTGGTATTTTGTGCGACCTTTTCAACTGGAACACTCTCACCAGTAAAAACAGATTGATTCACAAACAAGTCTTTGCTATCTATCAGCATTATGTCCGCTGGAATCATAGAACCTGCACTCAAATGCACAATATCACCTGGCACAACCTTTTCAACTCTTATTTCTTTTTCTTTTCCGCCCCTTACAACATTGGTTGTGGTGTACATTTTAGCTTTCAACTCTTGATTAAATTTATATACACTATAATCTTGAAAATATCTAATTAATGCACTAATAACAGCAATTCCAAGAATTATATATGTACTTAAAGCATCACTCAAAAAATAGTTTATTACAGCCAGCACAATTAAAATAATTATAAATTTATCTTTAAAACTATTAAACAAGAAATATAATCGACTCTTCTTCTCGTTTTTTACAACAATATTAGGACCATTTTTTTCTAGTAACTCTACTGCTTTATTTTCTGTTATTCCGTTTTCACTTGTATTATATTCTTTTAGTGCTTCTTCCTTTGTTTTCTTTGATATTTCTGAATATTTATTTAATAATTCATTATCTTCTTTTTTTATTTTCTTTTTAATTTCAAATAATTGAATCATTTGTTACTTCCTCCATGCTTTTTATGATGTATTTTAGCATCATTTTTAACATCTCCAATTATAGTAATATGAAGAAAAATTGTCAATAAAAAAATTAGCCTTACCTTAATTTTGTAAAGCTAATTTTCTAGTTTTAATATTTTTTTTATTATTTTATTGTATTATTTTTTTTACATCTTCAATACTTAATTCTACAATTTCTGCTATTTTTTCTATTGGTGTTTGTAAAGAATATAATTTCTTTGCAATTTTAATTTTTTCAGCTTTTCTTCCTTCCTCTCTTCCACGTTTTTCTCCACGTTTTTCTCCACGTGCTTCTCCTTCTTTTTCTCCAAGTTCTCTGTTCGTTTTCATCTCGACATCGTATCTCATAATGCTCCATTCACGTTCTTCATATTTAGCAACTTCATCTGGATCTTTGCTTAATTTATTTAATTCCTTTACTGTTTTGTCTATTTCTTCATTTTCTTTTGCCGACATTTCTACTTTTTCCTCCTTACTTCCATCTATCAACCACAGCCATTGCTCTAGCTTTGTATTGCATTCTGGATTCTTTTCTTTAAATTTAGGAAGTTCTATAAAGTGCATTTCAAATGTATTTGTTGCCTCTTCCTCTTCTTTTTTATAACCCATATCAACAAATTCTATTGGTTTTGTATCCTCATATTTCATTCGTGCTATTGAATGATATGAATTTCTCTCTAAATAATTATATTTCAATATGTTTATTGTTATTATCTTTTTTAGTTCTTTGTAATTTTGTTTAGCCTTTAATTGTCCTGCTGCAAGTTTTGATAAATATGTACTAGACCTTTCTTTTATATTATGTTCATTCGAAACTTGCATTTCTACGTCTACTACTCTTTCATTATCTATATCCAATTTTAAATCTAATATTCCAAGTTTTTCGTCTGCCATATTAGGCGTTAATTCTGGATTTTTAACCTCAACTTTATTTATATGTATATTCAATATTGCCTCTAAAAAATCCTTTAACATTGAATTATTTTCTTCTCTTGCAAATATTCTTTTAAACACATAATCTGATGTTAGTGGCAGTCTTGTAATTTTTTGACTTCTTGCATCACTATTATTATTTTCTTTTAAATTAAAACCGTCCATTGACTTCCTTTCCATTTTACCATCTCATTTACTATTTTTCAACTAATAAGTAAAATTTATGCATATTTTCTCTCTTACTTTTCTCTGGAAGTTCTCAATATAATATTTTTCTTTAGATTATAATTATTTAAATTTAATTTTGGTTTTTTTACCTTTCGCTATAGCGAATATAGAAATTAAATTTCTAGATTTAATACTAATTTGATAAAATTTTTTTGAATTCTAATAATAATTAACGTTAATTCTACAATAGAAAAAAGATATTGTATTTTCTCATTATATACTCTAATTTCTAAAAAAGCAATTAAAATTGAATGCTAATTTATTACAATTTTCCCTAATTTTTTGCATTTTTCAATAATTCCATTTAGTTTTTCTACCTTTTCTGATATAGTAAATGCAATTCTTAATTTTCTTAACTCTTTTGATATAATAAAAGCATAAAAAATCTCATTAAGTACAATACTTAATAAGATTTTTTTATATTTATGCTTTTATATAATATAATTTTTCCCCTTAAAATTTCCTTAAAAATTAAGGTTCTAATACTGTTATTGGTATATTTATCATTTTATTCATTATAAAAAATTCCATTTAACAATTCTTGTATAGAGACTTTGTTAGAAAGTCCTAGCCAAACGTATAGGGAATCCAGTACCGTGACTTTCATAAAAAATCTTGCCATTATAAAAACTAATATAATAACCCATGCTATGATTAAAGCTGAGGTAAGATGACGACCAATAAGATTCTTGTAATCCATATTCACTATAATTTGAAGTTGTTATGTTTAACTGTCCCGCAAAGGTAGTCCATGTTTCTATAGTTGCTGTACTCCAATCTCCTGATGTTATACTTCTAGCCGTTTCCAAATCATAAATATCTCCTTTATTATAATCACTTAATGCCATTACATTAAATCTTGGATTTCCGCTTCCACTTGCTGATAATACATCTTTTGTTCCAAATGGACCATTATAATTCGTTTTACTTACATAATATTCTTTTAGTCCTGTAACCGTAGATATTGTATAATCAGTGCCTCCCCATGAACCATTTCCGCCATTCTTAAAGTCTGCAAATATTATTCCATCTGGTGTTCCATCTCCGTCTGTATCTGCGTAATATCCTACTCCTGAATCTTCTGTAAATGTTGAATTTTTTACTGTTACTGTATATGTTGCTGTTTTTTCATTATAGTTTGCACTTGTTGCACTTGTTACTGTTATTGTCGCAGTTCCTGCTGTTGTTCCAGATTTTACTGTTACAGTATTTCCACTTACACTTGCTGTTGCTATATTGTTATTGTTTGAAGAAACACTCAATGTTCCTGTATTTTTACTTACCGTAAACGCCGTGTTATTTGGATATGTTATTGTGCCACTCGTCTCAGATAATATTAATTTTCCTTCTGCCTTATTTACTACTGCCGTTTTTGTTACTGTCTCTGTTTTATATCCAATTCTACTTGCTTTCACAATTACAGAAACCGATGAAGCATTTATTATTTGTGGTATATTTTCTATATACGTTTTTCCATTATCTATTGAATATTCTATTTTTGCATCACTTGGTGACACATTTACGCTTGTTAACATATCATGTGGTTGTCCATCATATGTTCCAACATATGGTACCACATCCAATGTTAATGTTTGGCTTTCTGCTTTAACTTCTTCTACTTCAATTTCATACCCATTCTTTTTTACAATTAAAGTATTATCATCTTTTCTAGTTACTCCATCTATTCTCGATGGAACTTTAGATGTTAAAAATTCTTCTAATGTTTCATCTTTCTTTGTTAGCTTATGCTCTAATACTAATTGATTTACTTCTTCACTTGCAATTTGATAATATGTATTATTCTGTGTTTTTTTTGCATTATCTACAACACCATTTTCTCCTACCAGTGTACTAATACTCACTCCTGCTAATATTAATAAAACTACTATCGTTACTACTAGCGAAATTATTGTAATTCCTCTTGCTTCTTTTGTTTTCATATATTTCAGCCTCCAAATTTATCATTAAGTTCTTAACTTAATGATAATATTGGAACGTTATAAATCTTTGATATTAAGCGTATTGTATGCTTTTCTCATCTATAGAAAAATAGCTTATTAATTATTCTTATATTTTTTTAAAATTTGTTATACATCTTGAAATTTCTTATTACTTTGATATAATCAATATATAAAAAAATATGTAATTAAGTTAAGAACTTAATTACATATTGGCATATTAATTAACTGATAATGCAATATAATATTTTGTCTGTTTTTATTATTCTCATCTTTCGCTATAGCGAAAGGTTTGACCTTTTTTTAATTCCAACACTGTGGAACTATCTTTTTACCTTATTAATTTTCGATTATAATTCTATTATCTTTTAGCTTCTTTTTTATTTCATCACTCCTATATGATTTTATTCTATATTCATTCTTTCCATCAAACCTAATTGTTATAGATTTTGTATAATCAGTATTATTCATTTCATGCATCTCATTTATTATTAAACTTGCCTTTGTCTCGCTCATTGTTTCGAATGTAGTCATAAATCCTATTCCAGTACCACCAGAATCTTTATGTGTAGTAGCAGGCTCTAGACCCAATTTTAATAATGTATCAATTTTGAATTCTATACCAGTATCAAATACACAAAATTCATAAAGTCCATTGTTTTCGCCCAATATTGCTAATATACTTTTGAAACTATTTTCGCTAAACTCTATTGCAATAATTGCATCTCTTAGATGGTCACCTATCATAGTAACAAGTTTATTTTGAGCTATTTTATTATTTATCATATGATAAATGTTACCATTAATTTGTAAATTAAATTGAATATTCTTACTCTTACATTCCGATTGCATATATTTAAACATATCATCTATTTCTGTTATTCCTGTGATTGGTAGCTTATCTAAAGTTTTAATTTCTTTCGCCTTGTCTGTGTACTCTTTAGTTAAATCATTTATTTGCTTAGATAAATCTAACTCTTCAGCAGTTTCTGTATTCATATTCATTATTTCTTCAACTTTATGTATTAGTGCCTTCTGCCTATTGTAAAATTCATGATTTAATTTGCTAATTTTATATTTTTCTTCTGATAAAGATTTTATTTCTGCATCTTTAGAAGCAATTTCAGCCTTATATTCTTCAATGTTTTGAGCTAAAAGCTTTTGCTTGTAATATAGAGTTATTGTTCTTTGAATAATTATAACCATAACAATTGATAAAACACCAAGCATTCCTAATATATTCCATGAAATTTCATGATTTGAATTTGTAAATACACAATATGTAAATATTATAATTGCACTAATTTCCATAATAAGTAATGAAAAGTACTCATTTTCTATTGGATCCTGCAGAAAAGATAACCCATTCTTAATTCTATTCAAATTCATTATGTATTTTAATAATATTGCTTCGATAGTTAGTATTATTAATAAATCAAATGTTTGATACTTAGTTTCAAACGATAATCCAAATACTAGTTTAATCATTGTTACTATAGTTACAGCTACACAATATAATATATACACAACTGTATTAGAAATAAAATTACTTACAACAATAAATTTTCTTTCCTTTATCAGCATTACCAAAAATATATTCTGTAATATATATGTTGAACCAATCAGAAAAAATATATTGCTACTAATGTATCGTTTTTCAATTGCATACAATGCAGAAATTATCACACTACTTACAATAATTTTAATATACTCATATTTACGATTACTTATTTTGAAAAATAAAATAAATATAAAAAAGTTTATTGTTAGCATTTTGATTATAACATCAACCATTTCATTATTCATTACTGCCCCCTATAAAATATTCATACTATGATAATTATTATATAATAAAAAAAAGATGTAATCAATCCTTAAAGAAATAACCACATCTTTTTCTATTACATTACATATAGAATTAAAGTCCTAACATATGTTTTATCCATTCAATTGCTTCATCCCAGTTCATCTTCCGTTCACCACCTATCTTTTTATTTATTACAATAAAAAGATACCACTCATAAGTATTGGTATTAGTGGTTTTCATGGATAAACAATTTGTATATTTTTTGATTTTTTGCAACATTTTATTTCATAAAATTGGTAAAATATTTTCATCTTTTTCATAAATTTTATGGTAATTTTTACTAATTAGTTAAGTTTAATTTGAAATAAGAGAAAAAAAGTGAAAATAGAGAGCACACTTTTATATAGTATGCTCTCCTGTTATTTTATATAATTTTATTAATTAAATTTCCTTTTTTATTTTATCTACATAGTAGTAAATAAATTCTACTGGTGTTGGTATAACAGTGTTATAATTTATGTGTGCAGTATAATATTGTTGTAAGTCTTCTATTGCTGTTACTCTCCATGCACGAGTTATTGCATTTTGCATTGCTCTATTTATAGTACTTGTTGGTCTTTTATGTTTTGAAAGTAAATATTGATTTATAGAAATTTGACTATCTTCTCCTTCTTTTGATAGCAAATAAGTTATTGCATCAAATAAATATTTTCTTCCTTGTAAATGTGTGGCTATTCCTATTAAATCTAATTCATAATTTACTTTTTCTGCTATTATTTTCTCTTGCTTTACCCTTTCTTCTTCTACTGTTTCTTTTGAGTCGGTAGAAACTGTATTAGTGTAGTTATTGAGTAATAGCAATGTGTTAATTACGTTTTCTACATTATAGTTTTCTTGCTTTTTATAGAAAATAAAATCAACTTTATTTTTATGTAAATAGTCGTATACTGAATCTGAATATACATTTGTTGTTACAACAATTTTAGGATATTTATTTAACTTGATAGTTTTTAGCTTTTCCAGAAATTCAAATCCATTGCCAGTACCAGAATTTAGTTCTAAATCTAATATTATTCCATCAATGTCATTTTCTTTCAAACACTTTAAACCTTCTACTGTTGAATTTGTTATTTTAACAAAAGTTACCTCACTCGTTTTATCTGCCAGCATTTTAAATTTTTCTTGTTCTTTCTTTTCATCTTCAATTAATATTAGTTTCATTTCTACATCACCTTCTGCCTTTTATTTTTCAACTTATTTTATCATATATTATTATGTTTTACCACATCTTATATCTACTTTTTATCACTCGTTTTTATTTTTCCCAAATTAAAATTATTAAAATATTGAAGGAAAGGATGTTTTTATTATGTTACGAAAAGAAATAGGATTACGAATAAAAAATATACGTTTAAATATGAATATTACGAAGCAAAAAATGGCAGAATTATTAGGAATTTCTGGTCAATACCTTGGTATGATTGAACGTGGTGAAGGCACCCTATCTATTGATAAATTAAAAGTTCTTTGTGATATTACTGGGCTATCTGCTGATTATATTTTATTTGGTAAAGATTCAAATTCTACTTTAAGACTTTCTAAAACTCTTTCAGATTACTCTGACGAAGAAATAAAATTGGGTTGTGCAACACTTGAAAATTTAGCATTGCTTCTTAAACATATGGATTAATCTATAGTTATTCCTCATTTGATAAATTTTGTAATTAAAAATTGCCTATAAATTTGAATTTATTTCAAATTTATAGGCTTTTATAATTAATTTCCCAAATATCAAATAATTTTTAATTGTATTCTTTTAATATTAATGTTTTCATTTTAAATATTTTATTTCAAATATTGTTCCTTTTCCTTCTTCTGACTCCACTTTTATGTATCCATTTGCTTTTTCTATTATTGTTTTTGCAAGTGAAAGTCCTATTCCAATACTATTTTCCGAACTATTTTTAGATTTATAAAATCTTTCAAAAATATGGTTCATGTCTTTTTTACTTATACCTTCTCCTTCATCTTTTATCTGTATTTTTATAAATGCACTTGTATTTACTACATTTATATAAATTTTAGAATTGTTCTCACTATGTTCAGCTGCATTTTTTATTATGTTTGTAATTGCTTCTAATTGCCAGTTATAATCAGCAAATATTGTAGCATTTTCATCTATATTTGAAACTATTTTTATATTTTTAATATCTAATATTATAGCTAAATTTGATACTGATTTTTCTATTAATTCTTTTACTCTTATAGTTTCATTTTTCATTACAATTGCCCCCGCATCAAATTTTGCAAGTTTAAGTAACGAAATTACTAAAGAAGATATCCATTCAACTTGTTTGCTTATTTCTTTTATAAACTCTTCTCTAGTCTTACTGTCCATATTAGGGTTATCTTCAATATTATCTAGCATTATTCTCATTGATGTAATTGGAGTTTTTATTTGATGTGATATATCAGCCAATGAATTACTTAAGCTCACTTTTTCTTTTTCACTATTTTCAGCTGTTTCCCTTAATAATATTGTAGTTTTATACAATTCATTTCTTAATCTTGAAATTTCATCTTCCCCATTGTCTTCTATTTTTAGCTTATAGTTTCCTCTATTTACTTCATTTATATATTGATTTACTTTTCTTATTCTTATTTCTTTTTTATTATTGTAATATATCGTAATTAATATAACTACAATTCCAAATATTGAAATATACATTATATTTATTTTCTTGTCTATATTTTTCTCATTTTCTAATTTTTGTATATAATTTTCATTATTTAAATAACCATATTTTTTTAGTATATTGGTTTTGCTATTTTTAGTATTTCTTAATATATTTAATATCTCTTCTTCACCTACATCTGGATATTTTTCTATTACTGTATCAACTATATTCGATATTGCTGAATTTATTATATGTTCATATTTTTCATTCTGCTTTTCTGATACGTAACAATATCCCAATATTGCAACAACTAATAAACAAGCTCCGCATACAGCAATTTTAAATTTTTCCATTTAGATATCACTTCCATTCTAATATTCACACATACTATTTAAGTAGTAACTTAAATTTAATAATAATCTTCTAAGTAATACTCACTTCTTGCATATCCATTTATAAATATTTTTCCTACTTTTCAACTCTATATCCAATCCCTTTAATAGTTTTAATTACATCATTTTCTCCGAGTTTTGCTCTTATTCTTTTTACGTAAACAGTAAGAGTATTATCATTTACAAAATTTCCTGCTACATCCCAAATTTTATCTAATATATTTTCTCTTGTTACCGTTTTACCCATATTAGAAAACAGTAGTACCAAAATCTTGTACTCAAGTGCTGTAAATACAATTTCTTCTTTTCCAATATATACTCTAGAAGCATCTAAGTCTATTAGAACATTTCCTGATTGTAATTTATTGCTCTCTGCTTTTTCATATCTTCTTAAAATATTATTTATTCTTGATATTAATTCTCTTGGTCTGAAAGGCTTTGCAACATAATCGTCTGCTCCCAAATCAAAACCATTAACAATATCTTGTTCTTCGTCTTTTGCTGTTAAAAATAATACAGGAGTAACCATGTTTTTCTTAATATCTTTGCACAATTCAAACCCACTTCCATCTGGAAGCATTACATCTAGAATTACTAAGTCGAACTCATTTTTTGTAAGCTTGTCCTTAGCGTTTTTAACATCACTTGCAATTTCTACTTCAAAGCACTCTTGTTCTAATGAATATTTTAGTCCTTTTTGAATTGCATCATTATCTTCTACTAATAAAATTTTTTTCATTCATTTTCCTCTTATTATCTACTATTTTTTATATAAAAATTTGGTTGGAGAAAACTAATATTACAACATTCTTATATTCTCACTCGGCTAAGCTTTGCATAGCCCAAATTATAATCATTCTCCAACCATTTATACTAAATTAATAATACGTATTGTTTCTGTTATAATTACCCATTTGCAGATAATTCGCATATATTCCCGTAGTAGATATTGTGATAAATTTTATTGCATATATATCACAATATACTAAACTATCATTTTCAAATGACCTTAGTAAAATATAGCTTGCTCCAACATCCTCCAATACACCAATTCTATCTACCAAATTATTTGTTCCAATTAAAAATTCAACACGCATTAATTTTCCTATTTGCTCACGTAAAAAAGCTGGTGTATAAATCGGGTTTTTCAATGTTTCTGGCCAATTATCTTGCTGGTTTGAATTTAGCAACTGTCTATTTTCTATTTTTTTATTCTCCATTTACCATTCCTCCATCGAGGTACTCTTGTTAGTTAAATAGGATTAAATCCAAACATTTTTCAACAATACCTCTTTTAAGTATTATTATATAGAGGTGTTGGCTTGTAAAAGCAATGGTTTCCTAATCTTGTATGCAGTGAGCCTGAACCATTTGCTGGGAAAGTACTTCCACATGTTGGTCTAAATGGATTTAAATACCACAAACAATTGTCTATTTCATTTAATCTGTTTCCAGAAATTGCCCAATCTGCAATATTGTAATGCACATCAGTGGGAGTCATGTTGTATATATTTTGACTGTTATAGTTTCCACGTATGTTTTCTCTTGCACAATCAAATTGTCCTTCTTGAAAGAGTATGTTTCTAATGTTTCCCCCTTGAGATACACGGGCATATTCACCTGTTGCCACATTTACCCTATTCATTATAACAGACGCAACAGCCTTCATCCCGTTGTCACCTTCTCCACCTGCTTCGCACTGTATCATTCTTGCAATTAGTTCTCTTTCTGAATACGCCATTTAACCATTTTTTTCCTTTCTCAAGGTACAATTTTTTAAATACACCTCTTATTATTCTATTGAGTAATGTGGTTTTATGTTACAAATTAGTTGGTTTTTCTATCTCATCTTTATTTTCTTCTGCAACATTTTCTTCTTTTCTACCTCTGAATGTACTTATTACAACAACTATTGCACTTATTAATATTAATAAATAGAAATTTGCTCCTCTACTTAAAAGCATAGCACTACTAATAACTGTCTCTGGGAATGCATTTCTAAATATTCCTAAAAATCCGCCTTCACTTACTCCAACAGAGCCTGGAGATGGTATTCCAGAGACTGTTGCATATAAAACGGCTTGCAATGTTAGTATATCAAATATATTGCTATTGTTTAATCCAAATGCTAAATATATCCAATATGGTACTGTATAATATGCTAACATTTGTACCGCTGTTGTTAAAACTGTTTTTAACATTAATATTCTATGCTCTTTTATATATTTTGCACTTGTTTGATATGATTCTAATTCTTTTTCTAGTTTTTCTTGCTTTTTCTCAATATTACGGATTCTAAAAAATTTTAATATTTTTACTACAAATTTTATTAGTCCTTCTGATAATTTCTTCGAAAAAATTGCAATAATTAGTAACATTAAAGCACTAGAATTAAGTATAATTCCAAGAATTAATAAATATATTAAACCACTTTTTAATACTTCAAAATGTAATACTGCACTTATTATTCCCACAGTAATCGTTACAATTTGAATGCTACATAATTGCATAAGAAGCGCAAGCGTTGAATGTGCAACAGAAATGTTATCTTTATGCATATAATAAATTTCCATTGGTTGACCACCACTAGCAGCAGGTGTTATCGCGCTAAAGAAAAATCCAATTAATGTATATCTAACATTACTAATAAACTTTGATTTTTCACCTAGTTCTTTTAAAATTCTTCCTATGTTTATAGATTCACTCACAATAAACACGCCCATTGCAAACATTGCAATAAGTATATATTGTTTTTTTACTGTTGCCGAGATTTTTAAAATTTCTGTTACATCTTGATCTTTTAGTACCAATGAAAATGTAAAAATTATTAACAATATAAAAATTAATAAATTTATACAAATTTTTTTTGATTTTTTCTTCTTTTCCATGTTATCCTCATTTTGTTTTTATTTTATCATGAATTTGTGACTCTTAAGTGACAATTAATAATATTAATGTGCTTTTTTCCGTCTTCAAACCGTTTTCTACTACATTATAGCATATTAATCTCAGAATATCATTAATTATCCAAAATTTCAGATAAAATATAATCCAGTTATAAAATTAACAGTATGGTTTCTGCATTCGCAGTTACCATACTGTTTTGTACGTTATTCGTTTAAAAATGCCTGATAGCGATTAAACTCTTCCAGAGTCATACGATGGTTTTTCCCATCCATCTCGACCACATAGAGTCCATCCAGTTCTTTCCAGAAGCCCTGGACAGTATGTCCCTCGTGAGTTTTTCCGCTAGGTATCCAGCATATTTGCCCACTGTTGCTTCTGGCTACCTCAAAGCCATAAATTTTGTTCTGCCGGATATAACCTTTTGGCAGTTCTGGCACTTCTTTTCTTATCAGCTTCTTAACGAACCTTAACATTTTTTTCATGTTTCCTCCTTCCCCAATTCCGGGGACTGGCGTTTTTTTGCGTACACTAATATAGATTATACCACAACTTTACATAAAAAGCAACCAGCCCGGTCTATTGTAGACCAACGGCTAGTTGTTTCTTGAATTTTTTTAGAAATGCCCAGTGGCATGTTGCCACATTTCATCATTAGACATTTTTACCAATGTTGTGCCATCCATTTCAACTTTTTTGTTGCTATTCACGTCCTTCCAAAAACCGGGAAGTATCTTTTTCTCATCATCTATGCACAAAGTACACGGCTTAATCCAACAAGCTTTTACCCTTCCATTTGTTGCAAAATAAATTCCGAATTCTCCTTTGTACACGAAAAAATCTTTGGGGCCTTCTGGCTTCTTAGCCATATTAGTAATCTTCTGAGCACTTTTCCTTAAATATTCAATCATTATTCACCTTTCTCCAAAAATTGGCTATAAAGTGTAAAAAACTGTACCTATCTATTATATCACTTTTTAATAAAATTTCAATAGTAAAAAAATACACGGAAATAACTCCATGTATTCATATGAATTCATATTTCTATATTAATTCAATTATTTTTTGTTTACTAAATCTTTTAAAGCTTTTCCAGCTTTGAATACTGGAGCTTTTGATGCTGGTATTTTGATTTCTTCTTTAGTTTGTGGGTTTCTTCCTTTTCTAGCAGCTCTTTTTCTAACTTCGAAAGAACCAAATCCAACTAATTGAACTTTGTCTCCCTTTACTAAAGCTTCTGTAACAACGTCAACAAATGCGTTTAATGTTGCTTCTGCATCTTTCTTTGTGCATTCTGTTTTAGCAGCTATGGCTGCGATTAAATCAGATTTGTTCATTTAAATTACCTCCTAATAAGATTGTATATGTAGATAATTATTGCATCTACTACTTACATTATTCGCCAAGGTTTGATAAAATCCTTCTTTTTTTTCAAATTTATTTTATAAAAGTGTTAAATCTCTAGGGTTTGCGGTTTTCTATTTTCAAAAATGCTTATTTTTCAAGGTTTACAGACCTTATTTTTCTTAAATTTGCTGTAAAATGGCAACATGTATAATTCATCTTTACTAAAAATTTTTGTAATTGCTAATATTACTACATAAACAATTATTGCAAATATTATTGTTAATATTATAGCAATATTTTGCATAATTATACCTTTTAGTAAATTATATGTATATATTCCGAATTATTCCCATTGATGAACTTGCTAAAATTGGTTTTATAAAATATTTCGACAAATCAAATTTTATTTTAATATTTTTACTTAATGCTATCAAACTAATAAACATGGAAATAACATGACACATTACAGTTGCAAATGCTGCTCCAGCAACTCCTCCCAAAACGAATGAAGCTGGATTTACTTTTACTAATATTAAATTCAAAATTAGCTTAATAGACACTCCTATTGAAAGTGCAATTACGGGTACTTTAAGTTTTCCCAGTCCTTGAAGAGCACCGTTTATAGTTTGTTCTAATGTAATGAATACAATCGAAATACTACTTATTTGAAATATAAATTCTCCACTACTTGCATTTGGAAATAACATTTGTAAAATTGGCTTTGCGAAAACTACCATTCCAACACTACAGGGCAGTCCAATTAATATTGTAATAAGTATCGCAAAAGACACTCTTTTTTCTATACTCTTATAGTCTCCTCTCGCTTTTGCAGCCGATACTGCTGGAACCAAAGCCGTTGCAAGTGCAATATTAAACGATAAAGGAAAAGTTACGAGTGTATCTATTTTTCCACTTAGTATTCCATATTGAATTTTAGCTTGTTCTTCTGTTAAAAATGTTTTTAATCCCCTTACAACTGTAAAGGAATCTATATTTTTATTTAGTGAGCCTAAAATTGCACTAAAAGTAAGTGGCATTGCTATTATTATTATCTTCTTTACTATCTCTACTGTTCTTTCTTGCCTATGATATTTTGGCTTATTAAATTTTATGTATCTTTCTTTTTTATTATATAAATATATCAAATATATAAAGCCAATAAAGGTGGCAATACTAGTTGCCAAATTTGCTCCAGCAGCCATTACAGCTGTAGTATCTTTATTTCCCATAAAAAAACATATTAACTCAACTATAGCAACGGTGCATATTGTTTTTGTAAATTGTTCTATTGTTTGAGACTGCGCCATTGGTTTCATATTTTCGTGCCCATTAAAATAGCCCCTTAAAACAGAAATTAACGAAACAAAGAAAATTGATGGTGCAAGTATTATTAGTGTTAACTTTGCTTCCGGAATTTGAAGCCATACATTTGCAATAAAATCACTTCCACAAAATAATAATGCTGAACCTGTAAAACCGACTACAGAGAAAAAGGCAAACGCTACTTTAAAAATTTTCTGTGCTCCCCTATTGTCTCCCACTGATAATTTTTCTGAAATAAGTTTTGCAACAGCATTTGGAACACCTATTGAAGAAATCGTTAACAGTAGTGCATAGATTTGGAATCCACTGTTATAAATAGCATTTCCAGCATCTCCAAAACCATTTTTATTTGTCAAATATAATTTATAAAATAAACCTAAAATTTTTATTAAAACTTGTGAAAACATCAAAGTAATAATTCCTTGCATGAAACTTTGCTTTTTTTCCTTAGACATATGTTCTCCTTCCCCTTATTTATAAAATATATTCAATAAACCAATTACTATACTTAATTTGTAAGTTTAATAAATTTTTAGCATAAAAAAGCTTATAAAATTGCTCAAAATACTTGTTTTTTTCTTCATTTTATAGGATAATAGATATGTATAAATTTTAATAAATGAAATAATTTGAAAGTGGTGAATCTTTTGAAAGCAATAGACAAATTTTTAAAATATCTAAAAACAGACAGAAATACTTTTCTAACATATGTACTAACTTTAATAAGTGCTTATTTAGTTGTAGACAGAATAGTAGAAATTCTTATGATGATTTTTACAGGAATGGCAGTTTCATATTGGGGGCCAATTACTTATACCCTAGCACTTGCTTGCCCGGTATTTGCATTTCTATTTTCGTGTTCATCTAAGTTCGTTGACTCAGATGAATCTAAATTAGCACTATTTGATGTGTATTTAATCAGCATTTATATAATGATTGTATCGATGTTTACACAATTCACGAACCAATTTGGTTGGATGTTATTCTTATCAGTACCAAACTTTTCATACATCGCATCTAACTTTTATAATTTGATTAAACCAGCATTCTCCGCGGTTGCTCTGTACTTACCATTAACAACATTCTATCCTGTTATAAAATGGTTACTAATGACAGTACATGATACCAAAACAATATATGAATCAATTTACGATTATAAAGGAATTAGCCTTGCTGATAAATCTGCCTCTTGGGGTGCTTATACTTGTGAGATGTCTTTTGGAACAGATAAAGTAAATGGTAAAACAGTTAAAATAGCTGAAGAGAAAAGATTTTACCCTACACTAGTATGTGGTGTTTCTGGTGCTGGAAAAACATCCTTATTGTTTGAGCCAATGATTGCAAAAGATATCGATAAAAAATATTTTTTTAGGGAAATATCAAAGGAAATGGGATTTACTGCATTAAAAACTGGAATTGCTACTTTAAATTGCCCATACTCAAATGATTATATAAACGCTAATTTCAATTTAAATATGATAACACCAAAAGAAAATAAACTTAATGTTTATAATACATATATGAAAAAAATGATTATAGCTGGTTCTGGAAATAATTATATTTACAGGAATTTAGGTTTGACCTATATTTCTCCTGATATTGAGTCTATAAATCATATTAAAAAAGTGCTAAAAGCACGTAACATGAAATTCAATTTAATAGATCCTAATGACTCATCTTCTGTTGGATTAAATCCTTTTGCTCTTGAAGATGCAACTCAAACGGCTGTTGCAATTTCTACTGTTTTAAAAGGATTATATTCTTCAAGCAATAGTAATTTAGATGTAGAGCTTGCATACAGAGTAAACGCTGCAAACCAAGCAATTGAAAATTTAGCAATATTATTGAAAGAAATATATCCTAGACTTCATGATGATGATTTACCAAATCTTGAAGATATGTTAAATTGTTTCACACATTTTGAGTTAATCGAAGAATTATGTGAAGAAATGAAAAAAGACGATGAACTTGCAGAAAAATATTCTTCATTGCTAAATTATTTTGAAAGAAATTTCTATGCATCTGCTCCAAATAGAGAAGATACTGAAAAATTTATAACACATGCTACTGCACAATTAGATAGTTTACTAAGATATACTGGAGTTAAAAACATATTATGTAATAGAAGAAATTCTATAAACTTTGATAATGCATTAAAAAATGCCGACGTAACTCTTGTATGTACAAGACGTGGTGATTTAGGTCCAAACATTCATACAGCATTTGGTCTATTTTGTATATTGATGATGCAGTATTCTGTATTAAGACGTCCTGGAATAGAAAAAGATAGAGTTCCACATTTCTTATACATAGACGAATTTGCAGATTTTGTTGGAAATTCAACGGATTCATTGTTTACTTTATATAGAAAGTATAAAGTTTCAACAGTAGTTTCTATACAAAACTTAGGTCAATTAGATAAAGGTTCAAACAAGAAACATAGACAAATAATAACAGCTAATTGTTCTAATAAGTTCGTATTTGGAAATAACGCTCCTGAAGACAACGAGTGGTGGTCAAAAGAAATCGGTGACAAGAAAGATTGGTCATTTGGAAGTTCTTACGATACAGCTAAAGGCGAATATGACCCTAAACTTACTGGAATAAAATACGAAAATAAGATAAAATATCAACCTGGAAAAATCCAAGCTATGAAATTTAAGCAGGCTATGTATAAGCTAAGAAATTTAGGTGGAAAGAGCGATACTGGTGTAGTAAATCTAAGCTTCCTATCTGCAACATATTATGAGCCTAAGGCATCAAAAGAATATTCATTCGAGAAATATAATGCTGGTTATGATGCACATTTAGCAGAAGATAAGTATGAAGAAGAAAAAGCAAAAAAGAAAAAAGAAACATTAAAAAATTATCATTTTAATGATGATATTCCTGATGAAGTTGATCCAATAAAAACAGACACATCTGATTCAAAATATTTATTTGATAGTGAAGATGCAATTGTATTTAACTTTAAGAAACCAGATAATAAATAAATTTTAAGAACGAAGCAAAAATATCTATGCTTCGTTCTTTTTTTCATTAAAATAATATATTTAACTTCAAAGAAGACGAAGCATTTTTTGCTCCGTCTACATTTTCCATTCTTTTAGGCATTATTATTTATCCTAATAATTTTATATCTACATTTTCCATTTTATACTTATTAGTTACTGGGTCTAATTTAAATTCAGCTAAGCTGTGTTCTAGTGTGCTATCATTTTGGCGTAAATCTGTTGTGTAATATAGATTTAGTTTATCTATACCTAATCCATTTACAACAATTTCTCTAAATGTTTCCGCCATATGCTTTTCATCTTCACATAGTAAAATTAATTGTGGTATTGTTTTAAACCCAGAATCCATTGCTACAAAGTTTTCATAGAAGTCTTTATACAATTTCATTTTATCTGCAAGTTTTTTTTGCCAATCATCTTCTCTACGAATTACTTCAAAAATGAAATCTATTGATTTTCCATTCTTGCTTAGAGTAACTTTACCACCAGTAGCTTTAAATTGTTTTCCAAGTATTTTCGCATTCATAGGTACTTTTATTTGGAATGAATCAAAAGCTTGTACTTTTTCTTTATAAGAAATTAGAAGTTGATTGCTTGCTAATCTTTTCTTTATCATTGCAACTGGTTTTGTATTATCTGTTGGTTGCCATTTACATTCTACTCCTCTAGAATTTAATAAATATTTGCCCATTTTTTCTAGGCAGTATATTCTGTATATTCCCTTACCATCTTCTGAATTGAAATAATATCGTGTTAATATTTTTGATTTAACTAATTGTTCTAATTTATTGTTTAGTTTATCCTGTGATTTAAGTTCAAATTTTTCTTTTTCTAATAATTTAAACAACTGTCTAGATGTTATGAACTCATATTCATTAACAATTTCCATTATTCTAAAATGTAAATCATTTATATGACCTACGTTTATTTTTTGGATTATTTGGTTCATTGATACATAACCATCTTTTCCATCAAATACTTTAATTTCTCCTGGTCTTATCGCAAAAGGTGAGACTGTTGTTTTTATTTCTGAATCTTCTATCATTCTAATTCCCCCTATAATTTATAAAATACAATTTAGTACTCTACATTATCTATTTTTCCACATTTTGGCCTATTTGTCAAGTTCTAATAGTCTTTTTACCTCGTTATCTGTTAAATATCTCCATTTTCCTATTTCTAGATTTTTCACATCCAAATCTGCAATTTTTCTTCTATGTAAAGCAAGTACTTTTCTACCTATTGCCTCACACATTTTTCTTACTTCCCTATTTTTGCCTTCATGAATGGTTATTTGCAATCTTGAAAAATTTTTTTCTTCATCTGTTTTTAGAATTTTTACTTTAGCTGGACTTGTAACAAATGTTTCCTCACTCTTTTCATCAACTGGTATTTCTACACCGTTTTTTAATTTTTCAACATCATCTTGAGTTACAATTCCTTTTACTGTTACAGTGTATGTTTTTTCCACTTCATGACTTGGATGTGTGATTTTATTTATGAAATCACCATCGTTTGTAAGCATTAATGCTCCAGATGTATACATATCTAATCTGCCCACAGGTAGTACTTTTTCTTTTATTTTTACTAAATCCAGCACTGTTGGTCTGTCAAACTGGTCTTTCACAGTAGTCACATAACCAATTGGTTTGTTAAGTAATATATATACATGTTTTTCTACCTTTTCAACTTTTTTACCATCAAATTCTATTATGTCTTTATCTGGATTTATTTTAGTTCCGAGTTCTGTTACAACTTTGCCATTTACTTTCACTCTGCCCTCTAATATAAATTCTTCACATTTTCTTCTTGCTGCAATTCCGTTATTAGCCAGATATTTTTGTAATCTTTCTTCCACAATTTCACTCCTTTCTAATTTTACTAATTCTAACTTGAATACAAAATACGATTAGATTATAAATTTTTTTATATTTTTGTATTATTTATTGTTTTACATACAATTAAGTTTAAGTTGATTTCATTTTTTATCAATTTCTCTATTTTTTAGCTTTTCTAGCACATCTTCAAAATATTCCGGTATTGGCGCTTCTAAGCTTAGCTCCTTGCCAGTTATTGGGTGTTTAAATTGTAAGTAACGTGCATGAAGCATTTGTCCTTGCACCCCAAATTCATTCTTACCATTAGAATACACTTCATCTCCTACCACAGGATGTCCTATATAAGACATATGTACTCTTATTTGATGAGTTCTACCAGTATCTATTTTTAATTCTAGTAAAGTATAATTATCGTATCTTTTTAATACTTTAAAGTGTGTTACAGCATTCTTCCCCTTCGGGTCAACAGCCATTTTCTTTCTGTCTTTTGTACTTCTTGCAATAGGTAAATCTATAGTAGCCTCATCTTCGGCAACAACACCTCTAACTAATGCAATATATTTTTTAGTAACCTTTCTTTCTTGAATCTGCTTACTCATATTCATATGAGCCTCATCATTTTTGGCAACTATAAGAAGTCCAGATGTATCTTTATCTAACCTATGTACAATTCCAGGTCTTATTTCTCCACCTATTCCAGATAGACTGTCTTTGCACATTGCGAGAATTGCATTTACAAGCGTTCCATCTGGATTTCCATTAGCAGGGTGAACTACCATTCCCTTCGGCTTATTTACAACAATTATATCATTATCCTCATATACAACAGGCACAGGAATATCCTGTGCTTTTAATTCAACATCTTTTGCTTCTGGTATTTCTATGCTTATTACATCTCCTTCTTCAGGTTTATAAGAAGCTTTCTGCTTTTTTCCATTTACTAGAATTTTCCCATCTTCTATAAGCCTTTGAGCAGTTGTTCTAGACAATTTACTTAGTTTATCTGTTACATAAGAGTCTAGTCTTTTTTGATTATTCTCCTTTACAATTAATTCTTCCAATTCTATCTTCCTTTTCAATTAATCTCTTCCAATATTTCGTATTTTCTCTTCTATATTTTTCAAATCTGCTTTAATATTCAAAGTGTTCTTTACCATAAATATTAAGAATGTAATCCAGCCTATTATATATAGAATATATGCAATGTTTACCGAAGGTAATCTACCTATTTTGATAAAATTTATAACCTCTCCATTCCAAATCTTATCTATGCAATTACTTATTCCTCCGCCTAATATTACGGCAAGTGAATATTTCACTTTTGTGGACATATATTTGCTTTGTTCTTTTAAAAACTTGATTATAACTGTAAACACAACACAGTCAGATAATATAGAAATAATAACATCATCAATCTTTATCTCTTCACTTTTTTTGATTAACGTAATTATTCCAACGTCTTGCTTTACAAAATTTATTACCAATATTTTGCTAACTTGGTCAATTAAAATAATTGCAATAATAATTAAAATGGTTATACTTAATTTAAATTTCTTCTTTTTCGTCATTTTTAGTCTCTTTCATATATTACAAACTTTTTGTCCGAATATAATTCTTTATATCTGTCACTTCTTGATAAGAATATATTCAGCTTTGAGTTCTTATATAAAATTACATGAGTAATTCCATAAGTATTAAATGTATTTTCATAATATTTAGATATATTTGAAGTATTTATATAATCTGAAAAAATATCTTGTCCTTCATATTTTCCGTCTTTTCCTTTTACTCCATTAAATTCAGGTGCATATAAATCTGCTCTTGAATCTATAAAAACAGGAATTCCTTCAAATAATAGATAACTTCCGTAATTGTATTCATTAAATAATTTAATTGAATTTACAGCCAAATTTTCTTTAATATATTTTGCTGCATCAACCGGATATGTTGATGGATTTACAAATTTATCATCTAATTTTGGTTTTATTTCTATTACAGATAGTAGTACAATTAGTAAAACAACAGCAATAGTTCCAAGCGACGATACTGCAATATCTTCGAATTCTTTTAATCCTTTTTCATCATATTTAGTAAATAACTGTGTTATTAATGTTGCTAAAACAGCACTTCCGAGCAATACTAGCATAGATTCTTGCCTTCTAGTCATAAACATTAATAATGTTAAACCTGCAAACATGAATAAATCTTTTAATCTTATTTTTGTGTCTGTAAAAATCAATAATGCTAATGTTGCAGTTAGTACAACCAACATTTCTTTATTATTTATTAGTGTTAATGGCAAATGTTCACTTATACTCTTAGTTGTATTTCCTTTCATTGTCTTGTATAAGTATGTATATGGTGTATCTCCTAATGGTGTTAATAACCCTGTTAGAACACATATAGCCATTATTAATATAAGCCATTTTGCATTTTTATTTTTGTTATATCTTATTTTATATGGTTCTTTTCTTTTTGCTTCTCTATTTTTTAATATTTTTGCATTCTTTTCTTCAAATTTTTCTTTTGCTGTTATTACTTTTTTTAATTTTTCATCTAATATTTTTTTATTTTCTTCTATTGCTTCTTTTTCTATTTTCTTATTGTAATTTTTTATTTTTATATCATAATATTTTTTTCTTATTCTGTAAACTGGCTGAGCATCAATTACAGTAAATATTAAATATTCTGCAATATATGGCAAGAATATTACAAAGAAAAATGGCCATACAGCACAATGTAAGTTTGCTATTGCTGTAGATATAACTATAATTCCAATAGCATAGCCTACTTTTTTCTTTTCTAAGAAATTTTCTATTAATAAAATTGTAAGTTCAAGCAATATAAATGTTACAAGTTGTGCTCTTGCTGCTATATAATCTTTTATCAAGAACATTCCACCAATTGTAATTGCAAACGAGATTAGTTTGTTTTTAGATATTTTATAGTTTGTACAATACATTAGAATACCTAATATACACGCAAATACTATTGTTGATATAAAAATTCCTAAAAATCCTCCTAAATTATATATCAAATAAATCATTACATCATAAGCCCAATGAGGATATGTATATGGTAACTCATGCCATGAAAATGGGTCTTGCATATCCACAGTTTTAGTATTAATTATGTGTTCACCTATTTTTATCGTATAATACGTATCATTTTGCATTGTTACAGGACAAATTGATGCACAAAAAATTATAATGCAAAAAATTGCAAGTATATGAAATTTTATATTCTTAACTTTTTGTGAATCTTCTTTTTTTGCTTTTTCCTTTACCTCTTTTTTCTCAGATGTTTTCATTAATTAATTTCCTTCCTCGCTTTATTTGAATGCACATACAGCAAAATTGATTTATAATTTCTTTTAGTCTATTTTCTGTGTTGTTGTTAATTTTACATGCTAATTATACCAGTTTCTAGAGCAAAGAGCAATACAAAATACAATAAAAAAGAAAGTTGATATATTGAATTTTTCTTCAATATTTTCAACTTTCTTTTGTTATTTTTAGTTCTTATTCTATTTTAATTGTTTTGCAACTTCTTCAGCAAAGTTTTCTTCTTTTTTCTCTATTCCTTCACCTTTTTCAAGTCTTGCAAATCTAACAACTTCTGCATTCTTTTCTTTTAATAATTGGCTAACTTTTTTGTCCATATCTTTAACAAATTCTTGGTCTACTAAGCAGATATCTGAATAGAATTTTCCAATTCTTCCTTGTACCATTTTTTCAGCTATAGCTTCTGGCTTTCCTTCATTCATAGCTTGAACTTTTAGTATTTCCATTTCTTTGTCTACTCTTTCTTGTGGAACTTGTTCTCTGTTTAAGAATTCTGGCTTAGAAGCAGCTATTTGCATACAAATGTCTTTTGTTAATTCTGCATCTGCATTCTTCATTTCTACTAATACAGCTATTTTTCCAGCTCCATGAACATATTGTCCTAATGTTCCATCTGTTGTCTCGTATCTAACAAATCTTCTTATTGTTATGTTTTCTCCGATTGTAGCTATTTTATTTATTAAAGCTTCTTTAACAGTTTTTTCTGGATCTGCTATGAATTTTTCTTCTAATAAAGCTTCAACATCAGCTGGGTTATTTAAAGCAACTTGCTTTACAATATCATTAACAAATTGTTTGAATTCTGCATTCTCTGCTACGAAATCTGTCTCAGCATTAACTTCAGCTATAGCACCTACTTTTCCATCTTCTGAAATGTAGCTACCTACTAATCCTTCTGCAGCAACTCTAGATGCCTTTTTAGCAGCTTTTGTTATTCCTCTTTCACGTAATAGTTCCATTGCTTTTTCAATGTCACCATCTGTTTCTGTTAAAACTTTCTTGCATTCCATCATTCCTGCACCTGTTTTTTCTCTTAATTCCTTTACTTGGCTTGCTGTTATCATTTTATATCCTCCTTATTTTTCGCCCATTAGGGACGCCCCTTTTTTGGCAATTTAATTTTTTTTAATGTCTACCCCATCAATTTTACTAGAGTCAAACATTAAAGGATAGGGCAGCCGCCCTACCCCTTTGGTATTGTTTATTAATTATTTTTATAAACTATAAATTATTCAGCATCGCTAGCTGCTTCAACTACTTCTTCCATATCTGTTGGAGCTGTAGCTTCTTCTGTCTCCATAGCATCTTCTGAATCTGATGTAACTTCTAGAGTTTCTCCTTGTCTACCTTCGATTACTGCATTAGCCATTGTATCAGCTATTAATTTAACTGCTCTTATAGCATCATCATTTCCTGGGATAACGTAATCAACATCATCTGGGTTGCAGTTTGTGTCGATTAATCCTATTGTAGGAATGTTTAATTTTTTAGCTTCTAATATAGCATTTCTTTCTTTTTTAGGATCTACTATGAATAAAACTCCAGGCATTTCTTTCATGTTTTTGATTCCACCTAGATTTTTCTCTAGTTTATCCATTTCTTTCTTTAAAAGAATAACTTCTTTCTTAGGTAATACTTCGAAAGTTCCGTCTTCTTCCATTTTTTCTAATTGATTTAATCTTTCAATTCTCTTTTCGATTGTAGCAAAGTTTGTAAGCATTCCACCTAACCATCTTTGGTTAACGTAGTACATACCACATTTTTCAGCTGCTTCTTTCATGCAGTCTTGAGCTTGTTTCTTTGTTCCTACAAATAGAACTGTTTTTCCTTCTTCAGCTTGCTCTTTTAAGAAAGCATAAGCCTCGTCTAATTTTTTTGATGTTTTTTGTAAATCGATGATGTGAATTCCGTTTCTAGCTTGGAATATATATTCAGCCATTCTAGGATCCCATCTTCTTGTTTGATGTCCGAAATGAACACCAGCTTCTAGTAATTGTTTCATTGCAACTACTGCCATTTTTTGTTCCTCCTTTTAGTTTTTACCCTCCACAAATCTTTAGCATTTAAAAGAACCTTTGCATTTAAATAGATTTTACAAAAGCACTGCTTTTAAACTGGAATTTGTGTGCGTATTTTTAACAGAAACTATTATATCACAACAAATAGCTAGAAATCAAGCTTTTTTTGAAATTTTAAGTTTTCTCACATTTTTAGAAGGTTTTCGACAGTGTTTTATTACATTTTTAGATTTTCTATAACTATTTTTTTCATTTTCTACATTTTTTGATTTTTCTATTTATATTTTGACATTTTTATGATAGAATTCTTTTGAAATTAATATTTTTCATAGGAGGTAACAAATGAATTTAAATAGATGTGAACGTTGTGGAAGCTTTTTTGCTTCAAAAAACTCAGTATGCCCTAATTGTCAGTCTAAAGATGAACATGAAATAAACCATTTAAAAACTTTTTTAAGTGAGGCCGATTCTTCTGTAACAGTTGAATCTTTAGCAGAATCTACTGGAGTTTCTTTAAAAAATGTAAATAGATTTTTACAAGATAAAAATGTATACACTACTTTAACAAACTTAGGATTAAACTCAGAAACAAATAAAATGCACAATATTTCCTTATAAAAATACGGAAAAAAGATATCATTTTATAAAAAGAGACTGGAAGTGCACTTTTTGAAGGCTAAATGACCAGACCTAGCACGACATGTTGAGTTTTATAAAATGATATCTTTTTGTAGTTTATTCAATTATTTCAATTATATCTGCAACTTTTTCCACATTTTGTTCACCTATTTCATATGTTTGTTGCAATTTTTCTACGGCTTCTCTGCCTTTTTGTTCATCGTCGGCATATATGTATGCTATTGTTTCACCCTGTTCCACTTGGCATCCCACTTTTTTTAGTAGTTCTATTCCAACGGCATAGTCTATGTTATCTTCTTTTTTCATTCTGCCTGCACCTAAATGCATTGCTATTTTTCCTACTTCTTCTGCATTTAGTTTTTGTACATATCCAGTCTTTACCGCTTCTACTGGCATTTTATATTTAGCCTTTGTAAATTTTTCTGTATTTTCTATGTAGCTAATATCTCCACCTTGATTTTCAACTAATTGTAAGAATTTTCTATACGCTTCTCCATTTGATATTACTTGCTCAATTTTCTCTTTATTGTCTTGAATGTTATCGCCTTTTCCATCCAGTTTTAATATATAAGCACCTAATTCTAGTATAACATTTTTTACATCATCTTGCATATTGCCTTTTAATGCTTCTATTGCTTCTATGACTTCAAGTGTATTTCCCACCATAGTTCCTAAAGGTTGATCCATGTTTGTTATTATGCATACAGTTTCTTTATTTGCTAGCTTTCCAATGTCAATCATGGTTCTAGACAATTCTCTTGCCTCACCAACAGTTTTCATGAATGCACCACTTCCACAGGTTACATCTAAAACTATTTTATTTGCTCCTGCTGCAATTTTCTTGCTCATTATACTAGAGCTTATTAGTGGAATATTAGCAGTACAACTAATTGTATCTCTTAAAGCATACAATTTTTTATCTGCTGGAGCTAAGTTTAGAGTTTGACCAATCAAACTTATCCCAATTTTCTTTACATTTTCTATAAATTCATCAATTCCAATCTCTGTTCTATATCCCGGAATTGCCTCCAATTTATCCTTTGTACCACCAGTTGCTCCCAGTCCTCTTCCAGACATCTTAGCAACTTTTACGCCTAACGCTGCAACTATTGGCATTAGAATTAATGTGATTTTATCTCCAATTCCACCTGTGCTATGTTTATCTACAACCTCTCCAATATCTGATAAATCTAATACATCTCCAGAATATGCCATGGCTAAAGCTAAATTAGTTGTCTCTTCTTTTGTCATTCCATTTATGTAAATTGCCATAACTAAAGCAGCAACTTGATAGTCTGGTATGCTACCATCAGTATATCCTTTTACAAAAAATTCAATTTCTTCTTTATTTAATTCTTTCGCATCTCTCTTTTTTTCAATTATATCTAAAATGTTCATTTTTTTCTTCCTCTTTTATACAAAATGTTTAATAAACGACTCCCTATGTAAAGGGCATGGTCCATATTCTTTTAATGCTTTTATGTGTTCTGCAGTACCATATCCTTTGTGTTTTGCAAACCCATATTGAGGGTATATTTCATCCCACTGTCTCATAATTCTATCCCTTGTAACCTTTGCAATTATTGAAGCTGCAGATATTGAATAGCATTTAGCATCTCCCTTTATAATAGACTGATATGGTATCCCATCAGTATCTATTTTTGTTAATGCATCTACTATTATCAAATCTGGTCTTGGATTAAGCTCTTTTACAGCCATTGTAAGCCCTTCCTTAGTGGCATTTAGAATATTAATTCTATCAATTTCTTTTTGGTCTATAATTCCAACACCATAACTAATAGCTTCTTTTGTTATAATTTCATATAGTTCTTCTCTCTTCTTTTCCGATACCTTTTTAGAATCATTCACTCCTTCAATCATAGAATTTCTTGGCATTATTGCTGCAGCAATTACAACAGGTCCTGCAAGTGGTCCACGCCCAGCTTCATCTATCCCACATATATATTCTATTCCAGAATTATGAATTTCTTCCTCTATCGCTTTTAGTTGGATTAATCGTTGTTCTTCTTTTTCCTTCATTCTACTTTCCTCTCTTAGTTCATATATCAATTTATAAGATTTTATTCTGCTTCTTCCTTTTCATCATTACTTTCTGTTGTTGCTTTCAACAGTATTGTCATTTTCAGAAGTTATATCTTCTTCATCTTTCTTATTTATATCAGTTAATTTGTACAATACCTCGTCATCAGATTTATTATATCCTTTTGTATCTATTACTTCATATGTATTATAATTAATTAAGAAATAACTGCCCTCGTAATTTGTAATTTCTAGCCCAGCTTCTGCCAAATTTTCGTCTTGCAAAACATAGTATTTATCGTATTCTTCTTCTGAAATTATCTTCTTAGCAAGAAAATCTTTAATTATTTCGTTATCTTGCATCTCACTAACTTTAGTACCAAGATATTTCTTTTCTTCGCCTTTTACAGTCTGTTTATCAATATAGTCTTTTAATTTCCATTGAACTTGTAACATATCTGTTCTTATAGTTTCTGCTTTTACTTCTCTATATTTTTTGCGTGTAAAATACACACCAGTTGCAACCACAACCACTATTAAAACCACCGTCAAAATTAATTTTATTATTCCCATACCATTGTTCTTTTTCATTTCTAATGCTCCCTAATTTTTTCTAATAATTTAATTTCATCTACTTGATCTTTTCTTGTGTTATAATTTTCCTCTGATATTTCAGTTATTATATTAGCATTTGTCATATTATATAATTTTAAAATATTATAGTCTTGCAGAGCTTCACTTAAAGAATCATGCTTTCTACCATGTGTTTCTTTATTAATATACCCATCATTATTCTTTGTGTCTGAAAAATGAATTTGATAAACATATTTACTAGCTTGATCTTTTTCAATATAACTTTTCATAAAAGAATCAAAGTCTAGCTTAAAAATATTCGCCATACAGTGTAAATGGCAAACATCAATACATGCTCTTAGATGTGGATTATTTATTTTTTTGCATATTTCTATAACAGTACATTTTTGCTCATATTCATTCATTCCAAAAATGTTTTCCAGTACAATATTAACATTAGTTTCTTTTAATAAATTTAATGATTTTTCTATTCTTTCAATAGCACCTTGTTCCATCATCTTCATATTCCAACCAACATGGTACAACAAATTTATTTTTATATTATATTGTTTTGATATTTTTATTGCTTCTTCAATTTTTGTTTCTAATAGTTTCCTATCTTTTAGTACAACAAGTTCAATATCGTAATCATCCAATGGTGGATGTATTGTAATTTCCTTTATACTTGGTATTTTCTTCATAAGAGTATTTATAGTTGTATTAAAATCATAATTTCCCCATACTCCATCTTCGTGAAAAAACTGTAGTTCTACACCTTTATCTTTTTTTATATATTCTTCTAATTCTTTAAGTCCATTAAAATTTTTATCTAGTTTAGGATATATGTTCATGTCTGCCTCCTACTTATGCTATTATAGGTTATTCGTTCTTAACAGTCAATAGTATTTAACCTTTAAAATCGATTGACATAGTTTCTTTGTATAATTTGTTGCTCTTTTTTTGCATAACAAAAAACTCATCCTTACCTGTTTATTCATGTAATGAATGAGTTTTTTATCAAATTTGCATCATATGGTACACCATCAATATTATTATATAGATTATTTTACCTTAAGTTTATTACTTAAGGATATTTTTTTATCTTTATTTAGCAAATATTCAATTTAAACGTAAAAAATCGATTGCTATTATCTCTTTAGCAATCGATCCGAAAATAAAAGGGGATGTTCTAATTTTTTAGTTAGTAATGGAGTAACTTATTACTAACTATGGTTATATATTACCAATACTTTTTGTCCTTTTTGTGAACTAAATGTAACTAATTAGTATTTTATTAATTTGTATTGGTAATATAAATTTATTCATGTTTAATTTATATAGTCTTTAAAATTCTAATTCTTTTCCAATAACATTATTGTTCTTGCAATGTTAATGTAATCTCTTTCTCTTGTCCATTTCTGTTTACTGTTACTGCCATTGTATCTCCAATATTGTGTGTATTTTTAATATTATTTAATTCTGTCATAGTTTTTATTTCTTGTCCATCTGCCTTTACTATTACGTCTCCGGCTTTTATTCCAGCTTTTTCTGCTGCTGAATATTCGTCTACACTTGCAACATAAACACCAACTACTAAGTTATTTCTCTTTGCTGTTGTTTCGTCCAAATCTCTACCAGAAATTCCTATATATGGTCTTTTTACTTTATTGTATTGAATTAATTGTTCTATAATTGGTTTTGCAGAATCAATTGGAATTGCAAATCCCATTCCTTCAACACCTGTTGATGAAACTTTTAATGTGTTTATTCCTATTACTTGACCTTGGCTGTTTACTAAGGCTCCACCACTGTTTCCAGAGTTTATAGCAGCATCTGTTTGAATTAATGTAAATGTTTTCCCATCAGAATCTGTTACTTCTCTATTTAGTGCAGAAATCATACCACCTGTAACAGTGTTTTGCATTCCTAAAGGACTTCCTACAGCCATTGCAAATTCGCCAACCTGTACAGAACTTGAGCTACCTAATTCTGCTGCTGTTAGACCTGTTTTATCTATTTTAATTACAGCTAAGTCTGTTTGAGAGTCAGTTCCCACTATTTTAGCATCATACTTATTTTCATCTCCGTTTAGTGTTACTTTTATAGAGTTTGCTTCTCCAATTGTATAATATGATGAAGCTGAGCTTGAGCTTATTACATGGTTATTTGTAATAATATATCCATCTTCACTAATAATAATTCCCGAACCTGTTGCAGTTGCAGTGCTTTGTTGGTTAAAGAACATTGAATTAACCGTGTAGTTTACTTCAATACCTACTATTGAAGGTAATACTTTTTGTGCAACAGCAATTCCTGTTCCAGAATAATCTTCTAAAGAAATTTGTGTTGTGTTTAATGTTCCCGTTGACGCACTTGTGCTGGTTGAAACAGAATTATTATTGTTTTTGTTTTCTCCTATTATATTGCTTCGTATCTCTGGAACTCCTAAACATGTTCCTAATACAAGTGTTGCACCAAGCACACCGCTCAAAAATGGTACTGCTACACTTTTTCCAAAGTTAGATTGACCTTTTTGCTTTTTTTCTGATTGTTTTACTGCTTTAAATTCTTTACCAGATTTATCTACAACTGCATCTGGTGTTTTTACATTTTCCTTATTTTCTTCCATTTTTATTACTATCCTTTCTCTCTTTCATCAAGACATTAAAAATTTTCTTTTTAGTATTTTTAGCTTTTTATACTATATTTTGTTTTTACCAAATTTCAAATTAACATCTTGCGAGAAGTTTTTGTTTAGATTAGCTCCATTAATCATTCTACCCTAATCTAGTGTTATAATACAATATATTTGTGAAAAGTTTGTGAAAAGAAAGCGAATATTTATGTAATTTCATTTAATATTTTTCACTATAAATCTCAATACAGTTATTAAAATACTCTGCTCTTGTTTCAAAAAAAGAATGCTCTGTAAATACAAAACATTCCTTTAACTTTTCACTGTTTAATTAAATATTATAATTATTTTTTTATTTATATAAATATAATTGTGGATTTATTTTATTTCCATTTAGTCTTATTTCTAAGTGTAAGTGGTTTCCTGTTGAATTTCCTGTTGAACCAACTGCTGCAATTACATCTCCTGCTGTTACTTCATCTCCAACAGATGCATATAATTTGCTACAGTGTCCATAATATGTTTGCACTCCATTTGCATGGTCAATTATAATTAAGTAACCGTATCCACTCATCCATCCAGAATATGAAATTGTTCCATCAGCTGCTGCTTTTATACTTGTTCCATATGGAGCCGCTATATCTAAGCCTCCATGAGCATGGTTTCTTACGCTAGTTTCTACTACGCCATATCTTGATGTAATATTTCCTACTACTGGTTTTACACTAAAATATACTCCATTAAATGTTGCTTCTGCTATTCTTTCTTGCTCTGTTTTAATACCTCTTAAATCTGTATCAACACTCATTTTAGCCACTTCTAATGATTGTGTTCCAACACTCTCAAAATCTGTTGTATATTGTTCTTGAATTCCAACTTTTGCAACTTCTTCTGAATATTCACTCTGCATTTCTGCAACTATATTTTCCGCTTCTTCCACAGTATTTACATATGTTTCTATTTCATTGTTTATCGTAACCGCATAAACTTTATACATTGTAGTTATATTTTCTGATAGCACTTCTGCTATTTTATCATCATCTTCTGCCTCAACATCTGATAAAATCAACTCATATGTTGGTTCTACATTTAATTCTGTGAATACAGCACATGGATTATCTGATGTTAATACTTCGTTATTTATTTTTTCCTCAATTGCCTTTTTGCTTTTTACATAGCCTATTACTTCGTCGTTTATTTTCACAGCATACACTGGATCATATTTTACAAATACTATTGCAATTATTATAAATAGTGCTATTGAAGCAATTGTTCGCAATTTTAAAATTTCTTTCGTGCAGTGTTTTAATCTATTGTATAAAATAATTTCACACTCCTTTTTTACTGCGACGCTTTCCATTATACCATATATTTTATACAAATGCAAATTTTTTATGCATTCTATTAATTATGTATACCTTTTTAAAATTTAATGCTTAATATTTCTCTTTTAAAAATAAAAATATAGTCTTTTCATACAGTTACTAAACATTTTATTATCAAAACAACAAATGGCTGAAAACATAACGTTTTCAGTCATTCATTTTATAATTTATTAACGTCCAACTTCCGCTTTTTTTGCTGGGCATATTTCTTTTTGTTTATTATTATTTAAATATTGTCTTTTTATCTCTCTTACTTCGTTTTCACTTGCACCAGCTCTCGCCATAGTTTCTTCAACTGAAAATCCTTGTTTTAAGCATGTTCTTATTACTTGTTTCTTATACAAGCCTAACACAATATTTCTTGCTTCTTCTAATTTTTTATTTTCTCCATGGTCTGCAATGCATGTGTTTATTAATTGAAGTGCTGGCTTTAAATTTTCTGCTTTTGCATACTCGTTAGCAATAAATTTAATTGCTTCTAAATCAACTTCTCCTTCACCATATGCAATTGAATCTGATAATGCCTCAATTTCTTCTAGTGTTAGTCTTTCTCCACTTTTTACAATTTGCTTGCATAATTCAAAATATCTAGACTTTTCGTATTCACTAATCTCTTTAACTTCAGCTCTTTTTATTAACAGCTTTAACTCTTTTCTACATCTTTTTACTGAGCTAACAGTCGATTTTTCAGAATTATATTTTTTTCTGTCAAATTCCGTTTTCATTTTTTTCTCTTCCATATAATCTTGCATTGCTCTTGTACAAATTTTAGCATCTATTTTACCTTGAAATATTAAATGCTCTAGCACTTTTTTTAATCCATTCATGCTCATTTGTAATTGTTCTGCAATTTCTTTAAGGTTTAATTCATTCTGCTGCAATAATTCTATTAGCTTTTTCTCATTACTATCAACTTTTCTTTCTATGTACATTGCATTTGCAAATTCAATCTCACTGGCTTTTTCCTTAATAATTTCATTTATTTCCTCATCAGTTAAACGTTCTTTTCTATTTTTTATGTTTTGTATAGTATTTACACAAACATCTATAAGCCTTCCTATTTCTCTATCTGTATATTTTCTGTTAATCATATACATAATTACAGCATCTCTTACTTCAACATTTTCAAATGGCTTTTCATTTACTATTTTTCCTTCTTCTTTTAGTTCTGCTATTATATTATATATTAAACTCATAGATCTTCCCATTTCACGAGCTATTGCCTTTGGTGGAAGCCCTTCTTGATATAGTTTTAAAACTTGTTGCTTTCTTTCATCTTTTTCCTTTCTTGATAATGTTTTCACATTTCTTTTATTTGATACACTCATTTTCTGTGCCATGGCTCCTCCTATTTTTATTTAGTCTGTCAACATAATATTATATCATAAAATCATGTGAAATTTCAACCTTTTTAGCTTATTTCCTGCGTTTTTTCTCTAATACTTAAATGTAAATTCAATTTTTAACTTTAAGTAGCTACTTGAGCTTAGTTTTACACTCATTTTTGTATATAGAACTTAGTCTTACATTTTGTGTAAAAGTAATTTCCAGTAAAATAGAGCTGTTTCTTTCATTCAATTGTAAAAAAATAATTCGTGTTGTCTAATTATTTTTTGCATATACTACTCTTCCAAATTTATATCCATTTACAGCTTTTTGTATTTCTACTATTGGTATTGGTGCTATCGCAATTAGTACTGTATATAGCCATTGTATTCCTGTTAATGGAACTAAACTAAAAATCTGCGCAAGTGGACTTACAACGACTACTATTACCTGCAAAATTACTCCTAATACTAATGCTCCAATCAAATACTTATTTTCAAATACTCCAATCTTAAATATACTTTCTTCACTCTTAATATTAAAACTGTGAACTAGTTCCAAAATTCCTAATGCTAAAAATGCCATTGTTCTGCCAACTTCTACGGAATATAAACGATTTCCAATACTAAATGCCAATAGAGTAAATATTCCCAACATTGCTCCCTCTATCATTATTTTCCACCATAATCCATCTGCAAATAAATTCTTTTTAGGATTTCTAGGGAGTCTACTCATTATATTTTCTTCTTCTTTTTCTAAGCCTAATGCAATGGCTGGAAGCGAGTCTGTTACTAAGTTTATCCACAATAACTGGATTGCCAGTAATGGTGATTTTATTCCTAATACTAATCCGAAAAATATTGTTACTATTTCTCCTATATTAGTAGAAATTAAAAAATGTATCGCCTTTTTTATATTATCATATATGTTCCTGCCCTGTTTTACAGCCTCTACAATTGTAACAAAATTATCATCTAGCAAAATCATATCTACTGCATTTTTTGCCACATCTGTGCCACCTTTTCCCATTGCAATTCCTATGTCTGCATTTTTCAATGCTGGAGCATCATTCACACCATCTCCAGTCATTGCAACTACTGCACCTGTACTCTGAAAAGCTTTCACAATTCTTACCTTATGTTCTGGTGAAACCCTTGCAAATACCGAATAATCCATTATGTTTTGTTCAAGTTCGTGCTGGCTCATTCTCTCCAAAGTTTCACCATCTATTGCTAAATCGCCTCTTTTCAATATTCCTAATTCTTTCGCAATGGCCTTCGCAGTTTGCAAATGGTCTCCTGTTATCATTACTGTTTTTATTCCAGCTCTTCTACAAGTTCTTACTGCCTCTTTCACTCCTTCTCTTGGAGGATCAATCATTCCAATTAAACCACAAAATATTAAGTCTTTCTCCACATCTTGCATTTCTGGCAATTTTTCTACATCTTTATATGCTACAGCAATTACTCTTAAAGCCTTTTCTGCCATTTGATTATTCTGTTCATTTATATCGTCTTTTTTACTAAAGATTGGCACAATTTGACCACCGGAATAACAATTGCTACATCTCTTTAATAATACATCTGGTGCTCCTTTTGTAATTATTCTATAACCATTTCCGTATTTGTGAATTGTTGTCATCATCTTCCTTTTTGAGTCAAATGGAATGTCATTAATTCTTTTCATTTCATCATATAAAAAAGATTTACTTACTCCTTCTTCCATTGCTGCATTCGAGATTGCAACTTCTGTTGCCTCTCCAACAAAGCCTAGCTTACCATTAATTCTTTCTTCTGTTGTATCTGTACACATAGTTCCAAGTTCAAAAATAAACTTTCTTTCGTTGCTGTTAGCTCTTCCAAAGCAATTTCTAACCTCTGTTACAGTCATTTTGTTTTGTGTTAAAGTTCCTGTTTTATCCGAGCAAATTACACTACTGCTCCCAAGTGTTTCAACTGCTGGAAGCTTACGTATAATACTGTTTTTCTTAGCCATTTTTGTAACACCAATAGAAAGCATTATAGTAACAATTGCGGGTAGCCCCTCTGGAATTGCTGCAACCGCGAGACCAACAGACGTCATAAACATTTCTATAATAGGAATCTTCTTAAAAATTCCTATTACAAATATTAATACACAAATTATTATACAAGCAATTGCCAAAATTTTTCCAACCTCTGCAAGTTTCTTTTGAATGGGAGTTTCTGGAGACTCATCCTCTATTATCATTCCAGCAATTTTGCCAACTCTTGTATTCATTCCAGTTTCAACAACTATTGCCTCTCCATGGCCATTTACTACTATTGTAGTTGCAAATACCATATTACATAAATCACCCATTGCAGTATTTTCTTTTAAAATCTTACTACTATCCTTTAAGCTAGGAATGGTTTCTCCTGTTAATGCCGACTCTTCAATCTTCAAATTATATGAATTTATCAATCTGCAATCCGCTGGCACATAATTTCCCGCTTCTAAAATTACAATATCTCCTGGAACCACCATTGTTGCATCAATTTCTTGAACTCGTCCATTCCTTCTAACTTTTGCATTTGGAGCAGACATCTTCTTTAGTGCCTCTAACGATTTTTCTGCCTTCTGTTCTTGAACTAATCCCATAATTGCATTAAAAATAACTATTGCAACAATTATAATAGAGTCTATGTAATCCGCTTCTCCGTTAAGCTTAGAAACAACTGCCGATATAATAGCAGCAATTATTAATGTAATAATCATAAAATCATTAAATTGTTTAATAAACTTAACAAATATACTCTCTTTTTTCTTCTCCTTTAAATTATTCGGTCCATACCTCTCAAATCTCTTTTGAGCCTCCTCTTCCGATAGACCAATATTAATATTAGTCTTTAATTTTTTTGAAACCTCCTCAACACTACTAGAATGCCACATAAAAATTCCTCCCTTTTTCATTTGGTAATTTTATTAGAAAAACTTTCATATCTTTCTAAAAAACAAAAAATACTATGTACTTTTTATACATAGTATTCTACTTGTCCATTAATTATTCATTTTATATATTTTTATCTTTCAGCTTCCGCTTCATTTTGTTTGCTAAAATATTCTTTTCTCATTTTTATAACATCTACTTGCCTTAAAGTGGTAGCATTCATTATTTCTATATCTGTTTTGCCTTGTTTCATAAGTTCATAAGCCATTTGTTTTTCTATAGCCGCCTTTAATGTTTCTTTAACCTTAAAAATTGTATCATTTTCTCCATATATTTCAATACATATGGTACACAGTCTTTGTGCAGATGTGTAATCTCCAAATTTGCCATATTCATTGCTGACAAAAACAAGAGAATCTATATCAAATTTTCCTGCTCCATAAGCAACTGTTTCGGCTAAAGCTTCAACTTCCTTTTGGGTTAACTTTCCACCACATTCAACTATTTTTTTGCAACAATTTGCATATTGTCTTTTTGTAACTCCGCTAATTATTCCACTGTTTATATTCTCTTCATATGTCTCCATTTTTCTTCTACAGTCATAAATAATTTTATCATTGCTTACTGTATATTTTGTTCCATCAACTAAATCTTTTTCTTTATTGTTTTTCCTTATTGGACTAACCCTTTTTTCTTTAATTAATCTAGATATTATAGGATTAATTTCATTATATGAAAGCTGTAATTCTTCCGAAATAAGCTGTCTATTCTTTCCTTGCTCTAACAAAGCTATAATCCTCTGTTCAACTTCCGCTAAACTTGCTTTTCTTTTCAAAACTATTACATTTTTATTAAGCTTTCCCTCACTAATAAGCTCATATACATAGTCAAAAACATTACTTATACTTGTTCTTAATATTTTAGCTACTTCAACTATAGTATATTCACTACTAAATAGTTCTTGTATGTCATCTCTACTTTGATTTTTTCTTATTATTTTTTCTGGTTTCTTTATCAATCTAGTACTTGTTATCTTTCCTTCATCGGCTAACCTCTGAATTATATCAACTACAGCATTTTTTCCTATGCCAAGCTCTTGCATTATTTGCATTTTAGAATATCTTTTTTCTCTAAGTTCCAACACTTTATTTTCCAAATCCAAATCTACATTTCTTTTTAAATCATCTTTTGATATCTTACCTTCTTCAATAAATTGCTTAATATATACATACACCGTATCTAGTGATATATCTAATATATTAGCAATTTCTTTTATAGTTTTTCCGTCATTTATTAACTCTAATGTTTTCTGTTTTCTTTGTAATGTTCCCTTCTTTTTTAGACTCCTATCTTCTTCATTTAATAATCCTTGATTTATTAAACTATTTATAATTCTCGTAACCTTACGTTGTTCTATATGTAATGTTGTTGCAATTTCATATCCTGGACAGTCTCTTTTTCTTAATTCTAATACTTTTTCTTCCAATTCTTCTTTTTTCAAATCTTTAATCCTCGTAACTTCCCTATCCATACAAATCTCCTTTGTAAAAAATACCATATATAATATATTTTACTACTATTTTGCAAGGCTTGCAAGTATTATGTAGACTATTTTTTACTTTTTTATAAAATGATAATACATTTAATGTTAATGTTTGGCTTTCTGCTTTAACTTCTTGTACTTCAATTTCATACCCATTCTTTTTTACAATTAAAGTATTATCATCTTTTCTAGTTACTCCATCTATTCTCGCTGGAACTTTGGATGTTAAAAATTCTTCTAGTGTTTCATCTCTCTTTCTTAGCTTATGCTCTAATACTAATTGACTTACTTCTTCCCTTGCAATTTGATAATATGTATTATTCTGTGTTTTTTTGCATTATCTACAACACCATTTTCTCCTACCAGTGTGCTAATACTCACTCCTGCTAATATTAATAAAACTACTATGGTAACTACTAGCGAAATTATTGTAATTCCTCTTACATCTTTTGTTTTCATATTTTTTTCGTCTTCACAACTCATTATTAAGTAAATAACTTAACGATTAAAAGTACATTTTTCAATAGCATTTACATAATAAAATCAAGATTTCCGCCAATATTATTATTTAAAATTAAATTCTCACATAATTACCTTAATCTTTCACATTATATCTTTTCCATTTCTTGTTTTTAGCCCTGATGGCACATACATGTTCTCTTTTTTCATTCATTCTTCTCCTTAATTATACATTATTGTTTACTTATAGGTCAATATTTTATTTAAGATAGTTTTACTTTTTCATCTGATTTATTTACAATCTACAGTTTAAAACTAATTTACAACAGCCCTTTTCATATAACTTCATAAAGACTGCTAATAAAACATTTATTATATACGTACCAATGATTGTATTGTTTTTAGAATAAATAACCTTGATATTAAATATTTTTGAAATAATCTTGTAATATTATAATACCATATAATTCCAATTGCAATAACAATCGTTCGTCTAACTTTTACAATTAAACTAGAAATTCTACAATTACGTAAAAAAACAAGCAAATGAGCAATATTGTATATTATCTCACATTCGCTTGTTTTTATATTTACAAATAAAATTTCCTTACATTCACTATATGTTTTTATTTCATGTACTTTTCTTCAAATTTTTCTATTGTCATCGGCTTTTCAAAATAATATCCTTGTATCATGTCACATTTTATATTTTTTAAATACTCAACCTGCTCTTTTGTTTCTATTCCTTCTGCCACAACTTTTATATTAAGTTTGTGAGACATTTCTATTACAGCTTCTATTATTATTTTGCCTCTTCTACTTTCTAGCACATCATCAAAAAAGCTTTTGTCCATTTTTAATACATCAATATTAATATTTTTTAACATGCTAAAAGATGAATAACCTGTTCCAAAGTCATCCATAGATACTATAAATCCCAATTTGTGAACATTTTTTTCTGCTTCTTTTGCAAGCTCAACATTATTAACCACAGTCGTTTCAGTCATCTCAAGTTCTATTGTATTAGGCTGAACATTATATTTATTTACTAAATCTATTAAGTCATTTATATGATTTTCATTATATAAGTGAAGTCTAGACTCATTCACAGATATTGGTACAATGTTGTATTCCTGTTTTCTCCACTGTTGTTGTAATCTGCAGATATTTTCTAAAACATAAGTATCTAGCTCAGTTATAAGTTCGTATTTTTCAAACAGCGGAATAAAAATATTTGGCATTACTAATTTTCCGTCTCTATTCCAACGAATTAACGCTTCTGCTCCTGCAAGTTTACCAGTATTTGTATAAAATTTAGGTTGCAAATAAATTACAAACTCATTATTTTTTATACCATTCTTTAATCTTTCTTCTAAGATTTTTCTATAATCCATATTCATAAAATCACCCATAGTTATTATTTATATTTTATAGAAAAAAATTCATACTCTTCTTTAAAATTTTTCAATAATAAAAAAGAATACTGCAAGATACATCGCTAGTATTCCTTATTATATAATCTCAAAAGCTATTATTTTAGCTTCATTGACAATAGTTTGCTTATTCCCTTTTCTTCCATTGTTACACCGTAAACTGTATCTGCAATTTCCATTGTTCCTTTTCTATGTGTTATTACTAAGAACTGTGTTTCTGTGCTGAATTTCTTTAAATATAAGGCATATCTTGCAACGTTTACGTCATCAAGAGCGGCTTCAATTTCGTCTAATATGCAGAATGGAGCTGGATTTATTTTTAGTATTGCAAACAATATTGCTATTGCCGTTAGTGCTTTTTCTCCACCCGATAATAGCATCATGTTTTGTAGTTTCTTTCCTGGTGGTTGTACCCTAATGTCTATTCCACATTCTAGTATGTTGGCTTCATCTTCTAATATTAGCTCTGCCTTTCCTCCACCAAATAGTTCGATGAACACTTCGTTGAAGTTTTTATTTATTTGTTTAAATTTCTCATCAAATTGCTTTTGCATTGTAGTTGTCATTTCAGAAATTACGTTTCTAAGCTTTGTTATAGAGTCTTCTAAATCAAGTCTTTGCTCATTCATAAAGTCATATCTTTCTTGCATTTTCTTGTAATCTTCTATTGCATCTACATTTATGCTTCCTAAGTCTGCTATATTTTTACGTAGTTCTGTTGTTCTCTTTTGAGCAACTTGAACATTATCTGGCTTTGCATAACCATCTGCATTGTTAGGAGTTAGTTCATATTCTTGCCACAATCTGTTTATTAAATCATCTATATCTTGTTCTTGTTTTGTTTTCTTACTTTCTACTTTTACTATTTGCTCTTTTAGACCATTTAATACACTATATTGTGACTCTATTTGAGCCTCTATCTTTTCTAATTCTTCATTTTTTGCTGTCTTTTCATTCTTTAGAGCTTCTATCTTTTCAGAGCTATTTGTAACTTCGGATTTAATCTTTTCTATTTCTTGCTCGAAGTTCGAAATTGCTTCTTCATTTTTAGCAGTCTCTAGTTTTGCGTTCTCTATATCTGCTTGTTTTGTCTCTATGCTTGCATTTGCATTTTGAATATCTTGCTCTATTCTTGCAATCATTTCGTCAAGAGATGTTCCACTCTCATCAAATGAAGATACAGAAATTTTTAAGTCTGTTATATCTATATTTAAGTTATCTATGTAAGTTTGGTCGTCTTTATTTAGCTCTGCAAACTGTGTAATCTCTGCATTTAATTCTTGCATTTCTTTGTCTAAGTTTGCAATTACTTGTTTAGTGCCTTCTTTAGAAACTTCTAATTTTTTCTTTTCTTCATCAATTTCTTCAACTTGATTTTTTAACTTAGCCATTTTTTCTTCAAGTTTAGTAATTTGACTGTCTATCATGTCTAATTCTTGCTTTTTAGTTGCATATGTAATCTCAATTTCTTGTAAATTTTTCTCTAGCCTTGCAGATTCTTCTATTGTATCGGCTATTTTTACAGAGTGCCCTTCCTTTTCTTTTTCTAGCTTCTTAATTTCCGAATTAAGTTCTTCTAACTTAGACTTTAATTCTTCAATTTCTCTGCTTCTTCCTAATATATTTACAGTCTTTTGAGCTACCGAACCACCACTAATTGCACCAGATGGATTTATTACGTCTCCTTCTAGTGTTACTATTCTAAACGAATAGCTGTTAGCCTTTGCAAGTTTTATGGCACTATCCATATTTTCTACAATTACTGTTCTGCCAAGCAAATTCAAGATTATGTCTTGGTATTTCTTATCTGCTTTTACTAGGTCTGCTGCTATACCAATAACTCCATCTATTCCATTAGAATTTACTTTTTCTATTTTCTTTCCATGCACTGATGAAATTGGTAAAAAGCTTGCTCTTCCTAAATTGTTCTTACGCAAATGCTCTATCAATTTTTTTGCATCTGTTTCTGTTTTCGTAACTATATTTTGCATAGCCTGGCCTAAGCACATTTCGATTGCAGTTTCATACTTTTTGTCAACTGAAATTAGGCTTGCAAGCACGCCTTCTACTCCTGCATTTAATTCACTATTTTGTTCACATGCAAGTAGTAAAGATTTAACACTCTTCATATATCCATCTTTATCACGTTCTGTTTCGATTAAGAACTTACATCTAGAATCTTTCATTCTGTACTCTGCTGTAAGCTTGTTTATTTTGTCATCAAATTCTTTTATAATGGCTAAAGCCACTTCTTTTTGATTTTTTATTTCTGTTAGAGTCTTAACAGCCTTATTTCTTGTTGCTTCTATTTCTTGAAAGTTTTTAGAAATTTCTTGTTTCTTTATTCTGTTACTATCTAATTCAGAAATAGTGCTTTGAAGTTCTTGCTTTACGTTTTTCTTAGTTTTTTCTAAGTTTTCGTAATTAATTTCATATTTATTAATTTCGGCAAGTCTTTCATATTTTGCGTCTGTATCGGCTTCTACCTGTTTTTTCTTTCCTTCTATCTCAAGCTCTTTTTCAGATAATTTAGCAGATATTTTTGCAAGCTCTTCTTCCTTCTCTTTCAGTTCTGTTTCAAACTTTTCCTTATTCTTAAATAAGTTGTCCTTCTTAGAAACCTTGCTATCTTTCTCCTCATTGAAATCATTAATTCTTTGATGTAGTTCCTCTATTTCTTTTGTAAGTCTTTCAACATTTGTAGCATTGTTTGAAATTCTTTCTTTAGAAACATTTATCTGAGAATTTAACTGTTCAATCTTAGTCTTGCTCTCGAAACCAACATTTTGCATATTTTCAATTTCTGCAATAAGTTCATCAATTCTAGTTTTTAAAGTATCTTTTTTATTTTGCCCCTCTTCTAACTTTTGGCTTTCCGATGTTTCTTGGTCTTTTAAAATTTGTAAATCTTCTACAATTTGTTCAAGTTTTTCTTTATATGTATTTATGTTATACACAAATAATCCAACTTCAATGCTCTTAAGTTCTTCTCTTAAATCTAAGAACTTTCTGGCTTTATCTGCCTGCAATTTAAGTGGATCTAATTGCCCTTCTATTTCAGATAAAATATCATTTATACGTAATAGATTGAGCTTTGTTTGCTCTAGTTTTTTCTCAGATTCCACCTTACGAGTTCTATACTTTACAATTCCGGCAGCCTCTTCGAATATGTGTCTTCTATCATCTGATTTATTGCTCAAAATTTCGTCAATTTTACCTTGTCCAATTATAGAATATCCATCTTTTCCAATACCGGTATCCATAAACAATTCTATAATATCTTTAAGTCTACATGGTGTTTTATTTATAAAATAGCCAGTCTCACCACTTCTATATAATTTTCTTGTAACTGTTACTTCATTATATTCAATTGGTAATTTTCCATCAGAGTTATCTATTACAATAGATGCCTCTGCAAATCCCAACGATTTTCTATTTTGAGTACCTGCAAATATTACGTCTTCTGCCTTTGCGCCTCTTAAAGACTTCATACTCTGCTCTCCAAGTACCCACCTAATGCTATCCGAAATATTACTCTTACCAGAACCATTTGGTCCAATAACAGCTGTAATACCCGGCTTAAATTCCAATACAGTCTTATCTGCAAACGATTTAAACCCTTGCAGTTCTAGTCTTTTCAAATACATTTATAGTTCTCCTCTTAATAATTCTAATCCACTGGTTAATTCCATTACTTCTTTCATATCTATATTTTTGTAGTAATCATCTAGACTCAAATTATCACTAACTTTTTTTAGTGATATTAAATCTATCTTATACATGCAACAAATTATATAAATAGAATTTAGTTCCATGTCAAAAAGCACATCGTCTTTTATATCTGTATGTGTTACAAAACTTTCAGCACTATAACATGGTAATTTCTTAATATTTTCTAATGTTTTAATTCTGTTATCATTAAATTCTTCAACAGTATATTGTTGCTCTCCTGGAATGTTCCATTCATAATTATAAGATTTACTAACATTAACCCATTCTCCAATTTTAGAGTTAGTAGAGCCAACATATCCCATATTTATTATTAAATCTGGCTTTATATCACAATTTTCTAAATATCTGGTTAAATTGATTGCTGTTTGTTGCTTTCCAATTCCAGTGATAATTAAATAAACATTTTCTTTTCTATATACATTTTTGTTAATCTTTTCTAGTTTCAATTTTTCTGCAATGTCTGTTGCTTCCTTTTTCATTGCTATAACACATAAAATCTGCTTCATTTCTAGTTTAATCCCCTCATCAAAGATACAAGTCGAAAAATTAATTTTCTGAATAAAAACATTTTACTAATTTTCTACGTAATTTTACAATTACTTTCATTATTTTTTATTGTATACAAATTAAATTAGCTTTCGACATTCAATTTCTTGTTTATTTTATACTAATATGTCGTAAAAAGCAAGAAAACTAAGCGAATATTTCACTTAGTTTTCTAATATTTATATGGAATTAATTTTATCTTCCTTCGTCGTCTCTTTGTTTTTGAGCTTCAACTTTTCTTGCATGTCTTGTTACATATTTTGAATAATCTGGTTGTTCTTTATTATCCTTATTTTGAGCATTTTTTACAGCTTCTTTTTCAGTCATTTGGCGTAATTTTGCTATAAATGCATCAACACTTTGTGCTTCTGTCTTTTCCGCAGTTGGAGTTTTCTCATTTCCTTGTAAATCTTCTATTTTTAGTGGTGATACTATAGGTTCTTCGCCTTTTTCACTTGCTTCTTTTGCAATTTTCTCAGCTTTTCCTGCTCTTGCAGCTTTTATAGTTTGAATTGGGTGCTTTATTGCATTCCATAATTTAGACCATCTACTTGTTTTGGTTAGAGCTGTTTCTGCCTCTTCCTTTTTGGCTTCTTCTTCTGATTGTATATCTGTCCACATAGGCTCTTCTGTTTCACTTGTTTTCTCTGCCACAGGTTTTTTTGCAAATGAAAATTTTTCAAATATTGGCATTTCTTTTAATTTAGGATCTTCTTTTTTTGCTTCCTCTTTTACTGGTTCTTCAGTAGCAGGAGCTTTTTCTTCTTTTTTCTCTTCTTTTGCAGGTTCTTCTTGTTTAGCTTTTTCCTCTTTCTTTGTAAATCTACCATCCATAGATTTAGCTTCAATTTCATCCCAAGTTTTATTTGCAAATAAGTTCTTCCAAGCAAGATCACATTTTGCAATTTCAGTATTTAATGTATCAATTCTATGTCCTAAGTCTTTATTTGTATTCTTCAAACTAGTAATTTGAGAGTTAATTCCTGCTTTTTCTTTATCTATTTTGGCTTTTTCATCTCTTAATTCGTCAAGTCTTGTAAAATCTTCTGCATAAAATTCTTTTACATCAGTCTTTTCCATTTTTTCTAGTTCAGATATAACTAACTTAGTATTTACGTCCTCATCTATTTCATTTAATTTATCTTCAAGTTCTGAAATTAACTTTTCATTATGTCTAATTTCCCATTCTAGATGTAGTTTTTTACTACGAAGATCACTCTTTATTTGTTTTATTCTTGCAATTTGTTCTTTATTTTTTTCGAATCCTTGAACTCTGTTTAATTGTTTTTCTAATTTTGGTTTTTGTTCATCTCTTTCTTTTTTAGCGTCTTCTAAAACTTTACTTAAGCTTTCCTTTTGAGCAGATTTAGCTTCTAAAGCTTTTTTATCTTCTTCTTTATCACTCTTTTTTAACTCTTCTATTTCGGCAGATAAATTTTCTATTTTAGCTGATACTTTCTCCACCTTATTCTCTAAGCCACCAATTTGTTGTTTTAAAGATTCACCTGTTAAATGTACAAATTCGGGTGACATCTTTGTATACTGCCTATATTCTCTTTCAATTTCAATACTTCTTTTAGCCATATTATCAATCTCCTTTTATAACTCATATGTCTACATTATAGCATATATAATTTATTTTTTCAATACTTTATGTATACCAAGTCTTATTTATCACAATAAATATACCATAAGAGAAAAAATTTGTGTGTATTTTAACAAAAATGTAATATTTTGTTATATTTTTGCAATATTTTGTGAATTTAATTTTTCTAACGCTCTATCTGATAATTTTCCATATTTCAATTTTTTATCTGATATCTTTTTTCCCTCTAGCTCTGGTAAAATCCCGTAATTTGCATTCATTGGTTGAAATTTTTCATTTGGCGTCGATATATATTGAGCCAAAGCTCCTATCATTGTATATTCAGAAAATTCGACCTTTTCTTCTTGTCTTAATTGTTTTACAGCATTTATTCCAGCAACTAATCCAGATGAAATAGATTCTACATATCCTTCTACTCCTGTAATTTGTCCCGCAAAATATATGTTTTTGCTTTTCTTTAATTGATAGGTTCTATCTAATAATTTTGTAGAATTTATGAAAGTATTTCTATGCATTACTCCATATTTTGCAAATTCCGCATTTTCTAAACCTGGTATCATACTAAATACTCGTTTTTGTTCGCCAAATTTTAAATTTGTTTGGAATCCAACAATATTATAAATTGTTGCATCTTTATTGTCTTGCCTTAACTGAACTAGTGCATATGGCCTGTAACCTGTACGTGGATCTGTAAATCCCATTGGCTTTAATGGGCCATATCTTAATGTGTCTATTCCTCTCTTTGCCATTACTTCAACTGGCATACAGCCTTCAAAAATTTCTCTTTTTTCAAATTGATGTAATTCCACAACCTCTGCATTAACTAATTCATTCCAAAAATGTTCATATTCTTCTTTATTCATTGGAAGATTTATATAGCTTGCATCTCCATCATTTTTCTGCTTTGCTTTCCATTCTTCTACATCTTCATCTTTAGCTCTTTCTTGTTCATATCTATTGCCATAAAAAGCTATATTCATATCAATACTATCTTTAAATATTATTGGGGCTGCTGCATCATAAAAGTGTAAATCGTTTTCTCCTGTAAGTTCTAAAATTTGCTTAGATAAGTCATCAGAAGTAAGTGGACCTGTTGCAATTATAACAATTCCATCTTTTGCAATGCTTTCTATTGATAGTCCATTTTTTCCAATTTCTTGCCTTATTATTTCTACATTTTCCATGTTTTCTAAAGCTTCAGTAACCTTTTTAGAAAACACCTCTCTATCAACAGCTAAAGCCTGCCCAGCTGGTACAGCAGTTTCATCAGCAATTTTAATTAGAAGAGAATTTAAACTTCTAAGCTCTTCCTTTAAAAGCCCACAAGCATTCGTGTGCAAATTAGACTTAAAAGAATTGCTACAAACAATCTCTGCTAAATTATTATTCGAATGTGCTGGCGAAAAATTATTAGGTTTCATCTCATATAACTTAACTTTTATGCCTCTTTTAGCAATCTGGTACGTAGCCTCAGAACCAGCTAATCCGCCACCAACGACAGTTATAAAATCATTCATACTATATCCTTTCATCACGCATTAGTAATACTAAATTTATATTAATATGTAAGAATAATTTCATTTTGAAAAATAAGGTCGAGCCCGCCTTTTGAGGAGTCCGAAGGAGCTCCGACCAAGGGCGAAATACCGTAATTTTGAAAAAATGAAATTGTTCTCTTTCAATAATATTAAATCGCCCAAAAAAGGGCGTCCCTATTGGGCGAAATTATTCAAACAAATTCATTATGTCTTCTTTTGAAAGCTTGCTTATAAATGTTTGGTTTGTTGAAAGCATGCTATCAATCAAAGTTTCTTTTCTTTTTTGTAGTTCATATATTTTCTCTTCTATTGAGTTTTTTGTTATTAATTTATATACTTGTACGTTTCTCTTTTGTCCTATTCGGTAAGTTCTATCTGTAGCCTGATTTTCTGCAGATAAGTTCCACCATGGGTCATAGTGTATTACCACATCTGCTCCAACTAAGTTTAGACCAGTTCCACCGGCTTTTAAAGAGATTAAGAATAATTTTTTGTTTGGATTGCTGTTAAATTCATCTACTAAATTTATTCTTTCAGATACTTTGGTTTGTCCTGTTAATTTTAAGAATTCTATATTCTCTTTTTGTAGTTCTTTTTCTATTATTTCAAACATTGCCGTGTATCCTGAAAATAGTAGTATTTTGTGTCCTGATTGTATTGCATCTTTTACTATTTCTATACATTGGTTTAGCTTACCGCTTTCGCCCTTGTAGTTGTCTATAAATAGACTTGGGTGGCAACATATTTGTCTTAATCTTGTTAACAGTGCAAGTATTTTTATCTGGCTCTTTTCTATTCCATTTTCTTGTATTTCTTCCATTGCATTTTTCTTTGCCTTTGCTAAATAAGACAAATAAATATCTCTTTGCTCGTCCACCATCTGGCTATTTAGAACAGATATCATTTTATCTGGTAGCTCTGTTAAGACTTCACCTTTTATTCTTCTTAAGACAAATGGCTCTATCAATTTTTTCAATTTGTTCATTGCCACTTCATTGCCCTCTTTTATTATTGGCGTTTCATAAAGCTCTTTGAATTTTCTGTATCCAAATAAGTAGCCTGGCATTATGAAATCGAATATTGACCATAGCTCAGACAAAGAGTTTTCTATTGGCGTTCCAGTTAGTGCAAACCTTGTTTCTGCTGATATATTCTTAATTGCCTTTGCATTTTGTGTGTTATTATTTTTTATGTATTGTGCTTCATCTGCAATTATGTATTTAAATTTGAAGTCATATTTTTTATATTCTTCTATATCTCTCTTCAATAATTCATATGAAGTTATTACTATATCATAATTTGGTATTGATGCAATTTGATTTTTTCTTTCTTCTAGTGTTCCATGTACTACTATAGATTGCATTCCTATCGTAAATTTTTCCGCTTCATTCTGCCAGTTTAGGCATAAGGAACTTGGGCATACGACTAAACATGGTTTCTTTCCTCCATTATCTTTGTATGCACAAATTACACACAATAGCTGAACAGTTTTTCCAAGACCCATATCATCTGCCAAAATTCCGCCCAAACCGTAGTAATCAAGCATACGTAACCATTGTACCCCTACTTTTTGGTATTCTCTAAGGCTAGCATTCAGGTTCTTTGGCACTTCCATGTTTCCTTCTATCTCTTTTACATCGATATTTTCAACTAAATTCTTGTAGCTTTCATCTTTCGTAACATGAATAAAGCTATTCTTCTCCAAAATTTTATCTAAATAAAGAGCCCTGTACATTGGTAACTGTAAAGTATTGTTCTTTATTTGACCGTAATCAACATCTATATCTTCGGTTACACTCTCTATAAATTTGATAGTATCATTATCTTCCAAATTTACGAAGCTTCCGTCTTTTAGTCTATGGTATCTTTTCTTTAATTTGTACTGCTTCATTATCTCCTGAAGCTCTGCTGGGTCGAAGTCCAGACTAGAAAAATCTATATCTAGCAAATTATTTTCTACCCTTACACCCAAATTTACAGCAGATGTGCTTCTAACTTCTTTTGCCTTAAAATTATCTGTTGCAAGCACTTCAAAATTCTTCATATATGAATCCATATCATTAGTCAAAAATTCATATATCTTGTCATCATTTGCAAGAATCAATCTATTGTTCTTTTGGTCTAGCATGAATCCACTCTTAACGAACATGTTAATTAATTTGCTTTCTTTTATTGTATTTCTAGAAAGTACTTCTACTTGTTTCTTAGAATCTAGCGGATTTATCTCTACCTCTCCATATATAAATCTAATGTCTGCTAGCACATAATTTAAGTCATTGTAGTCCAAATATAATTTTGCATATAGCTCTGCAGGAATGTATTTTTCAACTTTCTTGTACTCATTTTCTCCAATATTAACACTATTTTTTATGCTTGGTTGTACTATAGAGAAGAAATTAGACAATTGACTCTCTGGAAGCAAAATCTCTTTTGTAAAGTTCTTTCTAAATACTTCCAACATTTTAATAACAGTACTACTATATTTTTTTGAGCATCTATATAGTTTCTTATCAAGCATTAAATATGTATATTTTCTGCCCTCATAAACCATATACGCATATATATCAACATTTACAGTTATCTTATATTCTCCATCATCACTTTCCTCTAATTTAAACTTAATGTCTGGCTCATTTGGTACAAAAACAACAGCATCAGTTCCAAACTGGTCTTCCATTGAAATTGCTCTATTTTTCAGGCATTCAAATAAATCATCCAGCCCTGTGTTAGAAATAACTATTGCATCTTCTCCCATTCTTTTTGTGTAATAATCATATCCTGTAGACGATTCATTAGCATATTTTATTATTTCTGAATATTTAAGTATGAAATCTAAAAGATTTCTGTCTTCTTCCACAAATTTTTCTCTTGTGTGTGCAAACTCAAGCTTTGCTCCATATTTATACTTTTCACCACTTGCAAATCTATCATAAAATTCTGGTAAAGACTTTACCTTATAGCTCTGTTTCTCATCTTTTTTAGAAAGCTTTATTTCTAGTTTCAAGCTATTATTTGTTCTACTACATATAATCTTTGGCTCAATATGAACGAATCCTTCTTCCTTGCCTGAAGAAGTATTCTGTTCTTCCTCTTCTTCGTTAATTCTGTAAAATTCATTTACTAGTTGATTGAAAATCTTGTAGTTTTCTCCACGTTCTTTAACCGTAGCTGTACTTCTACTTTCTTTTTTCTCTCCAGAAAAAATTCTTACATAATCAGAGTTACTCGCAAATTCTTTAACAGTTGCAATAATATGTTCACATGCACAATAATTTTCCTTGTAATCATCACAAGTACATGATAAATTTTCAATCTCGCCTTCTGCAACTTTAATATAAACTTTGTATTTCTGCTTTACTATAATTCCATCATCGTTCTTCTCATCTTTTACGATTGAATGAACCTCAAAATTTTGTTTATTATCATATGTAATCTTATTTATCTCAATAGCCTTATTCTGCATTAATTTTAAAGCCAAATCTAGCTTCTTTGAGTCAACCTGACTTATTAAATCTTCATATATTTGTTTATCTATAATATTACTTTCCATCAATAAATCTCCCCATTTCACTGATTATCTATTATATACCTTTTTTCGACGTTGTGCAACGAGTATAATAGATTTTTCCAAGAAAAATTTACTAGATATTCAATTAAAAAGTAAATGCAAAAATCCATTATTGAGTTTTGCATTTACTTATGAAAAATGTTTTTTATTTATGATTACGAATATTTTAATTCTTTTAGCATTTGAGAAATGTGATTTTTTCTTCTTTCTGTATCTGCATTCAACATTTCTGTTTCATTTTCATACATTTTTGTAAGCTTGTCCATATCTTCACTTGATATATCTTCTTCATCTATTTCTCCATTATCATATTGTAATTTAAGATTTTTTAGTCTTATCTCTTCTTGTATTTGAAGTTGTTTAAGTCTTTGTTCTGCTTGCAATCTAAGTTCTTTTAATCTTCTTATTTCTTCATTTTCTTTTATTACTGTATTTTCAGCGAAATTTTCATTTTGGTTTTTATCAGTAATAAGTTTTTCATCAATATTATTCAAGTTTTCTTTCTTTTTTCTGAAGAAAAGTTTTTTGAAGAATTGAGATATTTTAGTAAAAATATTTTCTTTATATGGTATTAATTTATCTTCCTTCATCTTTCTTTCTCCTTTTCTTTTGTTGGTCTAATGCCTGCTCAACCTGCTGTTCTAATTCTTGTGCTTTATCATTTTGAACTTTAGCTGCATCTCTTTGCTTTTTTGCTTGCGTTAGTCTTTGAGTTTGTTCTATTTCTTCAAGGTCAATTACTCCTAATGCATCTAATTTTTGCTTTTCTTCTTCTGTTATAGGGGTTGTTCCTTTTCCTTGAACTGCTTGTCCTGTTTTATTTTTTTGTAAGCTAAACTTGTAGTTTAACTCCACTCCTGTTTCTTCTAGTACTTTAATAATATCTATACTAGGAAATTCTTCATGTATATCTGCTAATGTTTTTAATATTGTTTTTTTATTTATTGTCTTTGAACCTTTAAAATTTTTAAAATCAAATCCTTGTCTTGCCAGTGCTTCACATACTCGCACAAATTCAGACATTTTACTTTCCTCTTTTTCTAGACTTACTACTCCTAATTCTATTAATTTTTGCTTTTCTTCTTCTGTTATTAGTACTGTATCTTTTCCTTGAACTGCTTTCATGGCAAGTTCTTTTTTGGCGCCAATTGAATAATCTAATGATACTCCTGTTTCTTCTAGCACTTTAATGATATCTACATTATGGTATTCTTGTTTTATATCTGCTAATGCTTTTTTCACCTGCTTTTTCTTTCCAGCTTCTGTTATCGTTCGTTGATATACAAAGTTCCTGAAGTCAAATCCTTGTCTTGACAGTGCTTCGCATACTCGCACGAATTCTGACATTGAACTCTCTTTTTCTAGGCTTACCACTCCTAATTCTATTAATTCTTGCTTTTCTTCTTCTGTTATAGTATAAGTTCCTTTCCCTTGAGTTGCTTGTACTGCACCTTTTTGTTGTCTACCAATCGAATAATCTAATGATACACCTGTTTCCTTTAGTACTTTAATGATATCTATATTAGGATATTCCTCTTGTACATCTGCCAATGTTTTCTTTAGCTGCCTTTTCTTTCCTTCTTCTGTTATCATTTTTGAATATTGAAATTTTTTTAAGTCAAAACCCTGTCTTGACAGCGCTTCGCATACTCGTACGAATTCTGACATCGCACTTTCCTCTTTTTCTAGACTTACTACTCCCATATTTATTAATTTTTGTTCTTCTTCTTCTGTTATAGCATGAGTTCTTTTCCCTTGAACTGCTTGTACTGCCTCTTTTTTTTGTCTGCCAATCGAATAATCTAATGATACACTTGTTTCTTCTAGTACTTTAATGATATCCACATTAGGACATTCTTCTTGTACATCTGCCAATGTTTTATTTACTTTCTTTTTCTTTCCATCTTCTGTTATTGTCTTTGAATATATAAAACTCTTAAAGTCAAATCCTTGTCTTGCCAATGCTTCGCATACTCTCACAAATTTTGACATTTCACTTTCCTTTTTTTCTAGATTTATTACACCTAAACTTATTAACTTTTGTTTTTCTTCTTCTGTTATTGGGGTTTTTGCGTTTTCCTTAACCGATTGTAAAGCAGCATTCTTTTGTCTACCAACTGAATAATCTAATGATACTCCTGTTTCTTTTAGTACTTTAATAATATCTATACTAGGAAATTCTTCATGTATATCTGCTAATGTTTTTAATATTGTTTTTTTATTTATTGTCTTTGAACCTTTAAAATTTTTAAAATCAAATCCTTGTCTTGCCAGTGCTTCACATACTCTTACGAATTCTGACATCACGCTTTCCTTTTTTTCTAAACTTATTACACCCATATTTATTAATTTTTGCTTTTCTTCCTCTGTTATTTTGTAAGTTCCTTTTCCTTGAACCGCTTTCACAGCATTACCTTTTTTAGAACTAAACTTATAATTCAATTCTACTCCTGTTTCTTCCAGTACTTTAGCCATATCTATATTAGGACATTCTCCTTGTATATCAGCTAATGTTTTATTCACTCTATTGCTCATGTATACAAAATTTTTAAAGTCAAATCCTTGTCTTGCCAATGCTTCGCATACTTTTACAAAAGTAGTCATTGCATGCTCGTCTTCTATTTTTTCAACTTCTTCATTTACTTCAACAAAGTCTCTTAAAACTCCTTCTATTGCGAAAGGTGATATATCTTCTTTACTTCCTTTCGATTTTGATATTGGTGGTAAATCAATATTCCACAAGTCAATTTCTGTTGCTAAATCAATAATCTCTTCTATTCTTGATTTATCTTCTTCTGTTAAATCTTCAAAATTTTCAAATTCATCTAAATATTTACTGTATTTGTTTTGAATTCTTCTTAAAATGGCATAATAATGTTGTTCTTGTTTATTAGAACTGTTTCTATCTGGTATTATTCCATCTTTTTCGTTAATCCATTCTGCTACAATTTTTAAAGATTCTAAATCATCTATTGGTTCTAGATTTTCGAAGTCTTTTTCTATTTTTACTGTTAATGAATTGTTTGCTAAATCTATTACTACTGGTCTTTTATCATCTGGTAAAGGATTATCTTCGTCTAATGCATATATTACTCTTCCTAATTGTTGTAAATACAAAATTCTTGAATTCTCATCTAATGCTCTAAACCATATAATTCCGTCTACTCCATCTATGTGTAATCCTTCATTTGCTTTATTCATTACAACCATAAATTTTGTTTCTTCTGAATTATCTGCTTCAAAGGCATCTAATTCTTGTTGGTTTTTATCTTTTCCTTCTTTGTTTTTTCCTTTGCCATTCCACGCTCCGCTCATTGCATGTAATTGTGGTACAATATCTGTTCCTGCAAATATCTTATTTAAATAATCTTGATATGCTTTTATTTTGTCGTCCCCAGTTTTTGTACCTATTTTGTTTCCATCTTCATCTTCTATGTCGCCTTGGTCTGATACCGGAATAAATACTATATATTTTCCGCCTTTTTTTACATTTTGTTTTATTATTTCTTCTTTTCCAATTCCTCTATCAAAATTTCTTCTTGCATCTTCTTCTAGTTTTTTTCTTGCTTCCTCTCCAATTTCGGCATCAATTTCTTGATTTAATTTTGCTCTTAATTTATCATATTTTTCTAATTCTTCAGCTCTTTTGTTTTCGTCTTCTATGCTATCAATTTGAGCTTTTAATTCTTCCATTTTTCCAGATGAAATTAAGTCATATTTACAATACACAAGTTTTGGATTTACTACATAACCCATTCTTATTGCATTTTCTAATGTCATATTTGCTGCTAAATGTTTTCTTTGGCTAATTTCTTCATCTGTATATCCAAGTTTCTTGGCTGTTTCATTTGCCATATCTCTTCTGTCAACATCTCTGGTTGGTGTTGCTGTTATTCCAAGCACTTTTACTTCTTCTGTTTGATTTTTAAGTAATTTGTCAATTTTTCCTTCCCATTCTTTTGCACCAGTTCTGTGTAATTCATCTAGCACTATCATTCCATATTGTTCTTTAATAACTTTTTGTCCTCTTTTTGCAAGCAATCCAGAATATGTTCCAAATGTTATATTTGGAAATACTTCTGCTATTATTTCGTCTTCTGTTTTGCCAACTGTTCCCTGTTTTCCGTGCACATATTTTACAATATAACTTTTTATTTGATTTAATATTTCATCTTGTGGTGCTAAATATAACATTTTCTCATTTGGATGTTCCTTGGCATATTGTTGCATTTGCGTTAAAGCCACAAAACTTTTTCCAGCACCTGTTGGTAGTATTACTTGTGCAAATTTATGGTCTTGAAATATTGTATTTATATTATTACAAGCTCTTTGTTGATAATCTTTTAATCGTATACCTGTGTTTTCTACATCATAATATCCTAAAAATCTTTCAACTACTTCTGTATTGATATTATTTTGCAAAACATCTTGTCTTGTACTTAATAATTGTTCTAAATTACCTTGAACATATTGTTCATAAATTCCATCTCTTGTTGCAATGTTTAACAATACTGTTGGAATTATGCTTTCTTCCACACCAGATTCTCGCAATTTTTCATATATTTCTGCACAATTTCTTTCTTGAAGTCTGGCTATTAACTCATTTTTTTCTGATGTTTTAAATTCTGCTATTCCTATATCTTGCCAATTGTACTTAGAAATTATTGCTTCTGCATAATATCTAGATTTATCTATTTTTTCACTTTCTTTAGCACTGCTAAATACGTTAGTTATAATGTCTTTAGCATTATATAGTCCTCCATTTTGTAGAACATTGTCTAATTGTTCAGATGACAATTTTTTTATCTCATCAACTAATGCTTGCTCTTCTTGTTGTAAATCTAAACTTACAGACTCACTTAATTTTACACCTTTATTACTTTGTCTTGTTATTATTTCTGGTTCAACTCTAAATCCATTTTCTCTTATGTACTGTATAATATCTTCAAAACCAGAATTTTGCCCTAATATTTCACTTAAAACATTTGAAAGTTGTATTGCATTTTTTCTTGCTTTACTCAAATAAAACATATTCTTTACAATTGAATTTGCTTTTCCATATTCAACTTTTCCATCTGTAATTCCATACATTTCTTCAATTGAAATATCAGCTTTAACCTTTTCTTCAATTTCTGGTATAGCAGGAATTTTAACACCATTTTGTACTGCTGTTATCAATGTTCTTTTTAATTGTTCAACTCTGCCTTTATCCAATCCATCTATTTGTTGTATTAATGCAAATAAATCAACTACCTCTTTTGGAACTTCTATAATATTTTCTTGTTTTATATCTCCATAATGAATTACCTCTGTAGACGAAAATGCACTTCCTATTGTCTCTCTTAATTTCGAATTAGAAGAATGTGGTATTACATGTTTTAATACTTGCTCATTTTCTAATATTGCTAATTTTGCATATACTTTATTTACTTCCAATACCTGCTCGTCATCTAATGACTGATAATTGCTAATTCTTGCCTTTGGAGAACTATATATTATTCCTTTTCTTAAATGTGCTCTATCTAAACTTACTTCTTCTCTGTTAGCAGTGTATCTTTGAGCAATTATATCTTTTAAGTCTTTACTTTCAGTTGCTTTATCTATCTCCTCAAAAGCATTCGAAACTCTTTGTTTTGCATCTTCTGGCAAGCTTTCTATTGCTTGTTGTATTTTAGAATACAATTCTTTAAGCATATATTGGCCAGCTGCTAATGTTTTCTCTCCAAATTCTTTTTTTGGAATTTTAACCATTACATATTTATCTTTATAAGAGCCTCTTCCATAATTTACTGCAATATTTGCATTACTTGTAAGTGATATGCAGTTTGTATCTTTTCTATAATGCATTTTTATATGGTCATATATTTCTTCTAAAGAGATTTCTGAAGCTTCTGTGTATTTGGCATCTCCATCAAATCTTTCTCTATCTGTTCTTATTCGTTCTATCTTTCCATCTGTTGATGTAGTCGTTTGTTGCTCAATATCAGCATTATCAGCCATATTTAGTGCTCTAAAAAAATAATAGTTTTCTTCATCTTGTATTACATTAAATTTATTTATATCAAAAATATCAAAATCCATATCTTTATTCCTTTGTGGTTATCTATTAAATTTTTCATTTTCATTATAACATAAAAATTTTTAATTTTTATAATATTTTTCAAATAATTTTATAATTTTTATATTTTTCTTTAAATGTAAATTAGAAAACAGTAATGTTTTATTGTTTTTGCATATTTCGTATATTTTCTATAAAATCTTCATATTATTTAACCCAAATGCACCCCGAGAATTTTCCCGAGGTGCACTCTTTTGCAAAAGAGTATGTTCTATGCTATTGGTAATGCGAGTAAACAGTTCGAGAAGTCAAACTATACCTTTGGGCTATTTCAGGAATCGAATCCCCCTGCTCATGCAATCTCATGAAGTTCTTCATCACGAGATAAGTACGTTCTGTTATTGTAGTCGCCATAAAAGAAATGCCTCCTTATAAAATTATTTATTTAGGATTTGCTACTAGCTACTTTTTACATTATAGTACAGAACAGCCTTAAGTGCAAATTGCACAAGGCTGTTTTGTTTTACATAATTTTTTTAGTACTTGCTCTTTTTGTTGTTTTTTTCGTTGTTGTCGTTTTTTTAGTGCTTGCTTTTTTGGCTGTTGCTTTTCGTGTTGTTTTCTTTTTTGTTTCTCCTTCTTTTTTTACTTCTTCTGGAGTCCAAATCTCTCCTTTTTTAGGTTTGTTCCAAGATATGTAGTTACAGCTCTTTGGATTATTCTCGCATATATAGTAGTTTCTTCTTCTCTTTGTTTTTCTAACTTGAACTTTACCACCACATACTGGGCATGGCTCATCTATTGTAACAACAAATGGCTTTACATTTTTACATTCTGGGTAACCTGGGCATGCTAAGAATTTGCCGAATCTTCCCATTTTTACTACCATCATTCTTCCACATTTATCACACTGTACGTCTGAAACTTCATCTTCTAGTTTTACATGTTCTAGCTCTTTATCAACTTTTTCAAGCTCTTTTTCAAATGGTGGATAGAAATCACGCAATATTTGTTTCCATTCTTCTTTTCCAGATGCAACTTCATCAAATTCGTTTTCTACCTTAGCAGTAAATTCAACATCTACTATGTCTCCAAAGTTTTCTGTTAATAATTTATTTACAACTTCTCCGAGCTCTGTTGGAACTAATTGTTTTTTCTCTTTTTCTATATATCTTCTTTCTAATATTGTAGTAATTGTTGGAGAATATGTACTTGGTCTTCCTATTCCCTTAGCCTCTAACTCTTTTACCAAGCTTGCTTCTGTATATCTTGCTGGTGGTTCTGTAAAACTTTGTTTTGCATTCAATTTTTTCTTTTTAACTTTCTGATTTACCTCTAATGCTGGAATTGATGTTGAATCTTCTTCCTCTTGACCATTGTCGTTTCCTTCTACATATAGAGTCATAAATCCTTTAAATTTTAAGTTTTGACCACTTGCCTTGAATACATAATCGTTTACTTTAATATCAACATTTATTGTATCATATACTGCAGCTGACATTTGGCTTGCTAAAAATCTGTTGTATATCAATCTATATAATTTGTATTGGTCTGTTGTAAGTGAATCTTTTATGCTTTCTGGCGTTATATAAATATATGTTGGACGTATACCTTCGTGAGCATCTTGTGCCTCACTACTCTTTTTGTAATACCTGTTTTCGTAGTATTCGTTTCCATAAGTTTTGCTTATTTGCTCTTTTGCGGCAGCTCTTGCCTCTTCTGAAATTCTTGTAGAGTCTGTTCTCATGTAAGTAATTAGTCCAACACTACCTTTTTCAGGAATTTTCACACCTTCATATAATCCTTGTGCAACAGACATAGTCTTTTTTAGTGTAAACCCTAACTTTCTTGAAGCCTCTTGTTGCATAGTACTCGTCGTAAATGGTGGAGCTGGAGTTCTTTTCTTCTCTCCTCTTTTCACATCAGTTACAATGTATTCTCCGCCTTTGATATTTTCTAGAATTTCATCAACTTCTTCTTTTTTGTGTAATTCTATTTTCTTGCTTCCCTTGCCATACAATCTAGCCTCAAATTCCTTGTTAGACTTTTCATCTAATAAGATAGCATAAATGTTCCAATATTCCTCTGGTACAAAGTTTCTTATTTCATTTTCTCTATCTACAATTAGCTTTACTGCAACAGATTGAACTCTTCCTGCAGATAGCCCTGGTTTTACCTTTTTCCATAATAATGGGCTTATTTTATAACCCACAATTCTATCAAGCACACGTCTTGCCTGTTGTGCATTTGTTAAATTCATATCTATTTTTCTCGGTTTTTTTATAGATTGTTGTACAGTTTCTTTTGTTATTTCATTAAAAGTAACTCTACATACACTATCTTCTGGAATTTCCAAAATATGAGCCAAATGCCATGCAATAGCTTCTCCTTCACGATCAGGGTCGGTTGCAAGATACACAGTTTTTGCACTTTTGGCATCTTTCTTCAAAGATTTTATTAAATCTCCCTTTCCCCTAATATTTATGTACTCTGGCTCGAAATCATTTTCAATATTAACTCCAAGCTTAGATTTTGGTAAATCCCTTATATGCCCCATAGATGCAACTACTTTCGTATTTCCACCTAAGAATTTTTTTATAGTATTAGCCTTTGCAGGCGACTCAACAATAATTAATTTATCTGCCATTAACTTTTTCGTATAATCAGTCTTATAGAAAATCTATAATTATTGATTAACCCTTTCTTCAAATTTAATTTCGTCAATATATTGTAGCGTAATTTTATTTAATTTTCAAGTTTTTGAAGCGTTAATTTTCAATAGATTTCAAATCTTTTCACATATCCGTAATTTTTTAAAGTCTATTTGAACACATATCCGTGATTTTTGCAAGTTATTTTTAACACATATATGCATTTTTTACTTTGTCATACTAAAAATTAATTCTGGACATTTCTTAAAATCTGATATTATATCTCCTGTTGCGACTGGTGTTACTTGATAATTTACGAGTATTTTTAATAAATTATCTATTAAATTTTCATTGTTTGATAAATGACTTTCTATTACCTTTTCTGTTATAACATCTTTCTTTCCATCATTTTCTTCTTTTACTAATGCAATTCCAAATTTTTTCTCATCTTCTTTTACTTCTGAGGCGGTCAGCTTGTAATATTTTACCTTTATTTTTTGTTTTCTTTCTGCTTCATTAAAATTTTCTACATTAATATTAGCTTCTCCAAATAGTTTTTTCATATTAAATCACAACCTTTCCTAGAGGAAAATTTAGAATTGTAAAATTAATTATTTTGATAAACGAAAATATTTGATAATACTTCTATTATCAATTAGTAGTACATATGCTATTAAAATTTTGAAATTTTTTACAATTACTTATCCCCTTTAAAAAAATATAATACCACCAGATTATTCTGGTGGCAAGTTATTTCGTGTTTCATGTTTCGACACAATTCGACAAATCTCCTTGTATATGTTTTCCTCTACATCAGCTCTTGCAACTCTTTTTGCCGATTCTCCCATTGTTTTTAAGGTTTCCGTGTCTTTCACAATATTATTTATCGTGTTATTTAATTTTGTAAAATTTAATTCTTTATCTAATATAATTTTTGCAGCACCAACTTTTTCCAATACTTTTGCATTGTATTCTTGATGGTTTTCTGTTGCAAATGGATATGGAATAAATATTGCAGGTTTTCCTAGCGTAGCAATCTCTGTAATAGTCATTGCTCCGCTTCTGCACACAACTAAATCTGACATTTCCATAACCTCTTGCATATTATATATGTATGGTAATATTTTTGTATTCTCTATATTATCAATATCTATATTCTTAATTCTTAGTTTTTCTTTTACCTCATCATAGTTTCCTGGTCCTACTGCCCAAACTATTTGGTACTTTTCATTAAGCCTATTTTCTATTATTCCGAGTATTGTATTATTTATGCTTTGAGCACCTTGACTTCCACCAAAAAATAATACTACTGGCAAATCTTGTTTCAATTTCATTTCCTGTTTCAAGTTATATTTTTGCTCATCACTTAGTCTATTTGAATTTACTTTCGTTGGAGTTCCTGTAACAACTATTTTTCTTGCATTTGAAATTCTTTCTTTTGCTTCTTCGAAGCCTAGCAATATTTCATCTGCTTTTTTAGCCATTACCTTTACAGCTACTCCTGGAAAAGCATTGCTTTCATGCAATATTATTGGAATTTTTAACTGGCTTGCTGCCATACAAACAGAAACACATATATATCCGCCTGTACCAATGACTATGTCAGGTTTAAACTCTTTTAATATCTTTTTAGCTTGACCAACAGCCTTTATGGTTTTGCATAATCTTTTAATATTATCTAAATTGATTTTTCTATTAATTCCATATGCTTCAACTGTTTTTAGCTCATAGCCTGCTCTTGGTACTAAATCTTTTTCTAATCCTCTACCAGTTCCTATGAAAATTATTTTTGATTGTGGTTCTTTCTCCATTATTTTATTGGCAATAGCTATTCCTGGGTTTATATGTCCTCCAGTTCCAGCCGCAGCAATTACTACTTTCATTTCTTACACCTTTCTTTATTCGATTTATTAAGTTTAGAAAAAATTGAATTTTGGCAAAGAAAATGATTTTCTAAGGCAAAGGTTCATACTTTGTGTATGTAACCGCGTTCGAAAAGAAATTTGACATAGCCAAAATTGTAACTATTTTTCAAGCTCTAAACCTTTGAACCTGCCCTTGACACATTAAGCAAAATTCCAACTCCAACCAGTAGTACTAACAGTGCAGTTCCTCCGGTAACTGAAAAAAGGAAGTGCCATACCTGTTGTTGGTATAGATGCTGTAACAACTGCGATATTGATTATTGCTTGTGTTGCTACAAGTGTTGTAACTCCTATTGCAAGCAAACTTCCAAACATATCTGGTGCCTTCATAGAAATTACGATTCCTCTCCATACAAAAATTGCAAATAATAATATGATTGTAACGCAACCTACAAAACCCAATTCTTCTGCAACTATTGCAAATATGAAATCATTTTGTGGTTCTGGTATGTACAAATATTTTTGTTTACTGTTTCCTAGTCCTACTCCAAACAATCCTCCAGAACCAATCGCATACAGACTTTGTACCATTTGATAACCTGTTCCCGTCGCATCAGACCAAGGATCAAAGAATGTCATAATTCTATCCATTCTAAACGAATCACTAGCATCACCTTTTAATAACTCTCTTATTATTACTAAGGCTACTCCCGCGACTCCTGCCAGACCAGCAAACATAAAATGTAACAGCCTGCATCCAGCCATTAACATCATTACACAGGTTACAATACCTACAACTAAAGATACACTCAAATGGTTTTGAACAAAGTACAATATTGCAATTGGAGGAATTAAAAATGCCATAGGCAATACAAATCCTTTTCCAAATTGCTTTAAATCGTTTTTGTGGTCTGATAAATATCCTGCATAAAATATTATTAAACCTATTTTTGTAAATTCTGATGGTTGGAACTGTCCTATTCCCTTTATTTCAATCCATCTTTTTGCACCATTAACACTTTTTCCAAGTTTCGGTACTAAAACTAAAAGTAAAATTGCAACAGATATTACATATATAACTTTATAATATTTTTTTAAAAATCTATAATCAGATTTTGAAAAGAATAACATTAATCCTATTCCAGCCAAAGCAAATTCAAATTGTTTTAAAAAATAAGTATAGCTTTTTCCTGTTGATGAAAGAGCAGATGGTGCGCTCGCCGAAAGAACCATAACAACACCCAAAGATAGCAGTATTAATACGGTTATAAATAAAATGTAATCCATTTTATTATTCATGAATTTTGAAAATCTTTTAACTTTCTTTTTTTCTCTTTGCATTTGTTCGTCCTTTCAATTTTATATTGCGGCTAGACCAATCATGCATGCTATTAATGTTATTATGCTAAATACTGAAACAATAGCATTTTCGTTCCAGCCACATAATTCAAAATGATGATGTAATGGTGCCATCTTAAATACTCTTTTCCCAGTTCTTTTATAGTGTGCAACTTGTATTATGTCTGATAAAGTTTCTAACACTGGAATTATTGCAATTATTAATAATAAAATTGGTAATTTCAAATAAATAGCCATTACAGAAACCGCTCCGCCTAAGAATAGTGAGCCAGTATCTCCCATGAATACTTTTGCTGGGTGTAAGTTGAATAGTAAGAATGCTAAACATATTCCAATTAAGCTAACTCCCATTATAACAATTTCTTTAACTCCAAATATTATTCCTATAACAGTTAAACATGTTAATATAATTGTTGTAACAGATGTACTTAATCCATCTATTCCATCTGTTAAGTTAATTGCATTTGTAGTTCCAAGCATAACTATTATTGTAAATGGTATGTATAGCCAAATTGGCAATGTAATTGACGTTTTCGCAAATGGAATTATTAAATCTGTTCCAATATGCATTACATTTGTTAAATACACTGTAAATACAGTTGCAATTATCAACAGTCCAAACATCTTATATCGTGGTTTTAGACCCTCTGTATTTTTTAAGATTAATTTCTTAAAATCGTCTACAAAGCCTACCAATCCAAACCCAACTGTTACTAATATTAGTGGTATTAAATTTTTCGCCATTGTCTGTTCAGATGCATCTATGGATTTTGAATATTTTAAAAATACTATTGCTCCTATTATTATTATGGCTAAAATCATTACAATTCCGCCCATTGTAGGAGTCCCCTGTTTTTTTAGATGAGACTTTGGACCATCGTCTCTTTCTTGTTGCCCTATTTTTCTTCTACGTAATATTGGTATTACTATTAGAGATATTACAAATGCTATAGCAAATGCCAACATTAATATCTTTATTTGGTATGCCATTTTATATTTCTCCTTTGATTATTTGATTTACTATTATTCTTTCATCAAATGGATGTTTTACTCCATTTATCTCTTGATATGGTTCGTGTCCTTTTCCTGCAAGCACAATTATATCTTTCTTGCTAGCCATATTTATTGCATATTTAATAGCCTCTATTCTATCTACTATACATACATATTTTCCTTTAGTCTTTTTTATTCCTGTTTCTATTTCATCTACTATTGTTTGAGGGTCTTCTGTTCTTGGGTTATCTGATGTAATTATTGTAAAATCTGCAATTTTTCCTGATATTTCACCCATTATAGGTCTTTTTGTTGTATCTCTGTCTCCTCCACAACCAAATACAGAAATTACTCTTCCTCTAGTATATGATTTTACGGCATTTAGTATGTTTTCTAGGCTTTCTGGAGAATGTGCATAATCTATCATAATTGTTAAATCTTTGCTGTTATTTACAAGTTCAGATCTTCCTGGTACTCTTACTTCTAGTAAAGCATCTTTTATATTTTCTGCAGAACAGCCTAATTTTGTTGCAACACAAATTGCAGCTAAGCTGTTATACACGCTGAATCTTCCAGGAATTCCAACTTTTACTCTTTCATTTTTATCTCCAATTTTAACCTTGAAATCTACATACGAATTTGTAATTGTAATATCTTTTGCAAGTAAATTACATGCATTGTCGATTCCATATGTTGTTATCTCACAATCTGGTACTAAACTTGGTACCTTGCAAACTTGTAAATCATCGACATTTACAAACCCACATTTGCACATCTTAAATAACTTTAATTTAGACTCGAAATAATCTTGCATATTTGGGTGTTCTTTTGGACTAATGTGATCCTCTGAGAAGTTTGTAAATACTGCAATGTCAAATTGGCATCCTGCAACTCTGTTTAGTTTCAAGCTTTGTGAAGAAACTTCCATTACAATTGCTTGGCAACCATCTTCAACCATTTGTGCAAAATATTGTTGTAGTTCTATACTTTCTGGAGTTGTTCTATCACTATCAAGCAACTTCTTATCTCCACTATAAACAGCTATGGTTCCAACTAATCCAGTCTTAATTCCTTGCTTTTGTAAAATTTCTTTAATCATAAATGTTGTAGTAGTCTTGCCCTTTGTTCCAGTAACTCCAATTAGCTTAACTTTTTTTGATGGATTATCATAAAAATTACATGCACAAATTGCCATCGCATATCTTGCATCTGGAACAACAATAAGAGTTACATCTTCTGGTATATTTAAACTCCTAATGTCTGTTGTTTCTTCAACAAGAATAGTCTTTGCACCTTTCTCTATTGCACTATTTATATACTGTGTTCCATCTGTTGTGAAGCCTTTAATTGCAAAAAACATACTTCCTTCAACAACTTTTCTGGAATCTTTTTCTATTGTTGTAATCTCTCTATCAATTTCACCTTTAGCTTTAATTCCGTCTATTCCAACTAAAATTTTCTTTAAATTCATAATTACCATTCCTCTCCGAATTTATTTGGATAATATTAACATTGACATATAGCAGTTGCTGTAATTGCCATTCTTTATTTTTCTTTGATTATCGTTGAAAAAATAATTCTTACAATAGAAACGAATTTGCAAGGCGGTAGCTTATACTAGATACACGTAACCGCGTTGTAAATGATATTTGCCATAGCAAAAATTATAATTACTTTTCAACTTTACTTTTAACATTATATAATTAAAAAACGCATTTGTATAGGGTTATAATCATTTTTTCTAAAAATTTTATAGTATGTTAATTGAAAAAGTAAATTCTATTTAATAAAGTGTTGTGTAAATAAGTCTTACCGTAATTTATAGTACATTATATTCAATGAACTAAAAATTTAGTAAAATATTTGTAACACTCATTAAATTAATGTTTTAGCATTTTTTAATACTTTAAAATTTGTCAATTCTCATAAAACATGCTATAATATAAATGTATTGCATTATTATAGACAGTTCTTCACACAGTCACTTGACATGTTGTGTTTCCTGTCACAGACAAAAGGAGGCCCTTATGGACGATTTTAGCATCATTGCAAGAAAAAATGGCATTTATATTCCCAATACATTTTTGGGAAACATATTTTTCCATTGGAAATGGCAAACAGCCGAAAAGGCCTATAGTATTTTCCAAGAAAAATATCGGCAGCGCGAGTCTGAATGGAACAACTACCGTGAAGGGTTAAAAATCAGCTGGGGACGTGCATTTCCGGAATTTTCTCAAATTTTCAAGATGCGGACGTTATACTTTAACAGTCCTACGGAAGCAGTCGCCTCAATTGAGTCCGCCAAACAAGACCTTGATTATTTTTCTTTAAAAGAAGCATTCGAATTTCAAGACAAAATGGCACGTTTAGCATGGTTAAATTTTGATGTACTTGCAAAAGCACCTAAAAATTGCAAATTAATCGTCCTTCGAGAAGTCAATTTTGAGCCTTCCCGAGACAAGGTTTCCAAATTTGAGGCATCAATCGCAGAACGTAAGCCTTGCTCTATCTGTCTTTCAGACGGTGGAATTATATGGCTTGCATTTAACCCTAAAGATTATTTTCATAAAATAAATAACTTAAAAGTTACTGGGCAATTCTGCAAGATTGAATACTTAGATTAATCAAATAACCAAAACACTGTGTTCTCTAGATAGGGGCGCAGTGTTTTGGGATTTTATTATTTTTAGCCACCAATTATATAATTTATTCGATTTTTGTATTGATTTTTAATAATTTTGGTAATATACTAATAAGTGGCTTAATTTAGAAAACACTTCTATTTTCTGAAAATTAAGCAAGAAAGGAATTGATTTATTATGATAAAAATAGCATTTTTTGATACTGAGGATTACGATAAGAAATTATTTGATGAGTATAACAAAACATACAATTATCAAATTACTTATTTCAAGTCAAGATTAAACGCAGAAACAGCACCACTTGCAAAAGGATATGATGTTGTTTGTATTTTCGTAAATGATAAGGCAGATAAAGAAACCTTAGATATTTTAAATGAATGTGGAGTTAAATTATTAGCTCTAAGATGTGCTGGATTCAACAATGTAGATTTAAAGCATCTTGGTAACATTAGAGCCGTACGTGTTCCACAATATTCTCCATATGCCGTTGCAGAGCATGCCACTGCCCTATTACTAAATATCAACAGAAAAATATACAAATCTTATCAAAGAGTAAAAAAATACAACTTTGCACTTGAAGGACTTGTTGGCTTTGATTTACATGGTAAAACAGTCGGAGTTGTTGGAACTGGAAAAATTGGAAAAGTATTTATCCAAATAATGAAAGGATTTGGAACAAAGGTTATTGCATATGATTTATTCAAAGATGAAAAAGCAGCTGAAGAATTAGGATTCGAATACGTTAGCTTTGATGAATTATGTGAAAAATCTGATATAATATCACTTCACTGCCCTCTTACACCTGAAACAGAACATATAATCAACAAAAAATCTTTGGACAAGATGAAAGAAGGAGTTATAATAATTAACTGTAGTAGAGGTGGATTAATTAACACAGATGACTTAATAGCTGAATTATCAACTGGAAAAATTGGCGGTGTAGGATTAGATGTATACGAACATGAAGAAGATTACTTCTTAATGGATATGTCTAGTTCATATAAGAGAGATAAAAACTTATCACTATTAATCTCTATGCCAAACGTTATAATAACTGCACACCAAGCATTTTTCACATCTGAAGCATTAAACAAAATTGCAAGTGATACTTGCCAAAATATTAATGATATTTTTGAAACAGGAACTTGTCAAAACGAATTAAAAGGTGAATAAATTTTGACCAATGGATGGCTCCTTTTGTGGTCGAAAATAAATTTAAAAAACATTACAATATTTTTCGCCCCAAAAGGGGCGTCCCTATTGGGCGATTATTATTGTACCACTTTTTGTTTTTATTCCTGCTTTTGGTAATTGGTCAGTTATTGTTTCTTTTTCTTCACTTTTCTTAAATTCTAGTTGTAATCCAACGTCTTCTAATGCCTTTTTTGCTTCTTTTTCTGTCATTCCAATTATGTTTGGAACTTCCACTTCTTGTTTTTCTTCTTCTTGTTCATTATCTTTTTTTATTTCTAGATATGGCAGTACTTCTCCTAGTACTTGTGAGCCTATTGGTGCTGCAACTCCTCCTCCTTGATGTCCGCCTTCCCCAGTTGGATTGTACAAGGTTATTAATATGCACACTTCTGGGTCTGATATTGGAGCAGTTCCGATGAATGATGTTACGTATTTTCCTGTATTTACACCATCTTCTGATGTTCCTGTTTTTCCGCCTATACTGTATCCCTTTACTTGAGCATTTTTCCCGGTTCCTTCTGCAACAACGCTTTCCATCATACTAAGCATTTTTTTAGACGTTTCCTCTGATATTACTCTGTCTTTTTTCTCTACTTCTACGTTTGTTACTTCTCCTGTTTCGCTGTCTATTATTTGCTTTACAACTCTTGGTTTTATATATGTGCCTCCATTCGCTATTGTAGAAACCATTGTTATCATTTGTATTGGTGTAACCTCAAATCTTTGACCAAATGCAATTGTTCCCAGCTCTACTGGTCCAACTTTTTTCTCTGCCAAGAATATTCCTGTTGCTTCTCCCGGCAAATCTATTCCAGTTTTACTTAAAAATCCATATTTTCTTAAATATTCATAATATTTAGTAACTCCTATCTTTTCTCCTAACCCTATAAATACTGGGTTGCACGAGTTCATAAGTGCTTGCCTTAGGCTCTCCGGTCCGTGTGGTCTATAATATCTCCAGCATTTCATCTTGGTTCCAGCCACATCAATATAGCCAACACAACAAAACTCGCCTTCCTTATCCGTTGTTTGAACTATCCCTTCTTGTAGTGCAGTTGATGCAGTTACTAATTTAAATGTTGAACCCGGCTCATATGTATCCGAAATCGCCTTATTTCTCCACATTGCCTGAAGAGCATTTGAACGTTCAGTTGCAGTCATAGAACTCCAATTAGCTTTTTGTTCTTCATTATTTATAGTATACGGATCATTCAAATTAAAATCTGGATAACTTGCAATTGCAAGAATATCCCCATTTTTAGGGTTCATTACACATATGTTTCCACCATCTGTACACACATTATCTATACAAGCTTCTTTCAAATATTTTTCTGCAATTCCTTGAATCGTTGCATCAATAGTAAGTACTAAATCATTTCCGTCTTTCGCAGGCTCATAATTCTCAGATACATCGCTAATATCAAGTCCTTTTGCATCTGTCATCTTTAAAATCTTGCCATTTTCTCCATTTAAAACATCATCATACCTAGCCTCTATCCCCGCTAGCCCTTGATTATCACTACCACAAAATCCTATTATTTGCGAAGCTAAATTATTAAAAGGATAAAATCTTTTAGTATCTTCATCAATATTAATTCCAGATGTAATATTCTCATTCTTCATCCATACACGAAGCTCATTGCTTTTATCTTTATCAACTTTTTTTGCTATCGTCTCTATCGCAGTTTTCTTATTTACCTTTTTTAAAACCTTTTCATAATCTAATTCAAACAATTCGGCAAATTTTCTAGCAACTTTCTCCTTATTTTCTTTAGATATGTTTACAGGATTTATAGTAATTGTTTCAACACTGCTACTAGTTGCTAGTACTGTCTTACCAGTTGCATCATAAATAGTTCCTCTCTTCGGATTAATTTTTCTATCTAACGTTTGTTGTAAATATGCCATTTGTTGCAAACTATCTCCATTATGAAATTGAATCCATGCAACCCTTATTATTAAGGCCAGAAAAACGGTAGTAACAATTAAAAGAGCTATTCTAATTCTCTTCTTTCTAGAAATTTCACCAGTCTTTTCTAGTTGATATTTCTTCATCTTAGATGCTCTTTTTAACCTTTTCTCTGCTTTATTCTTATTTTTATTTTTTCTATGTAATAAATTTTTATTTAATTTCTCATCTCTACTACTATTCTGTTCTTGTTTTTTTAATTTCTTAATATTCAAAAAATCCCTTAACATACAAATCACCTAATTATATGTATTCGAATTTCTATTGAATATTCCCTAACAAAAAAGATAATACCTATTTTCTCAAATAAGTATTATCTATTTAATAATCTGTGTTAATTTTTTTATTAATTTTTCGAACCAAGAAGAATTATCATTTAATATTACTTCTTCTGATGCAGGTTCTACGTAGTCTTTTTTCTGTAAGTCTAGATAAATTTTGTTGCTATTATCTAGTTTTTGCATCCCCAATTTATCTTGTGCAGCCTTTTCAATAGAACTTAAATTTAAGCTATTTTCTATGCTTACTTTTAATTGTTCGTTTTCTTTTTGCACCGCACTTACTTTTGATTTTATGTTTTCTTTTGAATTGTATTCTTCGTTGATTAGTGAGTATCTATAACTTATGGTAAATAGCATAACAAAAGCAAGACCAATATAAACTACTGGTTTATAATTGTACTTATTCTTTTGCTGTTTGCTAGGTTTCTTTGTGTTTTGTGGCTTTACATTTGTTTTTTTCTTAGCTTTTTTTGTTGGTACATATTCAGGCTGTAATTTTTTTGGGCTAGTCTCATACTGATACCCATAGCCTCCATAGTTTGCCATAAGTTATTCCCCACCTCTTTTCTTCTTTAGGTTTATTTTTTCTCGTGTCTTTCAAATATTCTAAGCTTAGCGCTCTTCGACCTCGAGTTTTCTTCTTTTTCTTGCTCTGTTGCCTCTATTGGCTTTTTGTTAATTATTTTTCCATAAGATTTATAATTACAAACGCAATATGGCAATTCTTTTGGGCATGTACAATGTCCTTGAGCTTCTATATACGCATTTTTAACTGCTCTATCTTCTAATGAATGAAATGTTATAATGCATAGTCTTCCATTTTCTTTTAAACATTCAATAGAATTTAAAACAGTATCATACAATGGTTTTATTTCATTATTTACTTCTATTCTAATTGCTTGAAATGTTCTCTTTGCAGGGTGTCCGTCTTTTTGCTTAGATTTTGGTATAGATTCTTCTATTATTTTTACAAGTTCATCTGTTGTTTCTATAACTTTTTCAGCTCTATATTTACAGATATTTCTTGCAATATTTCTAGAAAATTTTTCTTCTCCATACTCAAAAATAATATTGGCAAGTTTTTCTTCGTCATAATTATTAACAACATCTTTTGCTGTTAATGACTGCGTTTGATCCATTCTCATATCTAGTTCATTGCTTCCTAAATAACTGAATCCTCTATTACGCTCGTCTAATTGGTATGACGAAACTCCCAAATCCAACAAAATTCCATCAACTTTGTCTATATTCAATTCTTCTAAGATTTCTTTTATTTCATCATGATTACCATGAACATATTTTACATTTGAAAATTCTTTTAAATTTTCTTTTGCAGCTTTTAAAGCTTCCTCATCACGGTCAATGCCAATTAATATTCCCTTTTTAGACAACCTTTTAGCAATTTCTTTGCTGTGTCCGGCTCCTCCAAGAGTTCCATCAACATATATTCCGTCTGGATTTATATTAAGTCCTTCAATACATTCATTTAGCATTACTGGGGTATGTTTAAATTCCAAGTTTCTATCCTCTACTTTTTAAAATTTTATATAGCACAATCAGTTGGTATTATTCATACCAACTGGTAAGTGCTATCTTATTATCCTTTTCATTAGTATTTTGGACTTCATTTGTTCACTCCATCATTCGTAATTTTAATTATCTTTAGTGGTAATTTATAGCCATCTTTAGTTTCTACTAAATTTAGCTTTGGTAATTTAAAATATTTAATCTTTTGAATTGGATTTCATCTTGTGTTTTCTTTTGGTGTAGGTTAGTTTTCTTTAGTTGGATACGTTTTTTTAGTTGAAAATATTTTTTCTTTTGTTCACATTTGGCTTTAGTATTTTAATGTTTTATCATTTGTTTATAATTTTCTCTTTTGTTTAAGACTATATAAACTTATAAAAGTTATATACCTAAATCTTCCATGTTTTGTTCTATTTCTTCAATAGAAAGATTTTCTTCACTATTATGTTCTTCCCATTTTGCCTTGTCCCAGATTTCTATTCTGGTACCAGCTCCTATTATTGTTACATCCTTGTCTAATTTTGCAACTTCACGAAGCTTTCCTGCTATTAAAAATCTTCCTTGTTTGTCTAATTCACATTCTGTTGCCCCTGATAAAAAGAATCTTACAAAGTTTCTAGCGTTTTTGTTGGTGATTGGTAGTGCTTTTAATTTATCTTCGAATTTTTCCCATTCAGACATAGAAAATCCAAACAAACAACCATCTAATCCTGTTGTTAGTATAAATTTTTCTCCCATGTCCTCTCTTAACTTAGCTGGCATTATTAATCTGCCCTTCGCATCAAGAGAATGTTCGTATTCTCCAATTAACACTTTTATTCACCTCACTAACACTTTTTCACCACTTTGTACCACTTTCTACCACTTCAATTAAATTGTAATACAAGAAATTTAAAAAATCAATACTTTTTTCAAAAAATTTTTCAAAATTTTGTTAATTTAGCATTTATTAATTTTAATTTCTTTTTCTGATAATACTTTTTGTGCCACAGATATAAAATTACATTCCGTATCTGTTAAATATATTTCTGTTTTTCCTGTTTTAGAACTACTCAACAAATTTTTTCCTAAAAGATTTTGTAGTTGATTTGCAATTACAGTTCCAGTGTTTATAACTTCGGCATCTGTTCTTAATTCATTCTTAAATAACTCTGCAAATAATGGATAATGCGTGCATCCAAGTACTAAAGCATCTACATCATGCAAGTTTTTCATATATTCATGAACAGTTAATTTTGCTATTTCGTTATCAATCCATCCCTCTTCTGCCATAGGTGCTAACAACGGACACGGATTACTCAAAATTTCTAAATTATTATTGTAATTCAAAATAGATTTTTCCCAAACATTGCTCCTAATCGTTCCCGCTGTTGCAACAACACCAACTTTATGAATATTCTTATTCTTCGATATGTATTTTGCTGTTGGCTCTATAATTCCAATAATCGGAATATCATATAATTCCTTTACAGCATCTAAAGCCTGACTCGTGGCCGTACCACATGCGATAACTACTGCTTTCACATTCTTCGAAATTAGAAAATCTATTCCACTCTTAGTTAAATTTATAATACTTTCTTTAGATTTACTTCCATACGGGAAACTTTTCGTATCTCCTAAATACACAATATTTTCATTTGGAAATTTCTTTCGTATTTCTTTATAAACTGTTAGTCCTCCTACTCCAGAGTCAAACATTCCAATCGGTCTATTATCCATATTTATCTTATTCCTTCCATATTCAAATCAAATTGGAAAATAATTGAATTTTGACAATGAAAACTGACTTAGTCAAAATTGTAATTATTCTTCAACCTTAACAGATTATATGGCAAAACCAGCACTAATGCAACAGTAACAAAAATATTACCATTACATAATATATATAAAGCAATAATTGCTAATTAAATGAAAGGAAGAATAAATTATGGAATATGATAAGAATATTTGCCCAGTTGTTAATGTTGACGGAGTAATAGAAAGAGGAAAACAATATGACCTTGATATAACTTTGCCAGATGTTAACGAAAAAATATACCAATTTTATAGCAAATGATTAACAATATCTACTCTTGCCGTATTATATACCTTTACAAATGTTTTTTTGAATATTTTGACTATTATTTTTTCATACCATTTTAAATCTTTATTTATTAAATTCCCTATATATTTTTCCATGTTATTTTCTCCTTTAAATTGGAGAAACGCGTTTCTTTTTTATGATTAAATTATATTATAAAATTCGACAAAGTCATTTTGAGTCACTCAAATACTAATTTGCTCATAAACCAAATATGAGGAAGCTATAATGCTCCCTCAATTATTTTGTCTATGTATTTATCTATTTGCATACTCTGCTCTATTATATCTTCATATCGGCTATTGTTCTTTATCTTTAGTTCAAGCTTTTTTAAATCTTCCATAAGCTTGTCCTCCTTTTTTCTATAATAACAGTTTTCTCATGCAAAGTCTGTCGAAACTTGTAAATAAATTTATAATTTTTTCAGTTTGTATTGCATAAATCCTTTTTATTTGATATATTATAGAAAATTATCAATCACCTCATACATGTGTGTGTATTAATCAGCGGTTATCTGCTGATTGTAAGGCAGTGGTCTTTCTAACCGCTGATATACTGCACACACATTGGCAGTTAAAAATTTACAAAAACGGAGGTGAATCCATTGAAGCAAAACGAAATAGCAACAAGATATTTAGGACTTTCTTTAATTTTTTTAATTGTAGGTGTAGTTTTATGTTTTTTAGCCAATCTAGGATATAGTTCATACATAAAGCTTCAATCTGCAGACAAAAAAATTGAAGTTCACGCACAGAACTTCAATAGCATTGATAATTGATGTAAGGGGCTTCGGCTCCTTGTTTTATTTTATATCATTTGTATATTTTATATACTTAATTTCATAAGTTGTCAATACAGAATGTATATTTTTAATTTACTTTTAAATATTTTGTAATACTTCTGTAATATTATATTACTACAATTTCGAATTTTTGTCAATCTTTCGTTTTATATGCTGATACTACATTTTGTATAATTTTACAATCTATCGGGACAAAGTCGACTTACGACATTGCGTTTTAAGACGTTTTTATTTTTTAAGCATATACTTTATGCCTCAAAAATAGCTATTTCAGGCATAAAAAAAGGGTAGGATTGCTCCTACCGAAAAATCTATTTGAATAACTTATTAAATGTATTTTTTCCTACTATTCCATCTACAGATAATCCATTTCTTAATTGAAAGTCTTTCACTGCATTTTTAGTTGCAGGTCCAAATATTCCATCCGCATCTATGTCGAATGAATGACATACTAACATTGCTTGAATTAAATATGTGATATTTCCTTCTGCTCCTATTCGAACATTTATACAAGCATTGTAGGTGTTAGTTCCAAATATTCCATCGACAGCTAACCCTCTATGATATTGTTTATTTAATTCTGTTTGTAGCCCCTTCACCAATGCCTTCTTTGTCTCATTTCCATAAATATTATCTACAGCAATATTTAGCCCGTATCTATCATTTAGAGTTGCTTGTATTCTTGCGATGTTGCCCTCTGAAACATTTTCTTGTGGTTGAGGTATAATTTCATTACTTGGCTCAAAATTTGCAATCTTATCGAATGGAAATTTGTCTCCTGGGCATGAGGTTGCACATACATCTCTATGAGCCTGTACTGTTGTTATATTGTACTTATTCTTTAAATATGCAACTAATTCTTGTCCTGCTTTTATTTGTTCAGCAGGCATATCTTCTTCCATGAAGTTACCTTCAAAGCATATTCCAATAGAATTGCAATTTGAGCCATATGCATGAGCTCCAACTTTATCTTCTGGACGAAGTCTATATACTTTACCATCTTTTCTCACTAAAAAATGATACCCAGCACCACTCCAACCATTATTCAAATGCCATCTATGTATATCTTCTGCAGAACAACTTTTAGCGTCTGCATGATGAAGAATTATCCTTTGTGTTGATTTTCTTGTGCTCATGTCTTTAAATTGTAAATTAGTTTCAATTATTTCCATAACTATTTATCCTCCTTATTAATTAGATTCTTAAACATTTCGTATAGACCTGTAGAAGCTAAGCCGCTAAACATTCCTGTTAGTACTACTTCTGCATTTATACCATTTAAATTCATTAATACATTAATTACTAAACCTAATATTAGCATTATTAGTGGTATGTATTTGTTTGGTATAAAATCAAGGCTATTTTTTATAACGTAGCCTACACATAAACATATTCCTACAACTACTATACTAAAATATTGTGTTAATACTGATATATCCATAATTACAATTTCCCCCTATTATTTTATTTAATAATTAAAGCTATAACAGCACCAACAATCGCACCAATTACGGATAAGATTATTTTGTCTCTTATAGCTTTTTTAACTTCTTTATAGTCTTTTGCCGGCTCATTCTCTATGTTGCCAACTCTTGTGTCCAATTTATTTACATCTTCTCTCATTAACTTAACTTCTGTCGCAATTTCTTTGATAGAATATGTAAGTTCGTGAATATCTTCAAGTTTGTTATTTATGTCTTTAAATTTGTCATCATGTTCGTCTAATCTTTTTGTATTAGACTTGCTTCTGTCCTCAACCTCTTGAAGCTTGATTATATCTGACTTTTCCATAGATTATTCCTCCGCTTTTTCCTCTGTGCTTGCTGTTGTCTCCTCAGTTATGTTATCGGTTTCTTCTGTATTCTCTGTTGTCTCCTCTGCAGAGTCTGCTGTGTTTTCTGCAGCATCTTCATCAGTAGTTTTCTCATGTTGCTTATCTATTGCCTCGCTTATTTCTTTCAAGTCATCTTCTTTTAATATGCCCTTATCAAAATATGCAGAAGCTCCTAGAATAACCTTGTAATCTTCCATTTTGCCAATGGCTTTTAAATAGCCAGCCTTTATAAATTCTCTTAAAAATTCCATACCTGTTTTCTCCTTTATATTTCTATTTCTGCATTTAACATAGCTGTTTGAACTTCATCTAATACACTATCTTTATCTACTACATATTTTACTTCAAAATCTGTTTCTAGATTTGTTATTAACTTAAATATATTTGTTCCTTGCCATAATTGAATTGTAGCAATTGATGGTAATTTGATAATTTCAGCATTAATTAATTGATAATATACTTCTACATCATGTTCTAATAACCATTGTTTTAATTCATCAACATTCGTTACTAATGTTTTATTTATCCTTAATGCAATTTGTCTATTGTTTACTGCACATATTCCTTGCTCATCTACAGTATTTATATTCTGTATATTAGAAGTTTTAAAATAATTAGATAAAGTTAAATCGCCATTTGCATATATTATCTCATTTGTGTAAAAACGATTAGAATTACTTAATTCTTTATCTTGAAACCATGAAGTAACATTTTTTAAATTTACTTTTCCAATCCTCTTTTCTATCTCTACCTCGCCATTCCTATGAATTATTAGTTTGTCTTTTATATCTCCTACTCTAGCTAATGTATTCCTTTGTAGGTCGATTGGAATCACTTTTGTTTCATGATATGGTTCATAAGATGTTGCTATTGAGCCTTCTTCTAGTTGAACATCTTTAATTATTGTATATGGTTTTGTAATAGTATATGTATTTGCTATTTTAATAACATTTTTATTTATTTTAAATTCTTTTCTTGCGAAATTTCCATTCGTAATCATTGAAACTCTGTCATAAGTTCCATCTTCGTAAAAAATCTTAAATGAAAATGTATATGATGCTATAGTTTCTCCCGTGTCATTTTTAGCCCAAAAGCTTAATATGCATGGTGGTTTTAGTAGTCCTTCGTATAATGGATATGAACCATCTGCATGTTTAAATTTATATGAACCGTCATCTAATTTTTCTACTTTAGAACTATCAAATACTTTTTCAGCATAATTAATAAAATCAACTTTATTCTTTCCACTTTGCTCCAAGCCAATTGTTCCGTGTGGTAGATATGGTTTTAAGGCTGTCCCCTCTATAAATTGCACATCTTTAACATATAATGTATTGCCTCCGCCACTTGTATAAGTTCCATATAGACCTACAACATTTTTGCCAGCAGTTGATATTATTGTATGTAATTCTTCACTGGTATTACTAAATAGATAATTACTAAATGTTTCATCATCATATTTTATTCTAAAACTTGCCGTTCCTCCAGATACATAACCTTTAAATAATAATATGTATTGTGTATTTACCCTAAAACCACCTTTAATTGTAAATCCACTAGTTTTTGTATCAAATGCATTATTCCATTTTAAAAATGAACCTTTATAATAACCCTCACTATTTTTAGTCCACCCTTCAGCTTTTAATATTTCAGTTTCGTCAAATCTATTACATCCATCAATAACTTCAATATCTTGTTCATAATTCGGGTTTGGAGATGGTATTCCTCCTGTGTATTCTGCGTATGTCATATCATCATTATCTATAGTTACTATAATATTAGTATAATCCGTATAATCCCCTTTTGTTCCACTATTTGTTGTACCTATATAAAACCATATAGCCAAATATTTTTGTTCTCCTGTTAATTCTGGAACTGTAAAAGATATTTCTTTCTTAGTTCCAGTTTCTGCTAACGCTTTTCTATTTGTACTATCTTTGTTACTTAACCCCAATCTATATGTTCCTGCTCCAGTAGATTTGTTCGGAATAATATCTGCTTGCATACGGACTACTTTTCCAATATAATTTGATAAATCTATTATTGTATACACACCAAAAAGTGCATCACCTTTGATGAAATCATTTTCTGCAGTTATTCTTATTCCGTTTGTAATTGTTTTGGCTGTATACCCATAATGCCCATATCCTTTTAATGTATTATCAAATAATTGTCTCCCATCGGTTGTTTTCTGCTCATAATTTCCATCAATCCCCATTCCTTTAATCGGCAAATCTACAGCGTTATCGCATACTCCATCGCTCACGACCTTAGTTGGCTGATTATCTATGTACTTCTTAATCAAATCTGGATAATCTCTGAATGTGTTTGAAGGTGTCTCTAATGAGTTCTTTATCTTCGTTTTTGTTTCATTTAAATAACTTAACTTTTCCGCTGTTGTTCCCATTAGATTACCTCCCCATTTATAAAGTCTAGTACAGTATCTATATCACCAATTTTTTCGTTTATTGTTGCTATACCCTCTGCATTTTTCTCGATATTTTCATTCTGTGTTGTTTGTTCTTCTTGTATTGCTGTTATAGTTTCACTATTTTGAGCTGTTGTTTCTTTCAATTCTGATATTGCTGCTTTATTGGTCTCGTTATCCGTTTTTAACGCTTCTATATTCTTACTTATTTCAGTGTTTGCTTCTTCGACCTTACCAGCTCTCTCATTAAAACTCGTTATTTGTTTTATTACCTCTGCATCATCATAATTTTTTAAAGAATCTAATTTCTTTTTATACTCATTTGTAAAGTCATTTGTTGATAAATCTTTACCTGCTTTTTTATCTACTTTACCATATAATTTTTCATCTATAATATCATTGTTCTGATTTGCAACATCTATATTGTAATTTTCATTTTTAGCAGGTTTTTTTAGATTATAATGTGTTGTATATTCAGCCATTATATGCACCTCCTCCAAGTTCCGTTTATATTTTGCCATGTAACAGCACGCTTCCAAACGTCATTTATGTTTATCCAACATTTTGAACGTTTCCAACTTCCGTTTACATTATTTCTTGATGTCTTTTGATTGCCTTTTAATGTAATCGTACATGTTTTCGAGTTTGTATATCCACCGCCAGATACAATAAAAGTAACAGTTAATGTACTACTGTTACCATATAATTTATAAATTTTATCTAACTCAGTATCTGAAAAAGAAATTGAGTTCGTTCCTATTACCACATTTTTCTTAGTCAAAATAGAATTACTGCCTATTTTCATTTCCAAATTTAAAGATAATGAAGCTGGATTTGTAATTTGAATTGATGTACCATCTCCATGTATGAAATTTTTTGCATCGGTTATTTTTGCATAATCCTTTGTCTTTATTTTATAAGTTTGATTTTTAGGTAAATATAATTTACTATCATTTCTCTCGAAGTTTATATATACTGTATATTCAGTATTAGGCGATAAATTAGATATAACTTCCGTTCCTCCTGCTGAAACTACATTTTTTTCGTTCATTTTGCTTTCATCAATTCCAAACTTTATATTTCGACAGCTTTCATTAGTTTTCCAAATTATTTTTACAGTATTTAGTTCAGCAATAAGTTGAACATCCCAGCTTGTAATATATCTTGGAATTGTATCTAAGTTCCAGCTTTGTTCTTTGCTAATATTATCTGACCTTGAATATATACCACCATGCATTTTAACAGTAAGACTCGGTGTATCATTCTGATTAATATCTAAATTTCCAGAGGCTAACACATCACCAGTTGTGACCGAATGAGAGTCACTTCCTGAATATACATTCTTTCCATTAATTTCTACTGTTTCGTTGTGATGATAATATATAGAAGAACTTCCACCAACAGCAGTTACTTTATACCAAATGTTTCTTATATTTTTTTCTGCACTTATGCTATTAGTTCCCCATTCGAATCTTAAAACTCTTCCTTGGTATCCTCCAGAATCCACACTTCCACTTGTTGACATCTGCTACACCTCCTAATTAAAATATTGAAGATATATGTCTCCATTACTTCCCCCAGATGGTGTTGACGTTCCTTTTGTTATAGTTTTTTGTTTACCATCTATTAATGCTTTTAGAGCTTTTCCTTGTGCTGCACTTAAAGCATTTGTAGTCGATGTACTTGTTAATACATTTTCTACTGTTGTTTTATTTGCACCTGTTGCAATTCCATCTAACTTACTTTTATATGCATCTGTAAAATTATTTTTTGAGGTTCCTCCATTTTTATCTTTAAAAATCCCTGTTATAACTACACTTTTCTCATCTTTTCTTACAAGATTTTCAGTAACTGTATCTATATAATTTTGAAAATTCTGATATAGTTCTGCACCATCAACACTAATTAAAGAATTTACTATTCCACAAAGCTTAGAGTCTATTCTTTTATCTACTATATCTGCTGCTCCAATATTCGATGAGCTCTTTACAGTTATTTCTGCTAAGCATATTTCATATATATTGTTATCCCTTTGCAATGCTGGACCAGCTGATGTAGCTCCTTTTTTTATATATAATTGAGTTTCTCTTACTGCTAATGTTTTATCTAATTTTACGACTACTCTATCTATCCTATTGCCAGAAGCTGGTCTTTCTAATGTAAATACTTTTTCTGTTTCGTTTTCAAAGTCTGCACCTTCGATAATCCCAGCACCTGTTGCTACTCTTATATTTAACCCACCATCTGTGGTTACTTTCATACTGTTTTCGCCATAATTTTTATATTTTCCAAAGTAAACACCGTTACTTAAAAACTTAGCAAAATATTTTCTAAATACTTCTGCTTCATATAATCTGTCTGGTTCCATCTTACTACTCTCTGAATTTAATACTTCCATTGAGTCGAATGGAAAACTTTTTAATGCTATTTCTCCAGCCATAATCTTTCCTTTCCATAAAAACAAGACCTAGTTAATAGGTCTCGTTACTATTCTTTTTATTTCTTCACCTAGCGTTGGAACTTTATCTCCAAAGCCTAATTCTACTGTTTTATTATTTCTCTCATAAATTTCTTTTGCTTGAATAATACGTTTATCTTCATATATCCCATTACTTTCGAGTGTAACTAAATCGCCCAAGAAAAAATCCTTTTCCCACTCCATATTTGAAATTTGATAAACTTTTCCTTCAATACTTTGTATTGTTTTATATGTATCAAGCTTCTTTTGTCCTTCTGTTTTTAATTCATCTATATCTTCTATATTATTTAAATCAATTAATACTTCTCTTCTATCAAAACCTTTTGCAGTTCCAAGTACAGTTATAAGTCTATCTTCACTTTCACCTTTTCCTGCTACATAGCCAACGTTTTTATAATTTGAATTATCATCTGTTGTCTTTCCTTCAAGTAAATTTTTCTTTTTTTCGCTAAATATGATATATGGATGCTTTATTATTCCTTCTAACTGTTTATGTGTATATGTTTGCAATTGTTGATGTGTCATACTTTTTAAAGCTTCATATGTATTTGAATCTTCGATTTGATTTACTGTTCTATCTGTTCCTTTTATACTATCAAAATAAATGCATTTTTCTGTTCTATTTAAATATCCATACCAACCTAATCCTGTATCTTCACTAATATGCTTTTCTTCATCGTGCAAATTGGTCAATCTTGCTTGCCATACTGTTTTAATACCTCTATTTTGTGTTGGTGCTATTTTAATCCAAGAAATATCTCTTTCTGGAGTTCTAATATTATCATAGTAACTTTCTACTAAGTGTTTCTTTAAATAATGCTTTTGTATATTCTCGGCATAATCTTCTGACACTCTATCGTATCCGTTTGTGGCAACTATTCTTCTTTTTGCAATTCCTTTTATACAAGTTCCTGTTACTTTCATTGTTTTGCTATTCTTATTAGTACTAGTTACTATTTTATCTATTAATAATATCTTGTCATCCCTTTTATTTACGATTAGCATATTGTCTTTTTTTAGTTTGTTAGTGTTTGCCTTGTTTTTATTAATAGTTAATTCAAAAGTTCCACATTCGTAATAATTCCATATGCATATAAGACTTTCAAAATTTGTAATAATTCCTAACAGTTCAAATTTTGTGTTTATTATTTCTATACAATTCATACTAAACACCTACAAACTTATTAGTATAGTCCTTAATAGACACTTTATCTTTTGCGCCTTCAATGTCTGAACTATACTTAATCAAGTTCTTTCCTACAATTAAACTAAAAAATGTACTTTTTAAATCTATTTTATTATATACGTCTTGAACACCGTGTGGAGTAATCAGATTAACTGTTTCCTTTCCTTCTCTAGTATCTATTACTAGCTTCTCTTTTTCTCCAATTTCCATATTGACTTGGATATATTCTCCCGTTGTTTCATTTGTTACTCTCGGATTTTTGGCTGGTCCAATATATTCTATTTGAACTGGTGCTTCAACATCTCCTAGATTTTCAATTTCTTTATAAAAACTTACATTAGAAAATGTTGTTGCAAGTGCAAGAGGAAATTTCAGTCCTCCTGAAACGGATTTTATATCAATATCTTGCCCCTTTTCATCTAACCAGTATGGATCTTGACAATAAAAAGAGATAGTTGCAGTATCATGATTATTTTTTCTATCATTAAATTCTGCACTATCTTCAACCTTACCATATATTCTATATTTTTTATAATCATTCGTATAATAAATTAATAATTCTCCTTTTTTTTCTGTGTCTTTATTATATGTTTTAGGATTTATTATTCTCATTATTCTACGTCTTAATTCATAAAGTTTTGCTCTATTTTTTGTTCTTATAGTAACTTTAGCTTTAATTACTCTCGCATCTAATAGACTATCTTCACTATTGCACCCATCTTGATTTACACCTTGACTCTTTTGTGATGTAGCTCCGAGGGTGTCCTAGCCCTTCAATATGAGACAATAAAATATCTTCTTCTATATTTCCAACACTATCAAATACAATATTTTCATTTAGTGCCAAATTAATTATTTCTAGTTTCTGCATTTTATCGCCTCCCTATATTCCTGCAAGTTGCTCTGCTAGTTTTTCACTTACATTATTTAGTTTTCTATATGTTTCAGATGGCATTTCTGGATTTTGTTCAATATTATTTGTTTGATATACATTGACTGTTTGAGTTTGAGGTTTATTACTTCCAGCCTCATATTTATACATTCCAGAAGTCCATTCTTTTATTTTGTTTTCTATTCCAGCATTTATTGTATCTTGCACTCTTTGTATCATATTTTCTATTTTACTTGTTATTCCATCGTTGATTCCTTGAGCTAATTTTTCTCCTAACGTTTGACCAGTTATTTCGTAAGCATCTCCATAACTTTTTAATAAACTTAGAATTTTATCTTGATTTTGTTCTACATTTAACAACATTTTTTCCGCTGTTTCTTGTGCCTTATCGATTTTTTTGCTATAGTAGTCATCTAAATCTTCTAATTGTTTATTGTAAAGCTCTTTTTGTTTATCAGCCTCATCTTCAACAGCCTGCGTTTTATCATCTTGTTCTTTTTGCAATAGCTCTTTTTGATTGTTTAATGCTTCTTTTTTATCTTCTAGAGCTCTGCTATCCAGTGTTTTTTGATACTCTGCCACTAACTTATCTAATTCTTTTTGATAATTTGCCTTTGTTGTTGCATCATGTTCAAAAGCAATTAATTCTTCTAATCTTCTCTTCTTTTTATCATATTCCGTATCTTCTTCGTCTCTCGTTTTTTGTTGCTCCGCCTTGTCTAATGCTTCGAGTTCTTTTTCTATCGCTTCTATTTTTGCATCATATTCAGCATTAATAGCATTCAATCGTGCTTCTTTTAATTTTTCAACTTCTTCAAGTTGTTTATCAATAAAAGCTTTGTCCTTTTCTTGCATTTCTTCTAATTGTTTTGTAATAGCATTAGTTAGCTGGCTTACTGTATTATCTATTTGCTCTACTCTTAAATCTCTCTTTTTCTGCTCATATTCTCTTATTGTATTTAATTCTTCTCTATAAATCTCTTTTCTTTCATCAAGAGATAGCCTTTCATCTTTCATAATTTGATTTAAGTAGTTTTTATGCATTTTGATAATCTTATTATAGTCTGCTGTTTGTTCAACAATATCATAAGCAGCACCTCTTGCATTCTTTACATCTTGTATATAGTTCTCATAATCTTCTGTTTGTTGCTCTAGAATGTCCTTTTCTTTATTTGCTAATTCTTTATTTAGCTCATAGATTTTCTGTCGTAATTCTAATTTTTCCTCAGCAGTTTTAGCATATTTTCTTATCGCGTATTCGTACATTGATATTTCTTCTTGTATGCTTATTTGATCCATAGCTCTTTTTGCTTCGATTTCTTTTTTATAATTATCCAATTTTTTATTTGAATATGATGAACTTGTACTGCTTTTTGGCACATAGCTTGAATTTACACTTCCCTTAAAATCATCTGGACTCAATTTTGCTAAATTTCCAAGTATATCTATTTGATTTTGGAGAGATGCTGTAACTTCTTCAACTGTTTGTTTTGTCGCCCAAGCTATTTGTTGTATTTTTTCGCTATTACTCATCGTAGCAGATACTTCTAATATACTTGCTTGAATTGCAGTTTGTGCATTTACCCACTCAGCATCTGCAGCAGCATTCTCAGCATTAATTGCATTTTGAGTACTTGTTATTGTATTTTCATTTACTTTTGCTAACTCTGGATATACCTTAGTTAATTGCGTTTTTGCGTTGGTATATTCTTCCGTTGTTACTTTTCCTTTTTTTAGTATATCTAGTAATTGCTGTTTACCTTGAATATCAGCTTTTGTTTGTGCAATATTTATCAAAGTCTCTCTGTGAGCTTTTTGATTAGTCAAAGTATTATATTCTTGTCTTGCATTACTAAAATTTAGAATTTTAGTTAACTGACTAACTTTATTCTTGTATGTATCTACACTTCGTCCTGCCGCGAAATTTTCTTTTTCAAAATCGGACATAGACTTCTTTACTTCTTTTAATTGTTGCTTTAAGTTTGTTAACTCAACATCATCATTATAAGAACGATTCCATTCTCCTTTATCTTTAAGCTCTTTTATTCTATTTTCTATCTCTTCTATTTTGTTTTTCTTTTCTTCATAAATGTCTACTATTTTTTGTGCTTCGTCTCTTGCATTCGTAACCGTTTCTGTCTCAGTACTTGTAAAAGTCCCATTATTTTTCGAAAAATTTTCTAACGCTGTTGTTAATTCCTGTGATTTTTGAGTAGCTTCTTCCATTTTATCTATTGATTCTTGCATTTTCGTGTTAAATATTGCTAGCCCAGACACAACAGCAGCAACACCAACAGCAATTAATGTTATTGGATTAGCAAGTAATGATGCAGTAAAAGCTTTTGTTGTTAAATCTGCCGCAGCCGCAGCTGTTTTGTATGCAACATATGCCTTCTTTACAGCTGTTAATGCAACAACAGTGGCTAACATTGTAGTTGTAAATGTTACTATTCCACTCGTAGCAGTTTTATTGTTGGAAATAAACTCTGTTAGACCTTTGCTTATATTTAGCTGTAATGAACTAAGTTGAGTTAACGCTGGTATCATACTTTCGCCTAACGTTCTACTCAATTCCAAATTAGTCGCATTTAATTGTGATTGTTGTCCTTGATAACCACTAGCCATTTCTTCTGCAGTTCCTGTAAACATTGCAGCTTCGTCCATTATTCCATTATATACTGCCTGTGCTTTTTCAGCCTGTGTTAGCGCATCTTTACTCTTGCCTATTTTTTTGGCATAGTCTTCATACATTTTTGCTATATTCTTCTGAACTCCCGCCGCATCAGAAAGAACTGAATTTTCCATTCTAATACCTTCTGTTGTTACCCTAACTGCTTCTGATAATGTATAATTAGCTTGTCTGTTTCCAACAGCAGCATCTTGTAATACTTTTAATATCTCTCCTGTCTGTTTTACAGTAAAACCGTATGTTAATAAGTTTTTAGTCGCAGCGGTCACATCAGAATCATCCATTAGTTTCAGTTTATTAACGTCTTTTATTGTATTTTCTATTTCGGACATAGAATTATTAGTAGATTTAGCTGTTTTTTGTAATGCCTTCATACTATTAGTATATGATATATACTTTTGCACACCATCATCTATTGCAGACGTTATTCCCTTTAAAGTTGCAACTATACTTACAGACATTGCAATAAAACTTGAATCTAATTGGTTATTACTGTTTTTTACTTGTTCATTTTGTTTTTCGATTTCTTGTAGCTTTTTCTTTGCAGTTTCTAAACCTTTTTCTAATGCTTCTGTTTTTATCTTTAAATCAATTACTAACTGACCTACTTTTGTTTCATTTGCCATCTTTTCACTTCCTTTTTGACCCAAATAAAAACGCCTACATATTTGTAAGCATTTAATTGTTTTTTAATATTATTTGGTTAATTTCATATGTGATAATATCTTCTTTTACTACTTTCCTCATATATATACATATTTTTTGTAGTGAATATTGAGAATACTGCTTATATTCCAATTGCTCTGGGATATCCCAATATATCCAAAATGTTTTATAATTTGTGTCTGTAATATCTCCTCTTTCTTCTATATAATGTTTACCTGTATAAAATTTTAAATCCGACCAAAACTTATAAACATATTTACTTTCAGTATTATTATCGTCCCAATAATTAAAATCGCTTGATAAATATTCTTTTAATTTTTCTTCATCCCTTTTTTTTAATATATCCACTATCTCGTTAATTACATCGCTATGAGTTTTTACTTTTCCTTCTTTAATTAATTTTTCTTCATGCTTAGACTGATTTGTGTATTCAATATTATTCGATACCAATCCGATCAGTATTGGCAAAAATATCAATAAGAAGATTATCAAAAATACTATCAAATAATGCGTTGTATCATTTTTTGTTTTTTCTATTCCCATTTTTTCCCCCTCCAGGGTCATAATAACACATATTAGTATTAAAGTCTGTCGAAAAATGTCGAAGAAGTTTATTTTTTAAAAATCTTCTGCTCCTACTTCTTGTTCATCTTTATCTTGTACTTTATTTAATTCTGCATATTCTTCCATTATTATAGGGATTTCGTCTGGATAATAGTCATTTAAGAACTCTCTTTTGCTTATTCCTATTTTAACACATATTGCTATTGTTCTTTGAAGCCAATTAGCATTGTAATTTTGCTCAATATTGGCTTCATTTGGACGAAAAAACTTTCTAATTCATTTATCTTCCAAAATTCTTGTACAACATCTAGTAATTCTTTAGGTGTAAGTTGGTTCTCTATAGTTTCTCTATCTATATCCATTAGTTTTGATAGAAAATTAAATGTAAAATCAGGTAATATAATTAATAACTTTGTAATTAAATTCATTATATTCTCTACTGTAAACATTTCTGATAATTTAAAATCTTGTCCGTTGTCAGAAAGTTCTTTTATAAAATCTTCTGGCAAATCCTTTAAAGTCTGTAGAGCTTCAAAATACTTGCCACAAGGCTTCTTTTCAACCTCTACACCATGTATAGTTTTTATTTTTGGTAAACTTTTATTTTCATTACTTTTCGTCATAATTTTCTCCTCATATATATTTTTAGGAGAGTATTTCTACTCTCCTTCTGTTGGTATTGTATCTAACCATGTTAGGTCAGCATTTGTTGTTGTATCCTTTATGCTAAATAGTTTATTATCGCACTTTCTAGCCATAAATGTTCCTTCAATTTCAACAGAACTTTTATTTCCATTTCCAAGTGTTTCTAAGTCAACCTTTATTTTAGATACCTTTGCTCTGTATTGTCTAAACATACGATATGTACCATCTGCTAACAATCCCTTATAGGTACAAGCAAACTCTGGTACATTATCGGTTGTAGAAAAGTCATATTCTTTTGACTCTTCACTATATTTTCCACCTTCAAGTTTAGCTCTTAACTCATTTGGAAGTTCTTTTAGTGTTAAGGTAAAGCTTTCTCCATTAACGGTTCTGTCAATGTCATATACTTCATCATCAGCATACATCTTATCTTCATCTGCATCTAAGTCTTTACTTAATTTTTCTGCGTATGGAATACTTACCTTCTCCCCAACTATGTATTTTTCAAGAGTATTCTCTGTTAATGGGAATATTGCAAATTGGCTAAAACCTTTTAAATATTTTTTTGGCATAATCTACGCCCTCCTTCTATAAAATTTCTTCTTTCTCAAAACGCATTGTCTTGTGATAGATATTTGTTTCTTGTTCAAATAGATCCATAGCCAAAGTCCTTTCAAAGTCTAATTCTGACATCTTGTTATTTACATCAATGGCTAATTTAGAGCATTTACTTGGACTTTTAGCCCATATGTCTATTTGAATAGCAATATTACTGCTATATTCTTCATCGTCTGCTTTACTAGATATTGAGTTATCCATTTCGTAATAAGAAATAGCAGGCTTTTTTTCTAAATCATTCCACTTTTGTGGATAAAAATAAGAAACCTCAATGTCTGAGATTTCCTTTAATTTTTTTAATATTTGTGGTTTCAAATTTTTCATTATTTGCCACCCAACTTTCTTATTTCTTGTTGTATAGACTTAATTACTTCTTGTTCTACTTCTCCTGTATTTTCTGCATGTAAATAAGCAGGAGTTAAATATGGTTGTGCTGCTTGACCTTTCCAATCAGCTTTATAAGATATTCCGCTCTGGTCTATCTATATTACTTGCAGAGCCTCTTTGACCTGTTCCAAATTCAACATATGGTGCATATTCGCAATTAGTAAATACTTCTGCTTCTGCGCCTTCTTGTGTTATTTCAGACTTTGTCTTTATAGAATTACGAAGATTTCCAGTCTTAACTGGTGCTAAATATTTAGCATTTTTTTGTATTTTTTTTGCTCCTCTTTCAAGACCTTTTCTACAGCTTTCTTTTATATTCCCACCTAGTCCAGATAGATTTGCAAGTAATTCATCTAGTCCTTCTATATTAGACATCTGCACCTCTCCTCTCCACAAGTAATGTAAAGTGACTATCGCTTGGAATTACCGATTTCACAACATAAGACCTCTCTGCCAGTTGCTTTTCTAAATATTCTTGAGTATATTGTTCCAATTCTTCATTTGAATATCTTGAAAGCAATAAATTACTTGGTTTCATATCAGAATAAACCAATATATCCCCTTCCTTAGCAATAGTGTTCTCACAAGTTACTATTGCACTTGCTTCTATCTCTTTGCCATATTCTTGCTTAATATATTCTCTTGTTGAGAACTGTAAATTACCTTTAAAACTATCTAGTTTCTGTAGCTTTCCGCTTTCAATCACAGCACCTTCTTCATCTACTGTTGTTGTATTTGACCATATTTCTATATCTTTATCATAAAATGTATCAGCGATAGCTTTCTTAAATATTTCAGGTATTTGCATTATTACCACCTCATATATGCATACATAGATATTTCATCTTTATTTTTTTCTATGTACTTATTCATATTTACATCGTCAGCTGTAACAGCTCCTACATCTTTAAATCCCACTGTCTGTCCGTTGTCTGATACCGATGCAACTACTTGTTTTCCTTCTCCATATCCATTTTTATAGAACACAACACAATTCATAGTATATCTAATAACCAAATATTCTAATTCTTGTGGTAAATCTATCCTATTGCAAATAGATTTTATTTTGTTAGTAATATCATCAATATAACCTTGTATTTTTTTATCTTGATTTTCGTCTTTAATATCAAGCCTTTCTTTTACTACATCTAATAGTTTCATAAAATCACCTACTCTTGTGGTGTTTCTTTTTCTTTAATCATTTCTATTATTTGAGCTTTTGTTATTTCTTCTGCTTTTTCAATTACTATTTCTAATTCTTTTGCTTTAGCTAATAGTTCTTCTTTATTCATTTGCTCAATTTTTTTAGGTTTGTTTTCTTCTATTTTTTTACCTTTTTCGCATCTTGCAATATGTAAAGGCAATACTGGTTCTGAAAACTCTTTTCCACATATTGGGCATTTCATTTTTCATTCCTCCTAATAAATAAACTAAGGCAGATTTCTCTGCCTTTTACTATCCTAATACTACTGCTGCTAATGATGGATATAATGGTGCAAATCCATAAATAGTATCAATAGATAGCATATTTTTCTTTGTTTTCATATCGTATCCGTATACAACTCTTAGATTTAATCCTTTATAAGAAATTACATAAGAATCTCTACCGTCTACCGGTAATGCTAATGCTCTTGATACGAAAGCAAAAGCTAATTTATTGAATACTAAGTTAGCAACATGGCCACCAGAAGTTTTATCTATAAATGTTACCTCTGTATCTGCTGCAATTTCTTTTACAACTGATGGATATACTTTTACAGTTATTACTCCTGTATCTGCAGTTGCATCTTCTGTAACAACATATTGTTGTCCATCTACTGTTAATAAATCTCCTTTAACTAATGTTTCAGAAGTAGCTCCTCCTTTAAGAACTATTGTGTCACTACCTTTGTTTGCCTTTGCATTTGCTTTTGGATTTGCGACCTTTGTAAATGTTCCTGCTTCATGAACTGCAACTTGTTGAGACATAAAGTTTTCTAGTCCTTGAACTCTACCAATAGAACCTTCTCTTAATGCTTGAGTACTTCCAGATTTTTCAGCATGTAAAATTGCATCTATTGTAGAGAATTTTACATCTGCATCTGGATCCCATACTGCATATCTATTTCCCATTGGAGCTTTAGCTTTATTTAATAGTCCTCTAGCATTTGCCATTACTTCTATTGTTGAAGGTGTTGTTCCTGCTGTTCCTAATGTTTTATAAACATTTTTATACATTTCAAGTCCTTCTTTGTTTATCTTTTCTGCGATAGCTTCCATCATAGGTATTAATATTTTTTCATTAAATGCTACTCTATCTAGAGTTAATTCTTTAGATGTAATTTCTACAGATACATCTGCAATATGATCCATTACAACTGGAACGCTTTTTTGATTGATTTCTTGAATTGTTACTTCATCTTTGAAGTCTTTTGCCTCAAATTGAGCTGGTTTTTCAACTTGGATTGTATCTCCTTCTTTTACAAAATCTTTACTATAATCAGTATAAAATAACTCTGGTACAACTAAATTATTTACCAGCATTGGTAACGCTTCCCTTGCTATTCTTTGACATGTTAATAATTTGTTTGGCATAATTAATTCCCTCTTTCTTACTTATTATTTTTTTCTTGAAGTGCAAAAAATTCTTCATCTGATAAATTGTCTAAATCATCATCGTCATAATTTCCGCCATCTTCTTTTCTCTTTTTTAGATTATCATCTTCTAATCCTTTATTTTTACTTTTATCAATCTCAAATAGATATGCATCACTTGTTTTTAATGCTTCTATTTGGTCATCAAATCCTAAAAGTTTATCTCCATCTAATTTTATTTTGTTTAAATCAAGATTTGCTTTTACTGATTTGACATTTCTCGCTTTAGCATTACTAATTGCTAAATCAATTTTGCTTTCTAGTCTTACTTTCTCTATTTCCGCTTTTGAATTATCTTCAATTTCTTTTTTCTTTGCTTCATAATCAGCTTGACTAATCGACCCTTTTTTAAAGTTGTTGTATTCATTTTCAACTTTCTTTTTATCATCCTCTAAGGTCTTTTTTTCTCCTTTAACTACTTTTAATTCCTCATTAATTTCATTAAATTCTTTTGCAGGTTTAAAATATTTTGGTAATTCCTTAGATATTTTTTCTTCTAATTCATCTACATTATCCACTCCTGCATTTTTTAATAATTCTTTTAACCATTCCATAATTGGTCCTACCTTTCTAGCTTTTTTATTCTGGTGCTACCAGTACGAAAAGTTGCTTTTATTTATTCTCACAAGCAAATGAGTAACAAAAATAGACAGTTTAAAGCCATATCTAGGGCATAAAAATAAGAGCTATTACTAGCCCTATAAATTCCATATCTTTACAGTAATAATTTAATTAATTAGTTTAGATAAAGAGTTATCCTTGTCATCTTCTATAATCACCCATTTTCCACACTCAGAACTGTCATCTAATGAAGATGGTCTTGTTGCAGAATAAAGATAATCTTCTCCACTATCATCTATAACTCTCAACATATTCTCTTCAACAGCAATTACTTCATATTCTTTTCCATCAGTTAATCCTTCAACACCGAAACTTTTACCAACGTACTTTACTTTCATTTTAGTTTTTTTCCTTTCAATTTATAATCATATCTACCATATCCTTCATGCTCTACAAAATGGATATCAAAGATATATTTGGCACTTTCAACTTTTCCAACTTTTTTCATCCAATCTTTTGGATTTCCTCCATACTTTTCAGCATACTTATGGGCACTTCTAAATATTGTACTAGTTTCCCTTCCAGCAATAATATGTACATTATTAATTATAACATTTTCGGGAATAAATTGCAAAATATTGTTTTCGTCGTAAAACCCTAATTGCTTTTCTAAAACGCTATCTTCCGCTGATTTTATTTTAGGCAGTTTATTGGTAATATAATACTTTTCATATTGTTCTGGAGCATATTTTTTCGCCCATTCTTCATAGTTCATATCTTGTGGAATTATAATAGATTTACCATTTTCATCTCTGGACCTTCTTTGTAAGTTTTCTGTTACGTCATCATCAAATTCTGCTACCGTTGTACATCTATCATTTGGATGTATTGGAGGATAGTTCTTACCGTGGTTGTTTATCTTTTAAATAGAATACTTTATTGTCTAATTCTGCACAATGTTTACATGTAACATTATCTAATGTTGCAATAAATCTATATTTTTCTATGTTTAATTCCTCATAAGATAGCATTTCGGCTTCATTTGCGAAATGATTAGTTTCTGTTCTTAATAATCTAACAGCATTATATTTTCCAATATTCATAGCATCGTCTAATGCGCTAGCCATTCTTTGTATTGACTTTCCAGCAATATTATCTGCAAGAAAATTTGACTTTAAATAATTAGCCAATTTATTGTTATTTTCCCATATTCTTTGTGAAAAATTTTCACTTTTATACCAGTTTTCATTTAATATTAAATTGATTGTTCTATTATCTAATTGTGAGAAGTTAAATCCTATTCCTATACCCTTTTGCGCATTAAAAATACTTCTGTAATATCCTTCATTAATAATATCAACATAGTGTTTTTTAGATATAACACATTCTTCTTGTACTAGTTTCTTTAGCTCTATGTCTATATTTTCTTGAAGAGCTTGGTATCTGCTTATTCTATATGCATATGTTGGCGCATTGTATTTGGCTAATAATTTTCGTTTAACATCTATATCATCTATTGAATTTATTTGTTCTAATAAATTATTATAGAACTCTTTTGTTTCTCTTGTGTTTAATAATTCTTTTGCTTCCTTAAATGTAAGCTTCCCATCAATAGCATACTTTCCAAATATTTTTTGAATTTCTTTTTGGATATTGTCTTTTGATTTATTATATGCTGTTATTAGTCTTTGAATTGTTCCTTCAGATTGTTTTTCTAATCTTTTCATGAGTTCTGTTTGTCTCTTTTCCCAGTAACCTTGTGGTGTCCTAGCCATTTGCAACACCTCTATTCTTAATTTGCATCATTGTGATTATCTTCAAATCCACCAGCAGTATTAAATATCTCCTGTTGCATTTTCATTTTTTCTTTTTGCTCTTCTTTTATTCTTTGCAATTCTATTTCCACATCATCGCATAGAGGATGCTTTTCAAGTTTTGATCTAGTACTCAATATATTATCGTTATTTAATGTATTTATCTTTTCATTTTCATTAAATATTCTTGATTTATTAAATTCAATTTTAAAATCAAATTCATTTATTTCTTGTGGTATTTTACCTTGCATTTTTAAATCTTGTAATACATACCACAAAACCTCATATATGGCACTCGTAAGTCCTCCTATACTATCGTCTGCTTTCATATCTAAATCTGTATACAAAAATTCTAATGAAACACCACTAGGAGCTTGTCCTATTAAGTCTTTATTAGTTGTATCTACAGCTCTGCCAAATTCATATATGAGCTCTTTTAATCCTTTTAATAATGCTTGTCTCGCCTCATATGGTATTGGCAATAATTTAGCATCTATTTTTCCTGCCGTATCATTTGTTCTTGCCACTCCATTAACCTTTAAGTTTTCTATCAATGCTAGTAAGTCTTCCGCCCCATACCCATTTATTAACCATATAATTTCTTTTAAATCTTCTACTGTATTTACAAAATTACTATTTATTAAATCATATGCATCTATCAACGGTTTTATTGGCTCCAAATCCGTCATTTTTTCTTCATTGTTTTCTATTTCTATAAATGGTACTTTCCCCCAACTATGTCTTTCTATCTTTTTCAAGTTGTTTAATGCACTATCGTATATTTCTCTATACCAATGACATTCTGGTCTTTCTCTAGTCACATCTTCTAAATATACTGTCGTATCACCGACTTTAGTTTCAATAAAATACCTTACTTCATTTTCATCCCAATATTCAACATAAATTCTATCTTCTGCTTTTTCTCCAGTTAAATCCTGTATAGTATAAAAGTGTAAAAAACCTGTTAAATACGTTTGAGTTTCATTATCATAAATTGGTATACATTCTTCTGATGGATACTTTTCAAATACTAATTTTCCATTTCTATAATTAGGATGCAACCATGCTCTTCCCTTATTGCTTGCTTCTTTCAATCTGTTTTTTAGAAGTTTTTCAAAATCGGCACCTAAAATATTCCACACCATATTAGTAAGCTTGTTTTCAGCCTTTTTTACTGTATCACCTTTTTTTATATCAGTTGGACTATTATATGTTATAGTTATCGGCTTTCCACATACATATGCTTTCTTTTGATTTACTTGTTTCCAATAAAAGCCATGAGGTATGTGTTCATTTGACTTGTTTTCATTTTTTATTTTCTTGGTATTCCCAGTCTTTTGGTCAAACACTGTATAACTATTCAAATCTTTCTTTAAAATATCGTTTTTATCTCTAAAATATCTTTCGCCTTCAAGCATCTTTTTCTTTATATCCGACATATTAAATTGAGTTATTAATTCTTTTATTATCCTACTTTCTATTGCCATTAATTGCCTCCTAATTTCTTAAATATAAATCATCACTGCCATAACGGAGTGCGTCTATATAATGATTGTTTTTATCTTCTGGTATATTTAATGGATTGTCTTGCTTGTCTGTTTTCCATTTGTACAGCCCTAATTCATTTATCAATCCTTTACATTTAGGGTCGACTATTATTTCAAATCCTTTTAACCATTTAATTCCATGCAATATACTATCTGGTCCTTTTTGTGCTGGGATTGCATTTATCCCCAAATTGTTTAATTCTGCTATACTTTTAGGTTCTGCTGCATCAGCTTTTATCAATGCATATGGTTCTATTCTTCTTTTTAATTCATTTGCTAACATTTCATTTGTTAGTTCTGTAGCTCCAAATTCATCAAAAACTACAATTTTTTTTGCTTTTAAATCTACATTGAACTGTAAAAAAGCAGAAGGGTCTGAACTATATCCAAAGTCCAAACCTCTTCTAATTAACTCAAATGTATTTTTATATTTCTCTGTATCTTCTATATGCCAGTTTCTAAATATTAAACCTTTGCTTACACCAGGCATTCCTAATCCAGATGTTTTATAATCTTCATAGTCTTCTTTCTTCTTTTTTTCATATCTTGCATAATCTTTAATATCTAAAAACTCATTTATCTTATAATTTGTTATCATTAATAGTTGGCTTACTTTTTCTTTTACCATTTTACCTTGATATTCAAATTCTTGTTCATCTTCAACTATTAATTCTTGTTTTCCTTTTTCTATTAGTGTTTGTTCATTTGGTGTTAGTTTGCTTGTTAATTCTTTTACAATAAAATGCTGTTCATTCCAAGGGTTGAAACTTGCAACAGTTTGATTAAAATATCCTTCTGGCATTTTACCTCTTATAGACATTTTTACTTTATCATATGTATCTTTTTTATCTATTTCAAAAGCTTCCTCAAACCAACCGCCAACATAAAACTAAATTGGGATCATCTATTGTTATTGATGCTAGCTTCTCCCAGTCATCTAATCCTCTGAAAAATATTTTTTGTCCTGTATATTTATTTACTGCTAATAATGGATTAGTTGTAAATTTCCATTCATCATAAACTTTTAGCTTTTTAGATGCCCAAACTAAATCTGCATATACACTATCTTTTATTGTTAATGCTGTATCTCTCATTGCTAGTAAGCAAGCTCTTGGATACTGTTTTAATAGTTTTATCCACCTTAAAGCTATCGTTTTAGATTTTTTGCTACCTTTTGAGCCCATTATTATAGCTTCGTCGCCTTTAAAGTTCCAAAATGTTGCATATCCTTTTCCGACCAACTCTTGCAAGCTAATTCTTTCTTTATTCACTAACATCATCTATCAACTCTACTTGTATAGCATTTTTCATATTTACATTTATGTCATTAAACATTCCTAGATGTTTTCCTAATAGTTCTAATGCTTTTACCTTATCATTGGTTTTAAATTCTATCGTTTGTTCTTGAATATGCTCAATAGGTACTTCATTATCTTGCCCTTCCATATTTATGTTTATTTTCATTGCACCTGCTTTTTGTAATACCTTTACACTTGATATTGCTCTAATTGTTTCTTCATCAATATCTTTTACAGTTTTTAATGTTCCATTGTTGTTATATATGTTTTTTATATTAAAAAATGCTATGTTGGCTAGCTCTTTTATTACCATGTCTTGCGTTACTTCTGTTCGTTCTTCTATCTCTTGTTGCTTTTCTGATATGTATTCTTGAACCTTAACATTTCTTAACATTCTACTTGATGCTGCATTTGCTGTTTCATCTTTTTTACATCTTGGATAAGCAACCTTATATGCTCTTGTTGCATTAAGGTCTATTAAATACTCATCACAAAATCTTTTTTGTGCATCTGTCATATAAGATTACCTCTCTTTCTATTTATTTAAAATATTTATCTACTATTTCATGAATAATATCATAAGAATTTGATACTATATCTGCTACATCTTCTTCTAAATACTCTTTCTCGCTGTGAGTTATATAATTATCTATATAACAATGCGTTAGTTCGTGAATTAGAGTAGACTTTTTTCTTTCCTCGGGCAAATCCTTATCTATATAAATCTGCATAGTATCACAATGTGTAACTCCATAATATCTTGGAGTTATGCTTTTTATATTTTCTTCTTCATTTGCCTTTCTTTGATTTTGCATACTCTTAATTTCACTTTGTGACTTTTCTTCTATACTCCAAGTTCTGTTGTTTATTTTGAATTTCATATCTTTTTTCTTCCTTCTCACATTGGTTGTTATATCTGCATAATTCACACTTGTATTTCATGCAGTTCGTATAATTAATCTTTTCTTTCATAGTAAGCACACTTTGTTATAACTACATCATTTAAAACGGATATTCTTATCTCGCATAAATCCTTATCTTTATTTTTACAGTTCTTACAATTTTCTTTTACATATTTCTCATATCTTTCTTGATTAGTCATAACAACACCTCTTTCGTTAATTTATAATAATTGGTCTAGGTCGAAGGAGTTGAACCTTCAATCTCAGGTATCCAAGACCCGCATTTTACCATCAAAACTTGACCTAGATATAAGGCTTAACTAGAATTGCCTTTCATATATTCTTAAAGGAGATGTGCCTAGTAGCAACACATATATATTAACTTTATCTAGTATTAGTTAATAACTAATTTTCAATTTTGATACATTTATTTTCAAATTTTTTGTATGCATCAAAGTATAATTCTTTTTTATCTCCGTTATATGTTAGTTCGTAATACATTCCATCAAATAATGTTGTACTTAATAATGCTTTATGATTCTGTAATGTTTTACAATACCAAACATCAAATACTTCAAATTCCGGTATAGCATCACTTTTGTCTAAATGCTCTATTGCATATTGCTTTACTATTTCTTTGCATTTCTCAATAAATTCTTTACTTCCCATAATTTCACCTTCTTTCTTGCAAAATAATAGAGCCTATCATTTGATAAGCTCTTGTTATTACATATACCCTTTTATGTCAGCCTTTACGACTCTCAAAAAGTGTGTATAATCTCCATAATTTTTCTCTTTACTACTTTTAATTATATCTAAGTATTTTTTAGGTTCATTCTTTATTAATTGTGCTACGTGATCCATTTCACTTAGTTCTATTATTATCTCTAATTCAATTCTTTTCTCTTTGGCATTTCTTATTGTATCAAAATCTTCATTTTGGTATAAATTAAGCAGTTGCTTATAAATTTCTATGTTATTGTCATCACCAATGTGTACTATTCTCATATATAACACCCCCTTTCTCAGAGACATTATATATGATTTATTTTACAAATGCTGTCGAAATGTGTCGAAAGAGCCAATTTTTTGTTAGCTCTTTTCCGTTTATATAGTCTTACCTATCTATCCACGCTACTATTATAACACGTTTTTTTACTAAAATTCCGCCAATTTTCCGCCAATTTTTTTTAACTCTTTATGTACTGTATAAATTAAGCTTTGGTTTCTTCTCTCAAATGTCCTTTCAGACATTCCAGAATTGATTATTTCCCACTTTGTTTTGCTCTTAATATACATTTCTTCAAATATGTATTTACTGTCTTTATTGACTAATTGCAAAGCTTGTACAACTGCTTTATATTCTTTTATTGCTTTCTGTAACTCTTCATCTTTTTCCATTTTTAAAATACTGCTAAGAACTTTATTTGATGTTCCATACGGTGCCTTAGGCAATCCATCAATTACTGGCGAACCTATGCTCATTATATCTGACTTGATATTTATTATCTTTATGCAGTTGTAATTATATCTCTTTAAACAATCTTTTGCTTCTTTGTATTCTTCTTTACTAAGTTTCATTTGTACCTCCTATATTTTAACATTCTCTGGATGCACTGTTAGTTTCGGCGGTTCAATCTGTTGTTTTAGTACCCCTAATTGATACAGACTGAATGTTTCCTTGTATCCGTATTTTTTATTTTGATATAAAAACGTTGTTTCATTGTTTCTTTTTACAAATTCGTATTTTTGATTATTTTTTATTACTACTTTTGGTATTTTCATATGTTTCCCTCTTTCTTTTTTTAAATTCAATACATTTTGTACTTGTTTTTGAGAACTTCACTTAATTTTTTATATAAACTTTACTGTTTTTTTGTTTATTTTGTAATTTATAATAATTCTTGTAATGTTTTTATTCTTTCATCAGTTCTAATCTCTAAACACCATAATACAGTTTCCTCTTCCTTAGTTTTTGATTTTTCTCTTCGTCTAGATATATCTTCTAATTTACCTTTCAATTCTTCTATCTTATCTTTTATTTCTTGCTTTGATATATAATTCTTATCTACATAGTCTAAATCTAATTGTTTTGAGTATTCTTCATTTTCTTTTTTAAGTTTTTCTAGTAAATTTAAAACTATTTTTACGCTTTTTGAATCTTCTGATGATATTTTTTTATAATTTTTTGTCTTGCTTCTAAGTTCAAATGTATTTAATATTTCAACAGCTTTCTTTTCTTGCTCGATCATTTACTTTTACACCTCTTTTTTAGTATATTCTGTATTTTTTAATAATCCTTTTAAGACTTTTTTTGCATATAAAAATTTTTCAAACATTCTTTGTGTATTATTATACGTATTGATATTGTCATCTAAAATTTCTATCTGTCTTTCTATTTTTCGAACGGAAACAAAATTTTCTAAAATAAGTTTTGCAAATTTATAGTACATCTCTTTTAACTTTTTATTTTCTTCTTTCACTCTTCTATAGTCTGATAAAATCTCTATACTTTTGCTTAATGCTTTGATGTCTGGATCACAATTCATACAGCTTCCTCCAGCGCATTCTATTATTTCTTTTTGCTCTTTACGAACTTTTAACATTAGTTCTAATTGCTTTATTGTTTCTTCTATACTATTTTTCACTTAAAACACCTCCTAAAATACAATAAAATTATGAATACTATCTGTATATTCTTTATATTCTTGCCCTTCTTTTATAGATATTTTTAAATCGTATTCACCATTTTCAATTACAGTTTCAATTCTTGTTACTATTCCACTGTGCTTACCATCTTTAGTAGTCAATCTATCTCCAATATTGAATCCTTTCATTCTATCCACCCCAGTTCTTGACATTTTTTATTTATTGCTTGTAATTCTTGCGTATTAACAGCTTTCCAATACTCAAAATCAAAGTTTTTTATAAAATCTTTAGTTGCCTTATCTATGACAATATAATCATTATCATGTGGCTTTCTATATTTTATAAATCTTTCATCGTCTCTAACTTTTTTATATCCTAACTCTTCAAAAAGTTCATCTGCTGTCTTCTCTTTATTTAAATCAACTACTAAATTTCTTTTTTTTAAATACTCTGAAATTCCAAATTTTATAATTTCATCTACAATTTCTTCATCTAAGAATTTGAATCTTAAATTTTCTTTAGGATATTTCTGTTTAAAATAATCTTTTATTGCTTGTCTTGTTATTTCATCATCTTTTTTTACTATTTCCATTATTAATCTATCGTTATATGTAATTGTACTAAAATCAGTTATCTCATCTACTGTTTGCACTATATATCACTCCTCTCTCCAATTTTCATCTAACCATTTATCGAAAATTCTATCTACTGTTCCAATTAGCATTCCACTTATAATTAAAAGAACGCTATTATCTGTTAAAAGTACAGTTAAAGTTCCTATTACTAATATTAGCAAAATAAATAAAACAGCTTTTATTATTTCTTTCTTCCAATCTTTTTTCATATCTTATTTACTCCTTTACTACTAATCCTGCTTTGATTAAATCGTATAATATATCTAGTTCATCTCCATCTAATATTATACAATCGTCGTGATATTTATCTTCGTCATAAAGTTTCTTCATTCTTATTATTCGTTCATAGTCATATAAATAAATTACACATTCATATACATAAGCTTTTGCTGGCTTTGAACTATAACGATAAGTACCCGCAATCTTTTCAAATCCAAACTTTTCAAGCTCTTTTAATTTTACATCATCACGAATTTTAAGCATATCTATTCTCCTCCTTGGTCATTCTTCTGTACAAGTTCTAATATTATTTTCAAGCCTATATTAGGAATTATTGTATGTATACGATCAGCCTTGTACTTTTGCTTTAATTCCTTAACAATTCTCTTTGCTTCTTCTTTTTCAACCTTTTTTATTTTGAATCGGTCTTTTCTTGCATCATTACCAATACAATTAAACAAACACTTATTAGCTCCTTTTTCTGTTGTTTCACAAATTCCAGGAAATTGATATTCTTTTTTTACGTCGTTATATATCATATATCTATATTCCATTCATGCCTCCTATTCTTCTGGCATTTCGAATACTGCTGTCTCTTGCAATACATCAATATAGCCATCACATTCTGCTGTTCTATATTCTCTATAAGCTTTTATTATTTCTTGTAATACTTCTTTTGCTCTTTCTTCTGTTTTGTATTCTGCTATTGTATATTGATTGTCACTTGTTGTATCACAAAGTATCTTGAATTTTCCATCATTGTTTTCTAATGGATTTTCTATTTCTATGGTCTCGATATATTCAAAATTTAAAATCATTGTTTTATCTTGACTTATTATTATCATATTTATCTCCTCTCATTATTGCTGTAGAGCATCTATAAGCTCTATCTGTTGCTCTACTTGATTTTGTAATTCATTAACTTTTTTCTGTTTATTCTCAGCATCTATCATCTCAACTGCAATAAAATATATGATAATGCATAATGCTATTAATGTCATACATATGTAACATGTGATATTTTCAATCGTTTTTCTATAATCCACTGTTTAACTCCTCCAATTCTACTATTACCTTACTACTGTTTGAATACTCAAAACTATCTGTAAAGTTCGTTACTATTTTTCTGTTGTCGTCCTGTAATACTCCTGCTTGCACTAATGCGTCTAATATGAACTTTTTTGCAAAACAAATATTGTCTAAATCTCGACGTTTGTTTTCCTCTATCCAAATAAAATGTCCAATCAAAGGCTTGTCTATTTTGATATTTCCTAATTGCTGCTTTATGCAATTAATTATGTACTGCTGTTCTTTCTTTTTTGCTCCAGCTCCTGCATATTTGTTTGTTCTGTTATACTTTGTATATTCGTTTAGTCCCATAAGCCTTTTATTAATTTCAAATTTATATCTCATCTTTTGTCCTTTCCACTAATGTATCAAAACTTATTTGACCATCTGCTAATATTCCGTGTAATCTATCTAAACTTATTTTGTGATATTCTGGATCTATCTCTATTCCTAAAAATTGTCTTTCCAATTCTTTAGCAGCTACACAAGTTGTTCCACTTCCGCTAAAACAATCTAGAACTATATTGCCTTTATTACTTGAATTTTCTATAAGTGTTTTTATTATTGACAAAGGTTTAATTGTTGGATGCTTGTATTTTTTCTTGTCTTCTACATTGCACTTAGTCGTCCAAACAGTTCTTTTATTTTCTACTGTTCCTTTAAGTTCTACGCCTTTATCTCTAAAAAATAAGCAATATTCTTTATCGCATAAATACGTCCCATTAATCGTAGGAACAGGATTTGTTTTGTGCCATATTAATATTTCGTACAAATTGGTCTTTGCTAAGAAATAGTCTAAATACTTCTTTATTTGAGCCTTAGAGCACCATATATATATATTAATTCTCTTCATTACCCTGCAAAATTCATCTAATATTTCTTCATTTATTCCTCTATCGAATTTTCCCTGAATGTTATCTAAAAATCGAGTTTTCCTATCTTTCAAAATTCCTGCTCCAGTTGTTATTATTTCGTATGGTGGATCTGTAATAATTAAGTCAATACTTTTATCAGGAATATCTTTTATTAACTTATAACTATCTCCTAATGTTATTGTATTTAACATATTTTCAAATTTCATCTTAATTCTCCCTTTAAATTCAGTTCAATTTGTTTTCCTTGGTTATTTGTAACATATTTGCACTGTTTAACTCCCCTAAAATATACACTCTCTAACTGTTGACATCCGTCTACATAGTCCATATTTCAGTGCTTTTGCACAGATTCCGTTCTAATTGTTGATAACTCATATCATTCTCCCTTTTAAACATCAAACCAACCAAATATCGTTGGTGTACTTTGTCCTGCTACTGCTATTGCCCATTCGTTATGCCACTCTAACTCTATTATGTACTTACAAATATGTGCTAACTTATTAATGTTTCTTGTTTTAAATGTTATAAATAATATTTTGTTTTTAGCTTTATATTTTTTAATATATCTTTCTATTTCTTTTAATGTGGTATCTGCATCTATTGATTGCTCCATATTTATTAAAAATTCATTAAGTTCTTCATATTTCTTTTGATTAAGATTATGAACTAGATTTTTTAAATTTTTTAAATATTCTTCATACTCTTTGTATTCTTCCATAATCCCCTCCTAATAAATTCTTGAAATATGATTCATATTTAGGGCTTCAAATCCCTTCAATGTCCTCTCATAAGCAGCTACTGTTTTGCCTGTATACTCACATTTCTTTTTGTCTATTGCTTTTACCATTCCCATATCTTCTAGTTCTGACAAACGTGGAGCGGTGTAATTTCTTTCTGTGCTTGGAATAAACCCTAAGTCAAATAACTCCACAGCCAACTCTTTGGCCGTTTTAGGCTTGTCTAATCTATTCAATATTTGTATGTATCTTATTTTTGTTTTATCTTGTATGTCATCAAAACTCATTTGTCTTGTAGTTTGTGTTATTGTACTCATTTGTTTCACTCCTTCCGTTACAAACCTAATTCTTTTAAGGTGTATTTCTTGTTTGTTTCCATTCCTTTATACATAGAATTTTTTTTGAAATTAGGTAAATTTGCCATGTCATTATTTTTTAGCAACATTATTAAATAACATAAGCTACTATCGCCAATTTTGATTGTTTTCTCAATAGTCTCAATTTTATTTTTAAATGGTTTAATTACACTTGCTAAGTATCTCTTCTCTGTTTCATCAAGTATTTCTTCTTTTCTCTCAAAGACTGTTTCATATTTGACTGGCCTTTCTACTTTGATTATGTCGTTCTCTTCCTCACCATCTATGTCCTTCAAATCCTCTGTATAATATTTCAATAATACAAAATGATTACTGCCATAAAATTTATCTTCAAACACAATCTTCTTCCTGCCGTCTCTGTATGTAACTATATCTCCATTTTGCAAATCTGATTTTGTGAATTGTTTTTCTAAGATTAATTCAATTTCGTCAAATTCTATGCACCAACACTCATTTTCTTTAAATTCTACATAACCAGTTGTTGATATTCTGGATATAGTAAATCTATTATTATATTTTTCTATATCTGCTTGTAAATTTTCTCCATGAACCCTATGATTTGCAACTTCCCCTATAAATTTTACTTTATCTCCAACTTTAAATTTCATTTATTTTTCCTCCTCTTCTAATCTTTTAAAAATATTCCTGTACCTATTACCACTCCTAAATGGGCAATAGACGCTCCAATTCCGCAGAATGCTATCCTCAATATTCCTAATGCTATCCCTAGCCCATTTGCAGGATTTATTGAATTAACTATCTGTATTATTCCTCCCACAAACATTAGCCAAACTCCAACATATATTCCTAAAATAACTCCTGTAATTGCTATTAAAATTCCTATAATCTTTTTCATTTTTCCCCCTTAATATTCGCATATAAGCTATCTAAATTCTCATAGCTTCTTTGGCTATAATCGTTATATGCGGTTTTCTTTGAGCTGTATTTGCTCTCTTGCTTTCTTTTCTTAGCTTCGTCCACAACCCAGCTTAAAATGGCTCTGTAATCACTTTTATACTCTTTATCCTTTGAGCCTTTGTAGTTATCAAGAATTTTTATACATTGGTCTGTAAACTCTGTTCCATAAGTGCTTACTAGCTTTTCGTGTTCAGCATTGGTCATGGTTACAAAATCTGCAAAGTGTATTTTTTCTTCTTGTTCTTTTTTATTTATTTTATTTTCTTTACTTTCTTTTACTTTATTTGCATTACTACTGCATTGCTGTTGCATTGCTATAGCATTATTATTCCATCTTTTCTCTGCTTTTTCTTTTGCAACAGCTGATTTTCTGTCTTTTTCTAACATTCTTTTTAACAATGAATTACTGAAAAAGTATCCATTATCTTCTTTAAAAAGCTCATATTCATTAATACAATCTTGTACGTATTTTTCTACATCTATATTAGTATTTGTTAGCGTCTTTATTGCCCTATATATTTTTTTATCAGCCTGTAATTTATAGCTTTCTTCGTTTCTCATCATCTCTATAATTGCCCAAAATAAACCATACCCTTCTAGTCCATAATCAGCTCTCATGTTAAGAATTTTAGTATCAGTTATTGCATTACTATCATGTGAGAAATAATAAGTTTCTTTAGCCATATCTTCTCATCTCCCTATGTTTTCTCCTTTCGTTAAATTACAGAGGACATAGAAACCTTATAAGAATTTTATAAGTATGTATTTCTATGCCCTCCTTTCTTTTATAAATAATTTCTTCCATATCTTCTTATAAAATCTTCTTTTGTTTTGTTGTAATGTTTACACCATGTTTCTTCTGCTACTCTCTTTGAGTATTCCATAAATTCTTTGTTAAAGTGGATTCCTTCATTGCTCATATTATGCATTTCAGGTGTTAAGTATATAAACGATCCATCTTGTTCACTAAATTTTCTATTTGAAGCTCCATATATATGATGTTTATGGCTTCCTATAAAGTACCTATTGCTCCATCTTATATCTTGTGGCATTATTGAATTATTTTTCATTTTCAACCCACCTCAATTTAGCAATTTCATCAGGTGTTAGTGTGCATATTCCTAACTGTTGTGCTTCTTGTATTACACCATCTAAAAGCACTCTAAATTCGTTTTTGTCCATTTGAGAACTGCCCTCATATACTTTATATATTTTAAAATCTACTCCGCTTATTTGAGCTTCTCGTTCAAATTCGTAATACTTAAAGAACTTTGATACATCTATATCAGCTCTTATTGTTACTAACATTGACTGCGAATAATCTTTAATCATCTTTAAATATGTATCTTCTTTTGACAATCGCATTTTGTTTGCAATTTCGTTAATTAAACTCCACATGTATGCATTTTGAGTTAAAGTCCTTTTTGCCTTATGCTCTTTGACTTCAAATATCTTTTCTCTGCTTTGATTAAACAACCATTTTACTAATGCTTCTGCTGTTCCTATCATGATAGCCTCCTAACTAAAAAGGTAAATCATCTGAATTAGTAATCTCAAAATCATCTGTTGGGTCATTTTGTGCTTTCTCTTTCTTTTCTCCTGCAAAGTAAACTTCTTCTGCAATTACTTCTGTAATATAGTGTTTAACACCTTGCTCATCATCATAGTTTCTAGTTTGGATTCTTCCAATTACACCTACTTGCTGACCTTTGCTAAAATACTTACTTACAAACTCTGCAGTTTTATTCCAAGAAACAATATTTATAAAATCAGCTTGTCTTTCTTCTCCTTGCTTAACAAATCTTCTATTTACTGCAAGTGTGAAACTTGTTACTTGTGTGTTTGTACTTTGTGTATATCTTGTTTCTGGATCTTTAGTTAGTCTCCCTAATAAAATTACCTTATTCATGTTGTTTTGCCTCCTTTGCTTTTTTTATTGCTTCTAATATTTTTACGTATTGACTTGCTGTTAAATCTGTTGTTTTTGAGATTTTATAATTCTTTTGTAGCAACTCTTCAACATTCCAGCCCATTTCCTTCATCATTGCTTCTACTTTTTTTGCATCTGCTTCGCTAATTTGATTATCTGTAGTATTGCTTTTCTTTGTTGATTGTTCTGGCGTTTCACTGTCTGGATCCTTCATTTCGTCTGTTGGAATACAGAATACTTGAAATAGTGCATATTTCATTGCAATTGCCATTGCCTTGTTTGTTGCTTTATCTCCACTATCCATTCCTTCTCCAATCGTGATTGCCTCAACACTACTTCCATCTTCTGCATAGAATTTATATTTTATTTTGCATATTGAATAGATTAAATTTCCACCTTTAGAAGTTGTTCTTTCTTCTCTCATTTGCTCTAATATCTCTGGCACTATAAAAACTTTATTCTTGGCTAATAGTGGTTGTAATGCATTCATAACATCATCTATTCCTCTATACATAAAGCCTTGAGTTTTATTTCTTTGAGTTTTTCCTATGCTTGGAACCTCTTCCATAATTTTTGTTATACTTTGATATATATTCATTATTCAAACCTCTACTTTATTCTTAAATTTGTATTGTCTGTATGTATCTCAACACCTTCAATAAGTTCTCCGGTTGACTTAAATGCTTCTGCTATTTTCTTTTTATCAACTTTTGTTGTAAAGATAACTTCTTTATATTCATCTGGAATTTCTTCTTCATTTACAATCTCTATACTTATAGGGCTTCTTGCTATACTTAATGTTCCTAAATCTGTTTCGATTTTGTTAATTCCATTACCTTCCATACATTCTTTTACATATTTTTTAAATTGCTCTAGCCTATTTTCTAAAGTTTTCCTATTGGTTGATATTCTTGTTTCTTCTTCTTTCATCGCTTTAATTGCTAGCTCTATATTTTTAGAATATGCAATTACTGAATTACTTTTCTTTTGCAATAGTGTTGTAAGTTCCTCTTCAACCTTATTTTTATCTTCTTCACTCATTTCTTCTTGAGCCATTAGCTTTGGAAATGCTCCTGTTATTTCATATAAACTTAAACCTTGTTCCATTACATACCCTCCATTTCATCAAAAACTCTATCTTCATAATCTCTGTCTGCTTCTTCAAGCTCGTATTCGTATCTTGCTTGTCTATCTTCTGAATCCGTTGTTTCTATTATGTAACCATTTACTATTCGTACCATTTGACTTTCCTTTCTAATTCTTGTATAATTAGTACAAGAACATTTATTTATGTGTTTTGTTGAGTTAGTAATTGCTGTCGAAATCTTTTACTAGCTCTTTTATTTTGTTTAAAATACTTTTTTCATTGTTGTAACTATTGCTTTCAGCTAGATTCTTAATTCTTTTAACTAATTCTGAAAGTTCTTCACTATTGAATCTTAAATCTTTGTTTTCGTTATATAATGCCTTATTTTCTTCTTGACATTGATGTATTTCTGCTCTTTGTCCATCTATAAGTTTGTCTCTGTTAGCAATTTGTTTTGATTTTGTTTCTATGACTTCCTTTAAATGTCTCTTTCTTTCAAACATACTATTTCACTCCTTTCTTTAATTCTTTTAATCTTAGCTTTAATTTTGCCATTGTAACTATATGCCACAAATAACACTTATCTAGCTTGTCCATACTCTTCCTCTTTAGTTTAATAATTTGTTTGCTTTTTTCATTGCAAATTTGTATAAGCTGAATCCACTTAGTCTATATACTGCTATTTGAACTAATAACAATATTGCTATAAACTTTGTTATTTTTGTTGCAAAATATAATATAAAAAATGCTATTTCAAATAAGCTATACATTTTTATCATCTCCTTTCATTCTTTTCTTTCTATATTTACTACAATCCTAATGCCATTCTTTTCGGCTATAATATCTGCCATCTTTTGTAATAATTTTCGTATTATTTCTTCATTCATTCTCCCACCTCTCTAAAATATATTCATGACTGTTTGTCTACTTGTTCATGTCTTTTATTCTTGTTTTTCGACTTATTTCGTTATATAATCAACTCATCTTTATATGAAAGGTGGTGATTATTGTGAATCAATTTAAAATTCCTAAAGAAACATTTAATAGTTTAAAGAAACCCAACAAACTGTTAATAATTTCTTTACTAACTATAATAATAAGTAATTGCATTACTATATTTGGTTTCAAACTTTTAGATATAAAAACTAAAATTATAATCTCTTTATCTATATTTTCCTTAGTTTTATTAATTGATGTTGTCATACTATATACTCAGTATTATATGTTCTATTATCAAACAGAATATTTTAACAAGATTTATCATTTAATTGATCTCAATGTTGAAAATTTTGATCAAACTCTTTTATCATTAGAAAAAGAAAGTACTGAGATAAGAGACTCTGTAAATGAAAACAACAAAGAGATTGAAATGTTAAAATCCAAGATTTCTTAACTTTTTCTTATACTCGTTTATATTTTTTATGTTTTTTGTTATTTCTTTAATGCCATACAAGATATAAACGAGTATAATTATTATCAATAATTTTTCCATTCTCTCCTCCTTCTTTTCTGTACCTTGTCGCATTTATTTTGTTGATATTTTATCAACTTTCTTTGTAAAAAAATATTCAATTGTTTCTATAGGACTTAAATTAAAAATCTCTATGCTTTCTTGTATTTCGTCCTGATCAAATACAGTCTTATTATTTAACTTATTACTTAATGATGTATCTGATATTCTAAGCTTTTGTGCAAATCCAGACTGTGTAGCAAAATATTCTTTTATTCTTCCTTTTAATTTGCTATAATCATATATATTCATTTTTTGCTCCTTTCTGTTGATTTTTTTTCAACTTTATGTACTTATATTATCAGACGTAAAATTATTTGTCAATACTATTTTTGATTTTTTTTCAACTTTTTTTAAATTTTTTTCAAAAAAACTTGATTTATTGTCAATTACACTTTATAATATACTTGTTAGGAGGTTTTTATATGACAATCATAGAATCATTTGCAAATAGACTACAAAAAGCTATGAATTATGCAAATATGAAACAAGTAGATTTAGTAAATAAAACTGGTCTTGATAAGACTCTAATAAATAAATATTTAGCAGGAATTATGAAAGCCAAGCAAGATAAATTAACAATATTAGCTGATGCATTAAATGTTAATGAAGTCTGGTTAATGGGTTATGATGTTCCTATGGAAAGAAACTTAAATGCATATAACGTTGATGAATTAGGAAACTCTGTAATACCTATTCCAATTTTAGGTACAGTTAAAGCTGGTTATGATTATCTGGCTCAAGAGAATTGGATTGGAACTATTGATGTTGAAACTTCTTTGGTTGGAAATGGCGAAGACTACTTTGCATTAAAAGTACATGGAGATAGTATGAGCCCTTCATTAATAGAAAACGACATTGTTATTGTAAAGAAGCAGAATGATTTTGAAAATGGTAATATTGTTGTTGCTATCATAAATGGCAATGAAGCTACTATTAAAAGAGGTAAAAAAAGTGAAACTGGAATATTATTGCAACCACTTAATACTGCTTATGAACCTTTAATTTTTACAAATGAAGAAATAAAGAACATTCCCGTTCTTATTGTAGGAGTAGTAAAACAATTAAAAAGAGAATATTAGGAGATTTTATATATGAATGAAGAAAAATATTGTTCTTGCAAGACAATAGGCAAAATCACAACTTCATTTGATGATTGGTGTGAATTTGATATCTGTTGTAATTGCGGAAAAATGATAAAAGATAGTTACAGATACTTAGACCATTATGATGGCGAAGATCATGTAGATTATGATATTGATTAAAAAAAGAGAAATATGTTCTAGTTTGCGACAAGGTACATATTTCTCACTCATAATCACTATTGAAAATGATTACTTTATTATTATACATGATAAAGTCTCTATTTTCAATAGTAAAAAATAAATTATTTGGAAATAGAGGTATTTTTTATGGTTAAAGAAATAAATAATAATATGAATGATTTTACGAAAAAAGTTGAAGAAGTAGCTCTTTATATAAGAGTATCTACAGAAGAACAGGCTATCAATGGAGATAGTTTAAGAACCCAAAGAGAGGCTCTAACAAAATTTGCTTTAGCGAATCATTATCACATATACGGCATATATGAAGATGACGGTTTTTCTGCTACTAATTTAAATCGTCCAGCACTGCAAAGGTTACTTGAAGACGTAAGAAAGAATAAAATTAATAGAATACTTCTCACAAAACTAGATAGACTTTCTCGTGGCGTGAGAAACTATTATAAAGTTCTAGATGTTCTTGATGCACATTGCGTATTCTGGCAAACAATATTTGAGAAATACGATAGTTCAACTGCAAGTGGAAGACTACATATTAACATTATGCTTTCTGTGGCTGAAAACGAATCTGCTCAAACTTCTGAAAGAATACGAAGCGTTTTTAATAATAAAATACATCAAAAAGAAATAATTAGCGGAAAAATCCCTATTGGTTACAAAAAAGAAGAAAAGAAACTCGTTGTAGATGAAGATAAAAAAGCTCTTGTTATTGATGCTTTTAATTTCTATCTAAAAAGTGGAAGCGTCTATAAGACATTTGAGTATTTAGCTCTCTTCGACCCATCAATGAATTATCCAAGAACGGCAAGGCTGCTTGCTAACCCTCTTTATATTGGCACTAAAGTATGTAAATATGGATCTATTGAAAATTATTGTGAACCAATCATATCTAATAAAACATTCAATGAAGTTCAAAATCTCTTAAAGAAAAATCAGAGAAAAAGAGACAATTCTGATCATGAATTTCTATTTTCTGGTCTTTTACGATGTAATGAATGTGGATATAAAATGTCCGGTAAATACTGCAAGAACTTCCCTACTAATTGTACTTTTTACTACTTATGCTCTAATGCACGACTTAAGAAAAAATGTAACATGCTTAAGCAACTTAATGAAACAAAAATTGAAAAAAAATTGTTAGAACAAATTGTTCCAGAAATTAATAAGTACATCGACAACAATAATATTTTAGAACAAGAAAAAGTGCAGATACGAGATATTTCAAAAGAACGTGACAAAGTTAATAAACAACTGGAAAAACTAAGAGACTTATATGTAAATGATTTAATTCAAATTGACCACTACGAAAAACAATACAAAGAACTTACTTCAAAGTTAGACAGTCTTAAAGAAGAAGAAAAACCAGTTGAGGAGAAGAAAACTGTCAATTATGATGAATTTAGATCGTTTTTAAGTAGAGACTTTGTCACTCTATATAACAGCTTGTCTCGAACTGAAAAAAGACTGATATGGGCTTCCGTAATTGATACTATATATATTGATGATAACTATAATCTACGTATAGTTTTTATTTAGATTTGTGATTGGTATATTTTTTTGTTGCCAGAAGATAATAGAAATGTTATTTATGGTATAGTTAGAGATTGTTACAAAGATCCTGTAAAAGACGCTGTTGTAAAACTTATAGAAGTTGAGTGTAAAATGGGAAAAGATATTAGAAAACCTGTTTCTCACACATTTACTGATGACAATGGAGAATTCGTATTCGGACCACTTTGTGCTAACAGACTTTATGAAGTTGAAATTTGGGTTAACAACGTAAAACATGCTAAAATTTGCACAGAGTGCCACCGCCAGGGTGAATGCTTAAAAGGTGTTGACATGGATTGCAAGAAAGACGACTGGAAACCAGGAAAGCCAGGAAAACCTTGCGATGAAAAGCCATGTTGCAATAGAGATTCAGAAGCATCATCAGAACAATAATCTTGCAGAAAACTAAGGCTAAATATTAAAAATATACAGCCTTTTGATTAGACAAAAAGATAGAAGGAATGGATTTTTCCGCTCCTTCTATGATTTTTATATTTAAACTAACCCCATTTTTCTTGCAAATTGTTTTCCTTTTTTCATCATTTTCTTTGTGTCACTTTTCGATATCCAGTCTGTACAAAACATTGTTACACCGACTGTAACCATACTGCCAACTAACATTCCTTCAATAAATTTCATGTAATTACCTCCTTTTTAGTTTAGTATTGTCTTTTTTTACCTTTTATATACAGTTTAAAATAGGAATATATTTCATATGCACTTATAAATAATAGAAACGCTCCAAACAGCTTTCGTAATTCTGCAACTGGCATATTTCTTGATATTACTGCTCCACAAACAGCTCCTATTACTCCAAATACTATGAAAAACATTGCGTTTTTAAAGTTGATTAATTTTCTTTTTGTATTAAGAATTATACAAACTAGTGCAGATGGAACAAAGAACAACAAATTTGTCGCTTGTGCTACATGTTGTTCTAAATTTAAAAATAGTGTTAAAAATAAGATTAATACAGAGCCTCCACCCATGCCTAAACCAGTAAATATACCTGCTAAAGTTCCAATAATTATTTCTAACATTTCATGCCTTCCACCTTCCTATAGTCTTTTAGAAAAATACTATCTTTATACCAGAATAAATTAGAAATAAAATAAAAATTAATTTTAGATATTTTCCTTTTAATATAGCCAATAATTTTGAGCCGATAAAGCTTCCAATAATTCCACCAATACAACACAGTATTCCAGTTTTCCAATTTATATAGTTACCAGTTCCATAAAATATTGCTGTAACAAGCACCATTGGCAATATACAAAATATAGCCGTGGCTCTTGCTTCTTTTTCTGAAGAATTAAAAAAATGAATATATGCTGGAATCAATAAAAGTCCTCCACCAGACGCAAACATTCCACTAATAAATCCAACAATTAAACCTACTAATATCTTTTTCCACATAAAAAATCCTTTTTAGTAGTATTTGTAAAACAAAAAACTTTATACTCATTATCTATAAATTGTTTTACATCTTATTAATAAAATACCGTTAATTCTACTCATAAAATTTCAAATTTGCATTTTTTCATATAAAAGACTTGTTTTTTTAATAATTTTATGATATCATATTTAATAGTCGATTTTAGTAAATCAATAGGAGGTGCAATAGTTATGGCAAAATGTGCAATTTGTGAAAAAGCAGTATCACACGGAAATAAAATTAGTATAGCACGTTCTCATGTTAGTAGAAGAGCTTCTAGAACATGGAAACCAAATCTAAGAAGCGTTAAAGCTGTTGTAGATGGAGAAACAAAAACAATTCAAGTATGTTCAAAATGTCTACGTTCTGGAAAAGTAAACAGAGCATAATTAAAAATCGTCGTTCCATTTAGTTGGTCCTGACGATTATTGTTATTTTGAATAAACGAAATAAATTATTATACAGAAATAAAATGATGTATTTAATAGGGCTACTTTTTTAGTAGTCTTGTTTTTACATCATTTTATTTTTTCATATGTATTATTCTTCTTTCAATCCGAATATTAATTTAACAAAGCCTCTTAAAAATTTTGGCACTTTTTTTACCACAATTTTCATATTTAATCACACTCCTCCCTACAAGGTACAAATCTGGTTTGAAAAATTTAAATTTTGGCAAAACTTAAAAGGCACTGGAACATACTTTGTGTATGTTGTTGTAAATGTAATTTAACGAAACCAAAATTGTAATTATTTTTCAACCTAAACTACTATTTTGCTACTTTTTGCAGAATAACCACGCAACACCTAATATAAACAATGCGCAACCTATTATAAATAGCCATCCTGTAATTGGAAGTAATAACACAAGCAATATTCCCGAGCCTACTCCAATAAGGCAAACTCCTATAGTCTTTTTTAATGCTTCAAACATATATTACCTCCTTTTTTATATAATATTATTTGTTTTACATAAACGTGCTTCTATTTATTTATTTTGAAAAATATTGTATAATTGAGCTGAGCTTTAAATGAAATTATTTATTGTACATTTTACTGTACTAAGATTAGAGCTTTATTTTGGAAAAATTATATAAGTTTCTAATTATTTTTCCTTGAAATCAAAATACGAAAGGACTCTTTATGACAAAACAAAATGCAATTAAGATTATAGAAATTTTAAAAGAATTTTATCCAGACGCCAAGTGTAGTCTAGATTTTAATACCCCATTTGAAATGTTGGTGGCTGTTTGTTTATCTGCCCAATGTACTGATGAGCGAGTAAATAAAACAACTCCATCTATATTTGCGAAATATAATACTCCTCAAGACTTTGCTAATGCTGATATTCATGAATTAGAAGAACTTGTTCACCCATGTGGCTTTTATAAGAATAAGGCTAAAAATTTGAAATTAGCCGGCGAAAAAATTATGAAAGATTTTAATGGAATTGTTCCACAGACTATGGAAGAACTTATGACTATTCCCGGTGTTGGAAGAAAAAGTGCCAATGTTATAATGTTGGAGGCTTTTAATATGCCACAAGGAATTGCAGTAGATACGCACTGCAAACGTATTGCAAATAGACTCGGATTTTCAAAAGAAACTGAACCATCAAAAATTGAACAAGATTTATTAAAAGTAATTCCAAAAGAATACTACAAAGATGTTAATCATATTTTTATTTGGCATGGAAGAAATTTATGTACTTCTCAGAATCCAAAATGTGATAAATGCCCATTAAAGAATTATTGTAAATTTCATTGACATTTAGCCATTTTAATTATATAGTGTTTTTATAAATTACATATAGAAAGGGGAAATTTTATGAAATTTTCAAAGAAATTAAAATCAATTTTATTTTTTGCTTTAGTTTTAGTTGTGTTACTTTCATCTGTTGTTTTTGCAGATAATGAAACACCAATTACAAAAGCAGATAACGAAGCAGGAATTATGCTAGTTGACGAAAATTTAGAAGCTACTTCAAACGTTGTTTCAAAAACATTGTATTTAGCAGATTCTTCTGTTACAATTGACTATCCTGTTGAAGGAAATGTTTTTGTAATGGCTCAAGATCTTACTATTAGTGGTAATATTTCTGGAAATGTTTTTGCACTTGCACAAAACTTAAAAATAGAAACTACTGGTTCTATTAATTCAACTTTATTTGTTTGTGCAGAAAACGTTACAATTGATGGTACAGTATCAGATGTATTCTCTATATCTAGCAATTTAACTATTAATAACAATGCTAGAATTATGCAAGACATCACAGCTGGTGGTAATACATTAAAACTTGGCGGAACTATCGGAAGAAATGCAAACTTTGGATTTGATGAAATATATGTATCTGATTCTGCAGTTATTTTAGGAGATTTATCTTATTCTTCAAGAGCTGCTGCAATTTCAGAAGACATTGTGTCTGGTACAACATCATTTAAACCAATAGAGGAAGTTAAAATTGAGCCAAAAGATATTATTAAAGAAAAATTAAATGATTTATACACTTTATTAGTAGTTTCTTTAGTTATAGTTTTAATTGTTGTATATGCAATGCCAAAATTTGCAGATAAAGAGCAAAAAATTGTTGAAAACAAATTAGCAGCTACATTTGAATATGGTGCATTAGCACTAATACTAATTCCAGTTGCATGTTTAGTATTATTCTGCACAATATTAGGAATACTACCTTCTATCGTGCTATTGCTTGTTTACTTGTTTATAATTATGCAAGTTGCAACACCACTAGTCGCAATTGCTATGGCTAAAATAATTTGCCAAAAAATTAACAAAAATACTAAAGGATTTACCCTATTGTTTAGCATGTTGTTAGTTTTAGCAATCTGGGTATTAGAACTAATTCCTATTTTAGGAAGCATTGTTTCATTGTTAACAGCTATGTTAGGACTTGGAATTATTGTATATGCAATTTTTCATTCGACTATAGAGCCTAAAAAAGACTCAAAAAAAGATGACAAAATTGTTGCAGAAGCAAGTGCAATTATAGAAACAAATGGAAAAGATGAAGAAAATAAATAAAATTTTTAATAACGCATTGTGCTTTATCAAACAAAAATTCCTCTGATTTTAATTAATCAGAGGATCGTTTTATCTTAATTTTTTTATTGTTTCTGCATAATCTTTTGAATTTATTATAGCTGTTCCAGCTACTAATATATCTGCTCCGGCATCTATTATTTTTTCTGAATTTTCCACTTTAATTCCACCATCTGCTTCAATTTCATAGTCTAATTTGTGTTCTTCTCTGTAAGAATTAAGCTCTTTTATTTTTTCTATAGTTGAAGAAATTAATTCTTGTCCACCTTTTCCTGGCTCAACTGTCATAACAAGTACTACATGCACATATGGTAAAAATCCTAGAATTTCTTTCACATCAGTCTCTGGCTTTACAGAAATTCCTACTCTTCTTCCCTTTTCTTTAATATAATTTATCAAATTCATTACTTCTTCTTTATTTTTACAAGCTTCATAATGAAATGTAATTATGTTTGGATTAAATATCAAGTAACTATCAACAAAGTTTTTTACGTCTTTTACCATTAAATGAATATCTAGTGGAATTTTTGTAATATTATCCAAATATTCGCAATATTCTAGCATTAAATCATGTGTATCATTTTCTACAAACTCGCCATCCATAACATCTATATGAAAATAATTTGTGTTTGCATCTTCTAACTTATAAACAGTATCTATTATTTTTTCTTTTTTTACACTCAATAAAGATGTTGAAATATCTACCATTTGTGTTCCTCCTTATCTTTTAATTCACTATATATTTTTACGTAATTGTCATATCTAGACTTTGCTATCTTTCCTTGTTCAAGTTCTAGCTTTATTCCACACTCATCTTCTTTAATGTGGCTACAGCCTACATATCTACATTTATCGATACAATTTTTAAACTCTCTAAAATATTTATCCAATTCTCTATATGGAATTTCATACACATCAAATGTAGAAAATCCAGGGGTATCTGCTATATATGTATCTGTATCAAGCTCATATAAACAAATATCTGTTGTAGTATTTTTTCCACGCTTATTCTTTTGACTGATTTCTCCCTCTTGAGTTACGTTTTCTTTGAACAAGTCATTTATAAGCGTAGACTTTCCAACACCAGAATTTCCAGCAAATGCACTGATGTTATTCTTTAATTCTAATAAAATTTCTTCGATTCCAATGCCATTTTTTGCATCAGTTTGTATTACTTTATAGCCTATTTCTTCATATATTTTTTGAATATTTAAAAATTCATGTTTATCATCTAAATCAATTTTGTTTAGAACAATTACTGGCTTTATATGTAAAAACTCTGCAAAAGCAAGCTGTTTATCTAATAACAACAAATCTGGCTTTGGATGCTTGCTAGACACCACAAACACAATTTGATTTATATTAGCAAGCTTCGGTCTTTTTATGTATGACACTCTTTCTTTCACACTTTCAATTACAGCCGTTTTTTTGTTTTCATCAACAATAGAAAATTCAGCTATATCTCCTACTACAGGAGTAAAGCTATCATTCTTAAACTTTCCCCTAGCAGTAGCAATATAGTTGATATCTCCTAATTTTATTTTATATAAATTTGCTTTATTTTCTATAATTAATCCTTGCATTTATGCCTTCCTACTTTAAAATTACATTTATATTATACCAAATTTGCAGTTTTTTTACAATGAAAATTTCACTGTATTTTTTTACAAAGTAAATCTTCTTCGTAAGCACTCAATTTACGCTTCCAAATTAAGTGCTTACATCTTGTTTAATAAAAATAGTGCAAATACATATAATTATATCTGCACAATCTCTATTATTTTAATATTTTTCTAATACACTAATTGTGTATATCCTTCGCTATAGCAAAAAATTTCTATTTTTTCTCATTTAAGATTTCTTTTACATCTTCTTCATTTAATTCAACAGCTTTAGCAATCTGTTCTATGGGCAAGTTCATTTCCTTCAACTTTCTTATAACCTCATAAGTTTTTTTTGCCTTTCCTTCTTGCAATCCAATATTTTTTTCTTTTTTCAATGCCTCTTTTGCTTCCTTTAACTCTTTTTTCATTTGCAATCGGTCTGCTAT